>Ga0136634_10000755_pt1 | contig 13327 bp, 9 predicted proteins | sample AntDrymUQ8332106_2_FD_104654 | JGI IMG/M metagenome (GOLD analysis project Ga0136634, IMG submission 104654) | Polar desert sand microbial communities from Dry Valleys, Antarctica - metaG UQ833 (21.06) | ecosystem: Environmental > Terrestrial > Soil > Desert | place: Antarctica: Dry Valley... | reverse complement strand
GGCCACGCAGAACGCAAACGACAATTTCCTCCGAGGTTTGATTTTATGGTGGCCTGTGAAACTTTCCCATTTTTCCATTGGAGATCTGTAATTGTAAATCCACCTCTTGTGCGCAGTCCTGAAATATAACCTTCTTTCCAAATATCAGGCAAGGCAGGTAATAAATGAATAGAACCATCATGACTTTGAACCAGCGTCTCTGCAATGCCCGCGGTGCATCCAAAGTTCCCATCAATTTGAAAGGGTGGATGCGCATCAAACAAGTTGGGATACGTACCACCTCCGCCTTCGTTTGCACCAAGTGGTGAGAGTTGATTTTGTATGAGCTTGTAGGCATGATTGCCGTCCTGCATTCTGGCCCACCAATTCACTTTCCAGCCCATACTCCAGCCGGTTGAAATATCGCCCCGTTGCAGGAGTGTCGTTTTTGCTGCGCTGAATAATTCAGGAGTACGCGGTGTAATTTGTTGTGAGGGATATAACCCATAGAGGTGCGAGATGTGACGATGATTATCCTTCGGATCATCAAGGTCTTCTATCCATTCCTGTAGTTGCCCATGTTGACCAACCTGCATGGGTGGTAAGCGCTTACGGAATACTTCAAGTGTATCCGCAAATGCTGCATCTGTTTTTAAAACTGCTGCTGCACGAAGAGCTGTCGTGAACATATCATACACAATCTGGTTATCCATGGTAGCGCCTGCATCAAACGAAACCCCTTTTCTTTCAGGGATATTCTTCGGTTCATTTTCTGGTGATGTGCCTGGGTTAATAACAAGCCATTTATGTTTCGGCTCCTCCACTAAATGATCAATGAAAAATGTTGCAGCGCCTTTCAAAATCGGATAGATAGTTTGCAGGTAGTTTGTATCACCGTTATATAAGTACTTCTCCCATAAGTGTTGGCTTGCCCCAGCTCCACCCATTGACCAAATGCCCCAGAATATTCTATCAACAGGACCGGTAATGCGCCAGATGTCGGTGTTGTGATGCGCCATCCAGCCTCTTGAACCATACATCACTTTTGCGGTTTCTTTGCCTGTTTCTGAAAGCTCTTTCACCATCTTTAAAAAAGGTTCATGCATTTCGGAAAGGTTGGTTTTTTCAGCAGGCCAGTAGTTCATTTGCGCATTAATGTTGATAGTATACTTGCTGTCCCAGGGTGGAGACATTTGATCGTTCCAAATGCCTTGCAAATTTGCAGGCTGACCGCCGGGTTGTGAAGAAGATATGAGCAGGTAACGGCCATATTGAAAATACAATGCTGCAAACTGCGGATCGTTAGAGGATGCAAATTGTTTCAGTCTTTCATCAGTAGGTAGTTGACTTACATCTTTACCCAAATCGAGTTTTACACGATTGAAATATTTTTGATAAGCAGCAATATGTTCCGCTTTTGTTTGATCATAATTTTTTTTAAGTGCAGCCGCTAAATAATTCTCGCAGCGCTTTTTTTCATCAGCGCTTATATCATGGTAGTTCACAAAATTAGAAGCAATGGAAATATAAATGAAAGCTGTTGTTGCATTGCTGATGGCAATAGATGTATCTGAAATAGCAGCGCTTCCATCTTCTTTTTTAATATGTACTGAAGATTGAAACTTCACCATTCCTTTCACTCCTTCGTGATCCTCCGTAATGCCTGTAAGAATAAGTTTATTGGTTTGTACCTGCCTGTCTGATTGCTGTGGACTTTGAAAGAAAGCAGTGAATGAAAGCTTGCCTGGCTTATCTGCTGTAAGCTTCACGATGATAACCTGCGCAGGTATAGAAGCAAAAACTTCTCTTCTATACTTTACGCCATCAACGGTGTAAGTTGTTGTTGCAATTGCTTTTTTTATATCAAGTTCACGATAATAATCTGTAAAGTTTTCATGACCGGGAAAGTGTAGATACAAATTACCTACCGGTTGAAATTTTTGCCCCCTGGATTTCTTTGTTTCTATTGTTTTACCGGAAAGGTCTTGCTTCCTTTTGCTTCCCTTCAAAGATGAGTTTTCTTATTTCGGGCAATGAGGCAAGTGCATCAGGATTATCATTGCGGTTGGGACTGCCACTCCAAACTGTTCCTTCATTTATCTGTAAACATTCCATTGAAGGGTTGCCAAATACCATGGCACCCAATCGTCCGTTGCCAATGGGAAGTGCACTTGTCCAGCTATTGTTTGCAGGCTGTTTATACCATAGTTTTAGAGGTTGCTGCGCAACAATAGTTGTCGCAAACTGAATGATGAAAACCGTAATGATTAATTTAAACTTCATGTATTGCTTTTTATCTTTTATGGCGGTTATCTTTAACGCACTTAATATTTTTTACCAATCTAATTTCAGCAACGACACTCCCTGCCGGGGCAATGCGATACTCAACTGAAAGTTCGGATTTTTAGTTTTCACTTTTTGCGATTTACCGATCGTTTTTAATTGTCCTGCCTTTTCTAATTTGGCAATTTGGGAAGTAGTTGGGTATTGTGGTGAGCCCATCTTTTTCCATACCTCGTATGAATTGCTGTGCTTATTGTCAAGCCTATATTCTGTTATCGTAAATTTCTTTGAGGGTACATTGTTTAGGGTGATTTGGATTGGCGCTGCTGCTCCTTGTTTGTCATCATGATAATTCCATATTATAATGCCAGCAGTCGGATAGTATTTACCTATTGATAGTTTGCCCTAAAGATATAATGCGAAAAATTTAATTATTTTCTGAATCACAATGTGATTAAATTCTCTATACTTCACTCTTACCAGGGATAACCAAATATCTCAGTCACAGTAGACAGATTCTTAAAAAATGATTCATCAAGCATTAATTTTTGGCAGGTTGAACTTCAAGTGTTTCTACTACCATTGGAATGTTAACACACTTTCACCACTTCCATATTCAGCAGCTCCCCGAGCTTTTGAATTTTAGAACTGATATGTCCAACACCAACAGCACAATGATGAGCGGGTCCATGCATATTCCAATTGTTTACAAACGCTCTTGCACCGATGGAGAATTTATAACGGCTGTTTGTATTTCCTATTTGTAAAATTGGGCCTGCAACTGATTTGCCTTCTGCTATGAGGAGCATCAAACTTCCACCTTTCTTTTCTACTATCGAAAGCAAGGTAACGGGTCCGTTCTTTACAGACATTTCCACCGACACACCCTTTCCTACTTTGCCATGGTACACACCAAGTGGACGCACTTTTGTTTTGCCTTCGGCAATGGCAATATGCCCGGGGCCATCATGTCCCATAAGTATTACATCGTCATTATAGTCCATTGCATAATATTCGGTAAAAGATCCACCAGCTCCAAAAGAGTCCATGATCTTCATGGCTTGTGCATTTTTAATTTCATACTCACCGGCCACGGGGATGCCTCTTGCTGTAAGTAATGAGTTACCCAGAATAATTGAAGCGATGGCTTCTTCATTCTCTATGTTACCGGTGCCTTTATAATAATAAGCTAAAGAGCCAAGATGATATTTGTCTACCAACCTATCGAGCGCTACAGATGTAATAGCGGCTTTTTGTATTTCGTCTTCAGGGCAGTCCTCTTGCACATCAAACGACTTATAGAACAACTGAACCCGTTCCTGCATTTCATCATCAGTAACTTCTTTACGCAGGCTTGCCAACTCTTCTACTTCAATCAATTCTATGTGTCCGCCAAAGGTTGCGTATTGTTGCGTAAGGTCAGAGTAAATATCAAGCATGCCGCTATAATAATGACCCATACATCCAAGGCGGTTATAAAACATAGTGTTGGCTACTTTGGCTGCTTGCACCCATTCACTAATTTCCTTCCAGCACGCTTCATCATTATGCAGCATACCCGTAACCTGGTGAAATTTTATGCCAGTACGATTGAATACATTAGCTATTTCAGGTACAGGACATGCAGAACAATACGCTAACCATTCACCTGTCATTTTAGTTCTATCAGTCATGGCATTGAAGGCTTCGTAATCGATAGAAGCTTCAGGAGCAAGATTTAAAATAAGCACGGGAACTTTTGCCCTTTGCACCACCGGCAACACAGTTGATGACAAAGCATATGTGGTAACATACAAAATGATAAGGTCTACATCTTGCTGGCGAAACCTTTTGCCTGCTTCGAAAGCTTTGTCAACAGTATCAATTAAACCGGCGTTAAAAATATTGGGGTGAAAAGCAGAAAGCTCTTTTTGCACTTCATTTAAGTAGCCTTCAAGCCGCGTTTTTAAACATTCAAACTGCGGCCAATAGGTATCAAGGCCTATACCGAATAAACCTATTTTAAAAGTTGAACTTACCTGACCATTGTTGGGCGCGTGAACTCCGTTACCTGATGAAGTACTCCCTATTGTAGTTAGCCTCTTTTGTATCTTATAATTCTCGTCAAAACTCATTCTTCGTGATTGATGTTGATTTGATAATGACTACAGCGTGATCCTTTTTGGCGACTACTGATAAAATAAAACAAGTTCTCTATTAAAGTTCATACCAGGATTAAATATAATCATAGGTCTCGCAAATATATGAAGCAGACATATTCAATCGGTGTATGTTGCTTTCTGAGCGACATACCAGATACTATTGTTGTTTTACCAATGTTACCGGCCCTATTAAACCCGACGAAACCAAAGGTGAACTCTTCGTAAAATAATTCCAGGTGGTGAAAGCGTACCTGCCTTTTGAAGGACGTGGTTGATTCTTTAAAAACCAGTCAGGAAATTCTTTTAAATATTTCTGTTCGCCCCATGGTGCGTCACTCCATTCCATATCTGCAGGCTCTTGTTCATCTCCGATTAACCTGTTTGCCCATACATTGGTTACTTCTATTTCTAATTTATTTGCTTTCGCTTTTAATAAGCCGGTAGGAATCATTGCCCGCCATGGAGCAGTCCATACTACCCCTAAATCTTTTCCATTCAATTTTACACGGGCAATATGATGCACAACACCAAGGTCAAGATAAAGGGGTTTGCTACCTGCCAGCTGAGTAACGCCTACATCAAATGATTTGGTGTACACAGCAGTTCCGCTGAAATATTTAATGCCTGGTTGTTCATGGGTTGTCCAATCACGGAGTGATGCAAAACTTACAGGTTGTTTTGGTCCGCCCCAAACCGGATCGAACTTTACCTGCCACGAACCTATGAGCGTTGCTACTGCTTTTGTACCAGGAAAATTTAAGCCCTGTAATTTTTTATCAATTATGTGTCGGAACACAATAAAGAAACTTTGTGCACTATCGAACTTCATAGGAATCGTAGTATATCCATTGCTTTCTTCGAATTGAGGCAGCTTACGCATGGCACCACTTACAGGATCCCATAACTCTGGTTGTCTCCCGCTTATTTTGAATGTACAGTTTGCAGCACCAGGAGTACGGGCAGTATTGGCAACAAAGTAAATGTCTGTACCGTCTGCAGCTCTATGTATTTGTTTTATATCGGTTTTGCCTGCTGTGGAGTCATGTCTGAAATCATCACCGGATGGCAAAACTATTTTACCCCATTGCAGTAAAGCCTGGCATCGTGCCCAGTAGGCAACCAATGCTTTTCCTGGCTCCCACCAGGTTTGTGTACGGTCGAAATGGGTACCCCATTGCCCCATGGCAGCACCGGGTTTGTATTTATCAGCCCACGGTTGCTGTACAAAGCGATGAAGAATCATCCGGTTAACGCCATCGCAAAATGCACCATCACCAATAGACTTTACCCACAATGGTGTTTCGTTCCACTTACTGACTAAATAGTTGCCTGTAAATGCTTCGGCTTCTACAATGTTTTGTCCGGATTTTCTTAAGGCGGCCACCGTTGGTTGAAGTTCGTAGGGAGCATACTTACCGTCATGTGTCCAGAACTCCGTCATCACATTTGGAATGAGTGGCATCACATCATCCTGTCGCCACGGACCGCCATAAGGCTCACATAAAAAAGTAAGATTTGCGGCTTTTAGTTTGTTTGCTATAGTCGTGAAATACACATCTCTGTAGAGGTCTTTAATTGTTGCATCAAAGTCGTGTGTAAACTTTGCAGAGTCCTCTTTGCTTTCTACAACCCGCTTTGCAAATGCTGGCAAGTAAGGAATTATATCATACCCTCTTCTTTTTAAAAACTCTTCACGCATTAGTGGCGTCCATGTAGGCGTGCCTGCTTCGTAACTATCAAAATGTAAATGGGTAAAACCTTTTCCAATCAGATCGCCGAGATGCTTTTTTACTTCCGCAATCACATAGTCCATGTGAAAGTCCATTGCAACCTGGCTGATTTTATCGTTTTCGAAACCTGTAGCTTCCCATTGTGCCGGTTGAATCAATGTGCCTCTTGTTGTATGACCGAACCGGTAAATACTCCACTCACCTGCAGGGGCATCCCATTCTATTTGTCCATCAACTTTCATTTTTGAGGTTAAATCGATAATGCTGTTTTTTGGAATGATACCTGAGGCTGGTACTGCTATTACCGCTATATCCTTATAATAAGTTTTCCTGGCTGGGATTTCAGGTTTTTCAAGTTTGCCTGTTTCAGGATTATGGTGCGGGAAATGTTGATTGGCACGAGGATTTACTTCAGGACGTTTTAAATTGATATTGATACGTGCATTACCATTTACTTTATTCTCCGACCACGATACTTCCTGCATAGAAAGTTCCGGGGTTATCCATTTACCGCCGGTTGTGGTATAGCCAGGACTATTGAACATGCCAAAGTCCATACCCAGGCGTTTCGACTCTTCTGCTGCATGCCTCACCATCTTCCACCATGGTTCTGTCCACGAAACAATTTCAGGGGTGGGACTTTTGTTTATGTATCCTGCCCATGGCGTCGTAACATCAGCAAGATGAAACATTGTTGTTCGGTTATATCCTGCTTTTTTAAGTTCTTCGAGGTCTTTTGTAATGCCGGCCTTACTCAAGTTGGCGCCCATCCACATCCATAGTACACCGGGTTTGGCGGCCGCAGGAGGGTTACGAAAAACAATGGCAGGATCAATTTTTTGCGCGACATTTTTATTGACACCGGTAACTGTTTGAGCATTAGTTCCGGCAACAAAGAGTAGCGATAAACTTAAAACCAAATTGATTTTCCGTTTCTGAAAAATTTTCTTAAGATGTATACTAAGGCTTTTTGCCGGTAACAATATTTTCATATTTTTTATTTAGAAGGGATTTACACGTTTAATAGTTTTCAATTTCCAACACTAAATTAGATATATCCATATGGGGATGATCAGGCTTTGTAGCGGTACCTTCCAAATTGTGGCAACTATCCTATTCATTTACAAAGATTAACTGATGTACTTTTAAAATCAGGCGCTAAACAAACCATCTACTGGTTTTCTCCTTTTCTTCTTTCCACTTATATGAAACTCTTTAGTGCAAACAACATTTAAATAAGAGGACAAGAGAAAAAGAGTTAAAAGTGGCACCTCTTATGTTGATACTTTACGGGTGCAAAAATTGGAAACCATCCACTTTGTAGCAGAATAGCCAATTAAAAAATCCCCTGTAAAAACAGGGGAACTGATTGCTATATGATGCTTGCTTGAAATGACATTTTAGTTGTATCCCGGATTTTGATCGAGGTTTGGATTTCTATCTCTCTCACTCTGCGTAAACGGAAATAAATAATGTTTTGCCGGGTTAAAGACACGCTTAATGCCAGAAGGATCAACAACTGTTGGTATAACCGTTTCTGCAATTTTCCACCGCTTAAGGTCCCAATACCTTAACCCTTCCATTCCTAATTCCACTATTCTTTCGTGCCTTATACGTGCTCTCATAGCATCTTTATCGAGGCCTGCTGGCAAAGGCGGCATGTTAACAGTGGGTCTTGCACGAACAGCGTTTATTGCAGCATACACAGATGCATCGGGGCCGGTAGCTTCGTTTTTCGCTTCGGCATACATCACTAAAACCTGGGCATATCGAAATATGATATAATCCTGGTCGCTTCTTGTTTCAAAAGAATAAGGCGCATTTTTCCAATTCACATATTTTTCTATGCTGTAAGGAGTTGTCCAGCTTTCCCCATTATAGGGTGCACCGTTTACGATCATTTTCTCATTTTCATCACGCACATTATATTTTAAGCGGGGATCCCGGTTTAGCTTGTAGTTGGCAGGGTTGTACAAAGGAGACTGGCTAATGGGCAAGCCATCGGTTGCTTCAAATTCATCAACAAATTTTTTCAAGGCTGATAAGGAGTGGCCATGTGCGCCAATCAGATCAGGGTTATGATCGTTGTTGGTAATCATAGGAGCATCAGGTTTCAAAAACCTTACGGAAAATATAATCTCAGGGTTATTCTCCTGCCCTTCTGTTAAAAACAATTTTTGATAATCATTGTATAAACTGAATTTTGCCGAGGTGATAATCTCATTTGCGGCAGCAGCAGATTCTGCCCATTTATTGTTGTGCATGAGTACCTGAGCCTTCAATGCCAAAGCAGAACCTTTTACAGCATGCCCGGTATATGCAGTGTTGGGCAATCCGGCAACTGCTTTCTCTACATCCTGCAAAATCTGAGCAACGACAACTTCTTTTGTGCTTTGCTTCACCTGTGATTCTGCGATGGTAACCGGGGTAGTATACAAAGGAACACCGCCGTAAAATTCTGTAAGAATAAAATAAAAATAAGCTCTTAGAAAGTACGCCTCTGCTTTGTACATGGTGCGGTTGGCATCCGCCATAGGCGCTTTATCTGCATTTGCTAAAAATATATTAGCTCTCGAAATACCAACATAGCAATCGTTATAAACATTTGCAACTATACTGCCCGAGGTTGGCTCGATGATGCCCGGGGCAATGGACGGATACTGCTTGGTATAAGCAATATCAGTTAAGCCATCCCAAAGCATACGCCCATGATTGAAGGTGGTCCTGTCTCGCATTACATGGTAGATACCTGTCAACCCCATCTTTACATCTGCTTCTGTATTCCAGAAGGTTTCACTGGCTATCTGGTCGTTTGGATTTTTATCCAGGAAATTTTTTTTGCATGATGTAAAAACAAACGACATCCATGCTGCACTTATGATTAATATCTTTTTCATCTGTTATAATTGTTTTTTAACGGTGATGAAGCTTGCTTGAGCTTTTTCATTGCAATTTGCGAGCGGCAAGCTCATGCAGGTTTATATCAAAATATGTTGAATTAGAATTTAACGTTTACGCCTCCGGCAAAAATTTTCAATTGAGGATAGGTCTGGAACTGACCGCTTCCGCTTCTTTCAGGATCTGCTGCAGGATATTTGGTTTTAGTTAAGAGGTTATCTCCCGATACAAAAACACGTAGACTTTTAGCCCTTATTTTTTGAGAAATTGCTATGGGTAGATTGTACCCGATAGTGAGATTCTTTAAACGGAAGTAAGAAGCATCTTTCAAATAATAAGTTGACCTTGTACCTGTAACCGGACCATATCCATCGCGGTATATCGCAGGGGTAGTATTGGTGTTGTTTGTTGGTGTCCATGCATTTTTTGCAAAATCAACTGTAGGTGCGCTGCCTTGTATAAAGGGATCTATACCCCAACCATTCACAATAAACTTCTGCCCTTGTACACCTTGAAAAAAGCTGTTCAAATCAAAATTCTTCCACGATATATTTAAAGAACCGCCATAAAAGAATTTAGGATATTGGCGGCATTGATGCTGCCAACACAAAGGGGCCGGTCACACAACAATGGCTGCACGATTTTATAACTGGAATTGGAAAGCCGATGATATTTCACTGAAGTATGAAAAGAGGAACGGGCATTCAAGTGTTGTTACATTTACCAATGAAGGTTGTATAGCATAAATAATTTTAAAATTGAACAACAGTATTTCTCTTGAGAATATTTTGAAAAAAGACCGCTTTATTATCGTAAGCGGTCTTTTTGTATTGCTCATTCTATCCTGGCTTTATATTATTTATTTGAACAGGCAAATGGCAATCATGAATATGGATGCATTTTTATTTGCTATGCCAATGACGCCGGCCTGGACTGCAGTTGATTTTTGGTTGCTTTTCCTGATGTGGTTTGTAATGATGATTGCTATGATGATTCCTTCTGTGGCACCACTGATTTTGATCTTCACAATGGTGAACAGGCAAAAGAAGCAGCAAAAAAATCCTTTCGTATCTACAGGTTATTTGCTTACCGGTTATTTTCTGGTATGGTTACTATTTAGTTTGGGGGCGACTTCCCTGCAATGGTTATTGCAGAATATATCACTGCTTAATCCAGAAATGGCAACAACGGGTAAAGTCATTGGAGGAAGTATTTTAATTGCAGCAGGGTTATTTCAATTCACACCATTAAAACAGAGATGCCTGAATAATTGCAGAACCCCGATTGATTTATTCACCGCAATTGGAAAGAAGGAAGACCAGGAGCATTGCGAATGGGAATTGAAAATGGAATCTATTGCCTGGGCTGCTGTTGGATCCTGATGATATTGCTCTTTGTCTCTGGTATAATGAATTTATTATGGATTGCCATTATTGCCTTATTTGTACTTATAGAAAAAATCTTTTCCCGGTCGAAGTGGATTTCATTTATAGCTGGGTCAGTATTGATTATGTATGGCCTGGTGGTTTTGATAAAATAAAGAAGAATAACATCCCCCGCCTTTCGGTTGAATTATTATGAATAGCAGCCTTAAGGTGAAGCGAAGTATGTTGTTTCATATCTCTCATGAGGTCCTCCATGTTATTAACTTGTGTACCAAGGATCATATGCACATGACTGGTCATAATACAATAACCGTATAGTACCATTCTTTTATAAGTTATACAAAGATTCCAGCTGTCGAGCAAAATATTTCTATGATCGTTTTCTATAAACATATCTACCCAATACACGAAAGCGAAGCTTACAAAATAGAGGTTATCCTGATCATGGATTTTGTACTTCCTGATCATCTTAACTTTTAGAGAAAAGATATTTAGGAATTTGATATTCTTCTATGTCTTGTAACATGATAATAGAGGAAAAAAACGCCTGGGTATGGTTATTTGCCTTAGGTAGCATCTGGCACAAGATGCTATGCACAAGAGTCGAAACTCAATCTTGCGCCAGAAAGTTTGTTATTTCATGAGGACATACTTGCGCCAGTCGTGTGGAAGGGCTTGAACAACATTACCTTTGAATTAGTAAACCCCAAATTATTTTTTATTGAATGTAATTTTTATAACTGCTATTTCTGAATTGCGATGGATTCATTTTATACTTTTGCCTGAATGCAGTTGCAAAATATTCTATGCTATTAAACCCTGCAGCAAAGGAAATTTCCGAAACAGGGTTATTTGTATTCTTCAATAACATTTCACCATGCTTCAACCTTATGTTCTGTAAATATTGGTGTGGCGTATAAGATGTAAACTTTTTAAAGATGCGGCTGAAATGGAAAGGGCTTACACAACAGTGAGTAGAAATTTCCTGAAGTGAAATATCTGAAACAAAATTTTCATTCAAATACTCTTTTGCCATCTCCACGGTCGCCAGGCGATTCATATTTAGTGAAAGGTTCAACTCTTCTTCTATTGAAATATTGGAAACGGCAGAAACAATAATGCTCATAAATTCCAGCACTATATTATCCATTTCCAATTTTCCCATTTGGTGTATGCCTTTAATAATTTGAAAATGCAGATATTCCGTTTCCGGGTTCGATTGCAGCAGCAGTGAAAGAATATTAGGTTTGGAAAAAAAGAAAGTATTCTTCAGATTGAGGTCATCCACAAATTGACGGTAAAACTCCACTGTAAAATTGAATATGGTACATTCTCCCAAAGATGGGCGGAGCTGGTATTCATAGTTGGGTTTATCAATCACGATATGCCCTGAATGCATATCGTAAGAATTTCTGGATAAATCAAACAGAAAATTCCCTTTTTTTACAAATACCACACAGAGGCAATCATTGTATCCTTTGCTTGTTATATTTTCCTCCATAAAATCATAAGCCCAGTGCTTAATTTGATAAAAATCAGAAACAAAGAGGTTGCTGGAAATTAGTTTCTCCACCTTCGTTATTTTATTAAGAGAATGCTTGTTTATCACGTCCGGTTTGTTTCAATTGCCAGCATAAAAATACCCATGTTAATGCCTAAAAATACCCCATTTATAAAAAGAGCAATATTTTGAAGGTTAGGCTTTGCGGCGGAACTTAATTTAGCTGACTGAAACTTTTTGTTATATGAAAACTAGTCTTTTCCTGCTTGTGGTCACGGTAACTTCAATTCAAATAAAAGCTCAAAATGTGAATCCTGTAATAGAAATTCGTTCTTACAACCTAAGGCCTGGTTCAAGACAAGCCTTCAATCAATTGTTTGAAAAGGATGCACTGCCGATACTTGGTAAATGTGGAATTGAAGTTGTATTGTATGGTGCTTCGCAACATGATAATGATTCGTACTTTTTAATCCGGGCTTTCAATAGTATTGACGAACGGCAGAAAGCAGAAGATGCTTTTTATGGCAGCATTGAATGGAAGCAGGGGCCAAGGGAAGCCATCCTGACATTGATTGAAAACTTTACAACTATAGTGCTGCCGTTAAGTTCAATAAAAAAAATACCATCAAAAATAAATAACATGATTACCTATGTATCCATTCAAGATGATAGTGCTATATTAAGTGCCATCAACAAGAAATTTATTAATAATTTTTTAAAACAAGACGTGAAGTCCCATAATAAAATTATCCATAAAGATTTTGTTTGCATCGAGAGCAATGGAAATATTGTACCGAGGGATTTATACTTAAAAAACTGGGCTACGGATTTTGATAGCAGCGGCTATACTTCTTTTTCTTACCAGGATGAAGCCATCCGCATATTTGGGAACATAGCATTGGTAAGGGCTAAAACCGTCTATACAAAACTGGTAAATAACAAATCCATTACTGGCTATACTATCTACACCGACACATATCTAAAAGAAGTTGGCGAATGGAAATGTGTGCAGGTGCAGATAACTCCTGTGAAATAAATAGCACTATCTAAATCATAAAAATCCGTGAAAATCCGTGTAATCCGAGGCAAAAAACCCATGGGGACTTCTTAAAAATTCGATATGAGTTATATCAATTTTAGCCACGGATTGCACGGTTAGCACGGATTAGAATACAAGGCGTTTAATCTGGTACGTCTTATTTTTGAAAATGAGTTCAGACATAGTGTGAGTTTATCACAAAACTCATCATTGATCTAAATAAAAATCCGTGGAAATTCGTGTAATCCGAGGCAAAAAACCCATGGGGACTTCTTAAAAATTCGATATGAGTAATATCAATTTTAGCCACGGATTGCACGGATTAGCACGGATTAGAATACAAGGCGTTTAATCTGGTACGTCTTATTTTT
>Ga0136634_10000754_pt1 | contig 13334 bp, 11 predicted proteins | sample AntDrymUQ8332106_2_FD_104654 | JGI IMG/M metagenome (GOLD analysis project Ga0136634, IMG submission 104654) | Polar desert sand microbial communities from Dry Valleys, Antarctica - metaG UQ833 (21.06) | ecosystem: Environmental > Terrestrial > Soil > Desert | place: Antarctica: Dry Valley... | reverse complement strand
ATGAGCCCGACGTCCTATCAGCGTGCCTACGGTGGCCAGTTCGCCGGTGGCGAGATCGCGACGACCCTGATGCCGCCGCAGATCCCCGGGCACCAGGACTTCGACCTCTACGACATGAAGAAGAACCTCAACGGCCAGCCAGAGAAGGCCAAGGAGTCGCTGGATGCATGTGGTGAGGACATCGACGTCAACATCGCCTACCGCGCCGAGCGGCCCAAGGAGAAGGCCACGGCTGAGGGCTTCCAGCAGGCCCTCGAGAAGGTGGGCATCACCGCGACGCCCAAGCCGCTCCCCGAGGGCGACTACTTCTCCGGCACCTGCGGCCTCCCGTCGTACGTCGTGAAGAACAACCTCGGCATGTGCGTCAACAGCTGGGGTTCTGACTGGCCGGACGGCTTCGGCTTCCTGTCCCAGATCGTCGACGGCCGGGTCATCCGGGAGACCGGTGGATCGTCGAACATCTCGGTCCGCATCCCCGACGTGGAAACCATGCTCGACAAGGCCTTCGTCGAGCTTGACGAGGAGACCCGCAACAAGATGTGGGGCGACATCGACAAGCGCGTGATGGAGGAGGCAGTGATCTACCCGGGTATCTACGCCAAGGGCGTCCTCCTGCGTGGGAAGAACATCACCAACGTGTTCGTCAACGAGTCGTTCAGTTACTACGACTACACCGCGATGGGTGTGAAGCAGTAGTCAGTCATCCGCCTTAAAACACACCGAAGGTAGGTGAGGGCCACGGTAGTCGGTCCCGCTCCAGGCGAAGTTCCTGGGCGGGGCCGGCCACCCAGCCGAGAACTTGATCAGCTACATCATCCGGCGCCTGATCGCCGCAGTCGGCCTGGTCATCGTCATCAGCATGGTCATCTTCGCGATCTTCTACCTGATGCCGCGGATCGCTGGCGCCTCTCCCGAGACGCTGGCCGGTCGCTACGTCGGTCGTGCCGCCACCGGTTCGACGGTCGCGCAGACCGCTGAACGGCTCGGCTTCAACGACCCGGTGCCCGTGCAGTACTGGAACTGGGTCACCGGCGTCGTGATGGGCACCGAGATCGACCTCGGCTCCTCGGTGGAGAAGTGCCCGGCGCCCTGCCTGGGCTACTCCTTCCGCAACAAGGACCCGGTCCTGCCGATGATCATCGAGCGCTTCCCGGTCACCTTCTCGCTGGCGATCGGTGCATCGGTGCTCTGGCTGCTCTTCGGCGTCGCGACAGGGGTGCTCTCTGCCCTGAAGCGAGGCTCTGTCTTCGACCGCGCCGCGATGCTGGTCGCCCTGGCCGGAGTGTCCATGCCGATCTTCTGGACCGGTCTGATGGCGTTGTCGATCTTCAGCTACCAGCTGGGTTGGACCCCTCCGGGGGCGTCGTACGTCAAGCTCACCGACGACCCAGCGGGCTGGGCTTTCGGGTTGCTGCTGCCGTGGACCACGCTCGCCCTGCTCTTCTCCGCGCAGTACGCCCGGCTCACGCGGGCCGGCATGCTGGAGACGATGGGGGAGGACTACATCCGCACGGCTCGGGCCAAGGGACTCAAGGAGCGGCAGGTCGTGGTCAAGCACGGGCTGCGCTCGGCGCTGACCCCGATCGTCACCATCTTCGGCCTGGACTTCGGCCTGCTGATCGGTGGCGCCGTGCTCACCGAGACCGTGTTCGGACTGCCGGGGCTCGGCAAGATGGCGATCGACGCCACCAAGAACAACGACCTCCCGCAGGTGCTGGCGGTCGTGCTGATCACGGCAGTCTTCGTGGCCCTGTGCAACCTGATCGTGGACCTGCTCTACGCCGTCATCGACCCGAGGGTGAGGGTCAGGTGACCACGCGCGCCTTGTCCAGCCACCCTCCCGCCCGCGTCCCCGGATCTTCCCATCTGGAGGTCCAGGACCTGCAGGTGCACTTCAAGACCGACGACGGTGTGGTGAAGTCGGTCGACGGGCTCTCCTTCCACCTCGACCGGGGCCAGACGCTCGGCATCGTGGGGGAGTCCGGTTCCGGCAAGTCGGTGACCAGCATGGCGATCATGGGGCTGCACACCGCGGCCAACGCCAAGATCTCCGGATCGATCAAGCTCGACGGGCAGGAGCTCGTCGGTGCCGACCGGGAGACCATCCGGCTGCTGCGTGGCAAGAGGATGGCGATGATCTTCCAGGACCCGCTCTCCTCGATGCATCCCTTCTACACCGTGGGCAACCAGATCATCGAGGCCTACCGGATCCACAACAAGGTTTCGAAGAAGGTCGCCCGGGCACATGCCATCGACATGCTCGACCGGGTCGGGATCCCCGAGCCGAGCAAGCGGGTGGACGCCTTTCCGCACCAGTTCTCCGGCGGGATGCGCCAGCGCGCGATGATCGCGATGTCGCTCTCCTGCGACCCCGACCTGCTGATCGCCGATGAGCCGACCACGGCCCTCGACGTCACCGTGCAGGCGCAGATCCTCGACCTGATCCGCGACCTGCAGAAGGAGTTCAACTCCGCCGTCGTGATCATCACCCACGACCTGGGTGTCGTCGCCGAGCTCGCCGACGACATCTTGGTGATGTACGCCGGACGAGCAGTGGAGTACGGCACCGCCGAGCAGCTCTTCAACGAGCCACAGCACCCCTACACCTGGGGCCTGCTCGGCTCCATGCCCCGCTTCGACAAGGCACCCACCGACCGGCTGATGCCGATCAAGGGCACGCCCCCGAGCCTGATCCGGGTGCCCCAAGGCTGCGCCTTCAACCCCCGCTGCGAGTACTCCGAGCAGGTGGGGGCGATCACGAAGACCGAGCGGCCGAACCTGCTCGACGACGGCAAGGGGCACTTCGTCGCCTGCCACATGTCACCCGCCGAGCGCCAGAGAGTCTGGGCGCAGGAGATCTCCCCGAGGATCTCATGATCACCCCAACGAACTGCTCGCTTCGCTCCCACCTCGCCGGGGACCCCGAATGACCACCTCCGAGACCGAACCGACCGGCACTGCTGCTGCGCCTACCCGGCACGCAGCCCGGACCCCCGACCGTGAGCGCGAGTCGCTGCTGAAGGTCGAGGGACTGGTCAAGCACTTCCCGATCAAGGGCGGTTTCCTGAGCCGGTCGAAGAGCGCGGTGCAGGCGGTTGACGGCGTCGACTTCGACGTACGCCGCGGCGAGACCTTCTCGATCGTGGGCGAGTCCGGCTGCGGCAAGAGCACGACGGCACGCCTCGTCACCCGGCTGCTCGAGCCGACCAGCGGCAAGGTCACCTTCGAGGGCCACGACATCACCCATCTCTCCGACGGGAAGATGCGGCCCCTGCGACGCGACATCCAGATGATCTTCCAGGACCCCTACTCCTCGCTGAACCCGCGGCACACGGTCGGCAAGATCGTCGGCGCGCCGTTCAAGCTGCAGGGCGTTGCGCCCGAGGGCGGTCGCAAGAACGCGGTGCAGGCGCTGCTGGAGACGGTGGGCCTCAGTCCGGAGCACTACAACCGCTACCCGCACGAGTTCTCCGGCGGTCAGCGGCAGCGGATCGGGATCGCCCGGACCCTGGCGCTCAAGCCCAAGCTGATCGTCGCCGACGAGCCGGTCTCCGCCCTCGACGTGTCGATCCAGGCCCAGGTGGTGAACCTGCTGGAGGACCTCCAGGAGGAGCTCGACCTCACCTACGTGATGATCGCGCACGACCTGTCCGTCGTACGCCACGTGTCGGACCGGGTGGCGGTGATGTACCTCGGCAAGATCGTCGAGATCGGCGACCGCGACGACCTCTACGACCGGCCGCGGCACCCCTACACAGTCGCCATGCTCTCTGCGGTTCCCGTCCCCGACACCAAGCGCCGCCATCAGCGCGACCGGATCCGGCTCGAGGGCGACGTCCCCAGCCCGATCAACCCACCCCCGGCCTGCCGCTTCCACACACGATGCTGGAAAGCGCAGGAGATCTGCCGCACCGAGGAACCGCCCCTCCTCCAGATCGGCGACGCCCCCGGGAGCGAGCACAAAGTCGCCTGCCATTTCCCGGTGGAGGTCAAGGAGTCGTCGGCGGGTGCAGGAATCCCCGGCTAACCGGGAAACCGGCACCCCGCTCAAGGAGCCGCAGCGGCGGAGCGCCGGCGGACCAGGCTGGTGGGCAGGATCAGGCCGGAGGGGTCGTGGTCGACCCCGCCCAGGGCGTCGAGGAGGATCCGGGCGCCGAGGCGGCCGAGGTCGTTGGCGGGTTGGGCGACGGTGGTGAGGTCGAAGAACTCCGACAGCTCATGGTCGTCGATGCCGACCACGGAGATGTCTTCGGGGACGCGCAGGCCGGCCTGCCGCAGGGTGTGCACCGCGCCGACCGCCATCTCGTCCGAGCCGGCGAAGATGGCTGTCGGCCGGTTCGCGTCGTCGGTCGCCCCGAGCAGGCGTCGGCAGGCCTCGACACCGCCGTGGGCGGTGAAGTCGCCGGTCACCTCCCAGGCCGGGTCGACCCGGAGCCCGGCACCGGCCATCGTCTGCCGGTAGCCGGCGAGCCGGTCGGCCGGCGTGGAGAACTGCAGGCCCGCGTGCTCCGGGTCGGGGGTTCCGCCGAGGTGGGCGATGCGCTCATGGCCGAGGTCGATCAGGTGCTGCACGGCCGTGGTCGCCGCGAGCACGTCGTCGATGCGGACGCTCGGCCAGTCAGGCACGTAGCCGCCCACGACGACGGTCGGCGAACCGAGCCGCCCCAGCGAGGCAACCTCCGCAGGTGTCGGCCGCAGAGCAAGCACCATCAGCGCGTCCACGCGCTTGCTCAGCAGGTGCGTCGAGAACAGCCGGTGCCGCGCTTCCGCATCTCCGGTGATGTTGTAGAGGAGCAGGTCGTAGCCCTCGCTGCGCAGCAGCTCCTCGGCGCCGTGGATGACCGAGCCGAAGAACCACCGGGTCACATTGGGTACGACGATGCCGACAGTCCGCGTCAGCCCGCTGGCCAGGCTCGCGGCGTTCGGCGAGGCGACGTACTCCATCCGCGCTGCAGCAGCGAGCACCCGCTCCCGGGTCTCCTCGGCGACGCGGGGCAGACCGCGGAGCGCACGCGAGACAGTGGCGGTGGAGACCCCGGCCTCGCGGGCCACGTCCTCGATGCCAGTCATGGGTGCGGGTTCCTCTTCGCGTCGGCTGCCCGCACCCTACGACGAGGTGCCGGGCTCATGGAGCCCGTTCGTTCGTCTGCTCGGCAACCCAACCATAGGACCGCTTGGGACGCCGACTGAGGTCGGCGCGGTCCACGCTGACCAGACCGAAGTGCTTGGTGTAACCGTGCGACCACTCGAAGTTGTCCATCAGCGTCCACAGCACGTAGGTCCGCACGTCCGCCCCCGACGCACGGGCTGCCTCGATCGCGGCCAGGTGCGTGCGCAGGTAGTCGACCCGGTCCGCATCGTCCACGGTGCCGTCGGCCATCGTGGTCAGGTCGGAGAACGCCGCACCGTTCTCGGTGACCACCAAAGGCAGCTGCGTACGCCGGTAGGTCTCCACGAGCAGCTCCTCGAGACCGAGGGGCGAGATCTCCCAGTCGATGTCGGTGCGTGGATGCCGCGGCGTGAACCGGAAGTCCTCGACGCCAGGGAAGGCGTCCACCTCCGCGTCACCGCCCTCGTCGACGACCGGGGTCTCCCCGGGGAGGGCGATGTCGACGCGTGCGGGGGTGTAGTAGTTCACCCCGAGCCAGTCGGCCGAGCCACGAACCAGGTCGAGGTCACCGGGACGCACCAGCACGGGGTCGGCCAGCACGGGTGCCACGCGCAGTGTCCCGGCGTCGTACTCACCGTCCACGAGCGCACCCAGCCAGATTCGGTTCCGGATCGCGTCCACGCCGTCCGCGGCGGTCGCGGCGGTGGAGCTGTCAGGCCACACGGGCGTCAGGTTCAGCACGATGCCCACGGTGTCGGCCCCTCCGGCGTGCAGGCGCTCGGCGGCCAGGCCATGACTGAGAAGCAAGTGGTGGGCGGCGCGGTGCGCCTGTGCCCCCACCTGCCGGCCCGGCGCGTGCCGGCCGGAGGCATATCCCAGGTACGCCGCACACCACGGCTCGTTGTGCGTCGCCCAGACCCGCACCCGGTCGCCGAGCAGGTCGTGCACCACGCCCGCGTAGTCGGCGAAGTGTTCCGCGGTCTCGCGGACCAGCCAGCCGCCCCGGTCTTCCAGGGCCTGGGGGAGGTCCCAGTGGTAAAGCGTGGCCATCGGCTCGATCCCCCGCTCCTGGAGGCCGTCGACGAGACGCTCGTAGTAGTCGAGCCCGCTCTTCTGCACGGTGCCGCTGCCCAGCGGCTGGATCCGCGGCCAGGAGATCGAGAACCGGTAGTACCCGACGCCGAGGCCGGCGACCAGGTCCAGGTCGGGCCGGGGGTCCGGGTAGGAGGCGCACGCGACGGATCCGTCCGTGCCGTCATCGATCGCGCCCGGAACGCGGGTGAAGGTGTCCCAGATCGAGGGTCCCTTGCCGTCGGCCTCGGGAGCGCCCTCGATCTGGTACGCCGCACTCGCCACGCCGAACGAGAGTCGGCTCCCGTCGTCCAGTCCTCCACTCACGCGCTTAGCCCTTGACGCTTCCGGCGAGCAGGCCGCGCAGGAAGAAGCGCTGCAGGCTCAAGAACACGACCAGCGGGACCACCAGGGAGACGAACGCCCCCGCGGAGAGGAGGTGCCAGTCGGCGCCTCGGGTGCCCGAGAGCTCGGCGAGCCGCACGGTCAGCGGCGAGACGTCGAGGTTGCCGCCGCCGAAGACCAGGGCGACGAGGAGGTCGTTCCACACCCAGAGGAACTGGAAGATGCCGAACGCCGCGATCGCCGGCGTCATCAGCGGCAGCATGATCCGGACGAAGATCTGCACGTGCCCGGCGCCGTCGACCCGGGCGGACTCCACCAGCTCCCCGGGGATCTCCCGCATGAAGTTGTGCAGGAGATAGATCGCCAGCGGCAACGCGAAGATCGTGTGCGAGAGCCAGATCGTGTAGAAGCCGCCACCCGGAGCCTCGGACCCCGCCAGCGACGGCAGCCCGAACGGCGGCGAGACGTAGATCGAGAGCAGCGGGATCATCGTCACCTGGATCGGCACGATCTGCATTGCGAAGACGGCAACGAAGAGGACGTTGCGGCCGGGGAACTTCATCCAGGCGAAGGCGTACGCCGCCATCGACGCGAGTGTGATCGGGATCAGCACGCTGGGGATGGTGATCACGATCGAGTTCAGGAAGAACGTGGCGAGGTCGGTGTCGCTGCCGGTGAGCACCGACTCGTAGTTGTCGAGCGTCACCGCCGGGTTGCTGAAGAACGTCCACCACCCGCTGCCCTTGACGTCGTCCTCGGGCCGGAACGAGGAGATGAACAGCCCCAGTGTCGGGACCGTCCAGAGCACTGCGATGACCACCGCAGTGAGGGACGCCCACGGCGAGCTGAGCTTGTCATGCGCGTCGTCCGCGGCGGCGCTCACCCGCCCGGTGAGGGCCAGGGTCGGCGGCGTGGTGGTGGTCATCGGGCCTCCAGGCGACGCAGCTGCCGGATGTTGTAGACGACGATCGGGGTGACCAGCGCGAACAGCAGCACTGCCAGCGCGGCACCGAGTCCGCCGTTGAAGGACCGGAAGCTCTGCACGTAGAACTCGTAGGCGAGGACGCTGGTGTCGAAGTTGCCGCCGGTGGCGGTGCGCACGATGTCGAACACCTTCAGCGTGGCGATGCTGATCGTGGTGAGCACCACGATCAGCGACGGCCGGATCATCGGGACGGTGATGTGGCGGAACATCTGCATCGCGCTCACCCCGTCGAGCCGGGCCGAATCGATGATGTCGCCGGGGATGGCCCGGATCGCGGCGGACAGCACGGTCATCGCGAAGCCGGCCTGGACCCAGATCATGATCAGGATCAGGAACAGCGTGTTCCAGGGCTCCGTGAGCAGGAAGCGGTAGGTGTCGAACCCGAGCACCTTCAGGATCTCGTTGAGCAGGCCGATCTGGTCGTTCTCGGCGGAGCGGTAGTCGTAGACGAACTTCCAGATCAAGGAGGCCCCGACCAGGGAGATGGCCATCGGCAGGAAGATCAGGGCCTTGGCGAACTTCTCGAACCGTGACCGGTCGACGAGGATCGCGTAGACCAGCCCGATGAAGGTCGCGGCCACCGGGGTGACCAGCACCCAGACCGCAGTGTTGCGCAGCACGCCCAGCTGGTTCTTGTCGGTGAAGATCGTCTGGTAGTTCTCCCACCCGACGAACTGTGTCGAGTTGGCGTCCCGGAAGGACTCATAGACCGTCCGCAGGCCCGGGTAGAGCAGCCCGAGGGTGATCATCAGCACCGCGGGGATCACGAAGACGGCGGTCTGGACGAGCTCGCCCCGCTTGGTCCGGAACCGGTCGGCGATCACGAGCACCGCGACCATCACTCCGGCGAAGAGGGCCAGCACGATGAACAGCTGGAGGAGCTTCTCGGCAGTGGACACGGGTCAGCACCTCCACTCTCTTGGTCAGGCGGACATCGGGGTCAGGCTGGAGGTTCAGGGTCGAGCGATGGGCCCGGCCCTGAACCAGGTGCTACTTCCAGGAACCTTCGATGTTGTCGAGGGTCTCCTTGGTGCTCTGCCCGGTGATCCAGGACGTCATCTCCTTCCAGAACGAACCGGCGCCCACCGCGCCCGGCATCTGGTCGGAGGCGTCGAAGCGGAACACGGCGTCCTCGCTCTGGAAGGTCTCGGCGGTCAGCTTGTCGATCGGGCTGACCAGGTTGGCGACGTCGAGGCCCGTGTTGGCGCTCACCCAGCCTCCGTCGGGGGTGGCCTTGGCCTTCTCGTTGGCCCAGGTGTCCGAGGACAGGTAGGTCTGGAACGCCTGCACCTCGGGCCGGTCGCTGAAGGCCGTGACGAACTCGCCGCCACCCACGATCGGCTCGCCGAACTTGTCATTGGTGGTCGGCAGGTAGAAGGCGAACACGTCACCCGTCTCGGAGACGTTGGTCCCCTTCGGCCACTGAGCAGCGTAGAAGTTCGCCTGCTTCTGCATGGCGCACTTGCCGTCGAGGATCGGGAAACCGCCGTCCGTCCAGGCGGTGGTCGCGATCGACTTGGCGTCCCCGATGCCGCCGTTGACGTAGTCCCCGTTCTTCAAGATGTCGCCGACCCGGTCGACGGACTCGGCGATCTGCGGGTCGTTGAACGCGATCTTGTGGGCCACCCAGTCGTTGTAGACCTCCGGGCCGGCATCACGGATGACGGCGTCCTCGACGAAGTCGGTCAGCGGCCAGCCGGTCGCGTCGCCGGACTCGATGCCGAAGCACCAGGGCTTGGTCCCGGTGGCGGCAATCGTGTCGCTCAGCTTCGTCATCTCATCCCAGGTGGTCGGGATCGCCCAGCCGTTCTCCTTGAACATCGTGGGGGAGTACCACACGAACGACTTCACGTTGGCGCCCAGCGGAGCTGCGTAGAACTTGCCGTCGACCGTGCCGTAGTCCTTCCAGTCCTGGCCCCAGAACTCGTCGACGTTCTTGGAGACCGTCTCCGGAGCCTGGGCGACCTTGCCGGTGTCGGTGACCAGCGTCTTGAGCAGCCCGGGTTGCGGCACGTAGGCGATGTCTGGGGGATTGCCGCTCTTCACGCGGACCACGAGCTGGGCCTCGAACTCGCGGGAACCCTCGTAGACCACCTTGGCGCCGGTGCATGTGGTGAAGAGCTTGTAGGAGTCCTTCTGGGAAGCGTCCTCCGGTGCGACGATCGAGGTGTAGACCTTCACCTCCTTGCCGGTGAGGTCACCGAAACCGGTGAGGCCGGCACACTCGGACTTTCCCTCGCCGGGCGAGGTGCCGCCCGACGACTCGGAGCCGCCGTCCTCACCGCACGCGGTGAGGGTCAGGCCGGCTGTGAGCAACATCGCCAGGGAGGCGAGACTTCGACGAGCAGTGGTTGGTCGCATTGCTGTGGCTCCTTCTCGGCTGTGCGCCGGTCCGGTCAGTGAGTATTCGCTGGCCGTGCCCCCGGGGATTCTCCGTTAGGCGTGTAAGCGCTTGCACTGATGTAAGCGCTTACATCAAGTCAGGTCAACACGATCAGGTCACATTTGGGTAACGGGCGGGCTCCGAGGTCGCCTCTGGGTGAAATGCGAGGACCCCTGGACCTGGTCATCTGGGGTGGCCGGGCGCCCCAAGTGCTGGGACTCACCACGCACAGGCCGACGCACTCGGTAGATTTGTCCGCGACCGGCACACGCCGGAGCGACTGCTGCAGGGGCTGACATGGACGACGACGTCGACGACGGTGACCGTCGTGTCGAGGAGCGCTCGGCACAGGTGCGCGGCGCCCTGCTCAAGGCTCTCGCCGCCGTGGTCGTCCTCGGGGTGGTGATCGCCCTGGGAACCACGATCGTGGTGCGCGCTCTCGGACTGGACGAGAGCGACTCACCCGGGCCTGTCGGGGCAGCCCCCTCAAGACCGGTTCAGCCGCTGCCAACCACGGCCATCCCGGTGCCAGGGGAGAGCGAGGACCCGGGGCCGAGCGAGGGCCCCAGTGACGAACCCAGTGACGAGCCCGGCAAGAAGCGCGACATCCAGCTAGCCATCTCCCCCGTGATCGCCCGCCCGATGGAGCGGGTGAACCTGACCGGCACCTACAAGCGCGCCGACAACCTCCAACTCCAGGTGCAGCGCTTCGAGGACGGCGGCTGGGCCGATTTCGGCGTGGCCGCCAACGTCAGGGTGGGGACCTTCGAGACCTATGTGATGACCGGCCGGGCGGGTAAGCAGCGGTTCCGGGTGTACGACGCCGAGACCCAGCAGGGCAGCAATGTGGTGCTGGTCACGATCAGCTGAACCCCACGAGACCTCTCAGTCGGGGATGTAGTCGAACTCGTCCGGGTTCGGGCCGGTGCGGCCGTCCTCGCCCCGGTCGAGCGCTGTGATCGCCTGCATAGCGTCGTCGTCGAGCTCGAAGTCGAACAGCGCGAAGTTCTCCGCCATCCGCTCGGGGGTCGAGGACTTCGGGAAGACGATGTCGCCGCGCTGGAGGTGCCAACGCAGGGTCACCTGGGCCGGCGTACGCCCCACTCCGGCGGCGATCTTGGTGATCACCTCGTCGTCGAGGACCCCGCCCTGGGCGATCGGCGACCACGACTCGGTGAGGATGCCCGCCTTGGCGTTGGCTGCGCGCGCGTCCTCGTTGGTGAAGTAGGGGTGCACCTCGATCTGGTTGACGGCCGGGACCACGTCGGTCTCCTCGGCAAGCCGGGCCAGGTGGGCGGGCTGGAAGTTCGAGACGCCGATGGAGCGCGCGCGAGCGTCGTTCTTGAACTCGATCAGGCTCTTCCAGGTGGAGACGAAGTCGCCGTCGTACTGCGTGGGCAGCGGCCAGTGGATCAGGAACAGGTCGATCTGGTCGAGGCCGAGGTCGGACATCGTCTGGTCGAAAGCCGCGCGCGCCTGGTCTGGCTCGTGGAAGCCGTTGTTCAGCTTGCTGGTGATGAACAGCTCGTCACGCGGGATGCCGGAGTTGCGGATCGCCTCGCCGACGCCCTTCTCGTTGCCGTACATCTCCGCGGTGTCGATGTGCCGGTATCCGGCCTCGAATGCCTGCAAGGTGATCCGGGCGGTGGCCTCCGGTGGGACCTGGAACACGCCGAAGCCGAGCTGGGGGATGGTGTTGCCGTCGTTCAGGGACAGGTTCAGAACATTAGCCATACCTTCTCCTACCCCGACGGGACGCCAACTATTCCGCACGAGTCGGCCCGGTTTCAGACGCCCTGCGCGTTCGGGTCGCGCCAGCCGCGCTCGAACGGCAGCCGCCAGCCGCGCGGAGCGATCAGCTGATGCACCCGGTTGGGGCCCCAGGACCCCTCGCTGTAGGGGCGTACGACGGGCGGGTTGTCCAGCAGTGGCTGGGAGAGCTCCCAGAGGCGCTCGATGCCCTCGGCCGTCGTGAACAGGGTTCGGTCACCGCGGGCCGCGTCGTAGATGAGCCGCTCGTAGGCCTCGAGCACGGCGCCGGCCCAACCCGTTTCGTGCATGGCGAACTGCATCGACAGCTTCTGCAACCGCATGCCCGGACCGGGCCGCTTGCCGTAGAAGGACAGCGACATCCGGGACTGGTCGGCGAGATCGAAGGTCAGGTGGTCCGGGCCGTTGTCGCCCACGCCGGAGCCCGGCGGGAACATCGACCGCGGAGGCTCCCGGAAGGCGATCGAGATGATCCGGGCGCCCTCGGCCATCCGCTTGCCGGTGCGCAGGTAGAACGGCACCCCGGCCCAGCGCCAGTTGTCGACGTAGCACTTCAGGGCGATGAAGGTCTCGGTCTCGGAGTCCGGCGCCACCCCGTCGATGTCGCGGTAGCCGATGTACTGACCACGGACGACGTCCGACGGCTCGATCGGCAGCATCGACCGGAACACTTTGTTCTTCTCCTCCCCGATCGCGTAGGGCTCCAACGCGGTCGGCGGATCCATCGCGGTGAACGCGAGCACCTGGAACAGGTGGGTGACGACCATGTCGCGGTAGGCACCAGTCGACTCGTAGAAGTCGGCACGCTGGGCAAGGCCGAGCTCCTCGGGCACGTCGATCTGGACGTGGTCGATGTGGTTGCGGTGCCAGATCGGTTCGAACAGCCCGTTGGCGAACCGGAAGGCCAGGATGTTCTGGGCGGCCTCCTTGCCGAGGAAGTGGTCGATCCGGAAGATCTGCTCCTCGTCGAAGACCTCGTGGAGTGCACTGTTGAGCTTCCTGGCCGAGGCCAGATCCGTGCCGAACGGCTTCTCCATGATGATCCGGCTTCGGTCGACCAGGCCGGCCTCCTTGAGGAGATGCACCACCGGCAGCGCCGCCTTGGGCGGGACGCTGAGGTAGTGCAACCGGCGCAGGTCCCCGGTGCCGAACTGGGCCTCGGCCTCGGCGACCGTGGACCTGAGGGCCTCGGCGCCACCGGCACCCGGGGACCAGTGCATCCGCTTCGAGAACTCCGGCCACCCCTTGGGGTCGGGTCCCTCGCCGCCGTACTTCACCACGGCCTCATGGGTCAGCTCGATGAAGGACTCCCGGTCGTGCTCGTCGAGCGAGGTGCCCACCACCTGGACCTCGTTGAGGAGCCCGGTCTCGAAGAGGTGCAGCAGGCCGGGGAGAAGCTTGCGCTGGGCAAGGTCACCGGTCGCTCCGAACAGGACGACGGTCGTGGGGGTCTGCATGGGTCAAGACTGCCCGTGCCAGCGGCGTTTGAGAACTGTCCGGGTGAGATTGGTTGACGCGCCGGGAACGGTCTCGCAGCGGCGGCGGCGGCTTCAGCCGCGCTGCAGCCAGGTGAGTACGGCGCGCACGCGGCGGTGCCCCGTCTCGTCGGGGAGCAGGTCGAGCTTGGCGAACAGGCGGGCGGAGTACTTCTCGACGGCCCCCTCGGTGAT
>Ga0136634_10000753_pt1 | contig 13341 bp, 12 predicted proteins | sample AntDrymUQ8332106_2_FD_104654 | JGI IMG/M metagenome (GOLD analysis project Ga0136634, IMG submission 104654) | Polar desert sand microbial communities from Dry Valleys, Antarctica - metaG UQ833 (21.06) | ecosystem: Environmental > Terrestrial > Soil > Desert | place: Antarctica: Dry Valley... | reverse complement strand
GCCTGGCCGATCCAGGGCCTGATCAAGCACTTCCGCCCCGAAATGGAGCGGCGCATGGCCGAGCGGAATGCGGGACTGATGGAGGCGGCGGAGTGACGCGCCTATCGCTCATCGTTATCGCGACGGTTCTAAGCGCGATGGCGAGCGTCGGCACTGCTTTCGCGCAGCGCGCTGGAGTTGCAAGTCCCAGACCCGATCTTTCCACCCGTACTCTCGATCAGATTACGACATATGACGAGATGAACGCCTGCCAGATGAGGCCGAATGTGGAGGCTGCCAAATTGCTTCTCGCGGCTAAGTCGATCGATGACGCCAGAAAATTTGCTGCCCGTTTCAAATGGCGGGCGTGCACGCTCAAGGGGCCCGGCACGGGTTTCATGAAGGTCGAGCCGAACGATCCCAAGCTCGACGAACTTCGGTGGATGTCGGCCGATTATTTGCTTCGTGATGCTGCTTTGCTAGCGAAATTGGATCCGCTTCCGAAGCGTCGAATCTACAATAAGCCCTGGTTCGCAGCGAGTGCGCGCGACGATTCGATTGATGAAATGGCGGCTTGCGTTGCCGACACCAACCCAGCCGGGATTCTTTCGCTGAACAAGGCTCAGATTGGCAGCAAGGAAGAGCAGGCCGCATTTTCCGCGTTGGACAATGATTTCGTTGCCTGTCTCAGCGCTGGCGTAACCTTACAGGGAGGTCGAAAGGCGATCCGGGGGGCGCTGGTGGATGCGCTCTATCAGAGGACCCAAATGTGGCCGATCACCGAGGCTGAGAAGGCGGGAGTGTCCAACTAATGCCTAAACTCACCGTCGACGGCGTCGAGCTTGAGGTTCCGCAGGGGGCGACCGTGCTTCAGGCGTGCGAGCTTGCGGGGAAGGAGATTCCGCGCTTCTGCTATCACGAGCGGCTGAGCATCGCCGGCAATTGCCGGATGTGCCTGGTCGAGGTCGCGCCGGGGCCGCCCAAGCCGCAGGCGTCGTGCGCTTTGCCCGCCGCCGATGGCCAGATGATCCGCACCGACACCGCGATGGTCAAGAAGGCGCGCGAGGGGGTGATGGAGTTTTTGCTCATCAACCACCCGCTCGATTGCCCGATCTGCGACCAGGGCGGCGAGTGCGACCTGCAGGACCAGGCGATGGCGTATGGCCGCGGGGACAGCCGCTACGACGAGAATAAGCGCGCGGTCGAAGACAAATATATGGGGCCGATCGTCAAGACCGCGATGACCCGCTGCATCCAGTGCACGCGCTGCATCCGCTTCGCCGACGAGGTCGCGGGGACGCCCGCCATGGGCATGCTGTTCCGCGGCGAGGATGCGCAGATCACCTCCTATCTCGACCAGGCACTCAAGTCCGAATTGTCGGGCAATCTGGTCGATCTGTGCCCGGTCGGCGCGTTGCTGTCGAAGCCATACAGCTTTGAAGCCCGCCCGTGGGAGCTGCGCAAAGTGCCCGGGATCGACGTGATGGACGCGCTCGGCACCAACATCCGGATGGACGTCCGCCAGCGCCAGGTGATGCGCATCCTGCCGCGGATCAACGATGCGGTGAACGAGGAATGGGCGCACGACAAGACGCGTCATCACGTCGATGCCCTGGTGCGCAACCGCCTCGATCGGCCGTGGGTCAGGGTAAAGGGCAAGCTCCAGGAAGCAAGCTGGGGCGAGGCGCTCGACGTCTTCGCCAAGCAGTATAAGAAAGCCGGCGCGGGGGTCGCGGCGATCGCCGGCGACTTGGTCGATGCCGAGACGATGTATGCCGCCAAGGCGTTACTCGCGGGGGCGGGCTCGGCCCTGCTCGAAGGCCGCCAGACCGGGCTCGATTATGACGTGAGCAGCCTCGGCGCGGTGCGGTTCAACACCCCGCTCGCCGAAATCGACACCGCCGACGCGATCCTGCTGGTCGGCACCAACCCGCGCTGGGAAGCGCCCTTGGTCAATACGCGGTTGCGCAAGGCCGTGCGGCGCGGGGCCAAGGTGTTCGGCATCGGGCCCGAGGTCGATCTGACCTATCCCGTCGAATGGCTCGGCGACGATTTGGCGCTGCTCGGCAAGCTGCCCGAGGCGATTGCCAAGTCCGAGCGTCCGGTAATGATCGTCGGCCCCGGCGCGCTCGCTGCAGGCGGGCAGGGCGCCGCGCTCGCTGCCGCCGGTGCGTTCATCAAAGGCGAGTGGAACGGCTTCAATCTGCTCCACACCGCCGCCTCGCGCATGGCCGGTCTGATGCTCGGTTACGCGCAAAAAGGCGGCATTGCCGACATCGCGTCCGCCAAGCCGTCCCTGGTGATCCTGCTCGGCGCCGACGAAGTCCCCGCCGACACGTTCAAGGGTGCCTTCACCGTCTACATCGGCCATCACGGCGACAAAGGCGCGGCCTCGGCCGATCTCGTCCTGCCGGGAGCGGCCTACAGCGAAAAGCACGGCATTTACGTCAACATCGAAGGCCGCGTGCAGCGCTCCGAGCGCGCCACTTTCCCGCCGGGCGACGCGCGCGAGGACTGGACCGTCTTCCGCGCTCTGTCCGACCTGATCGGGCGTCCACTGCCGTTCGACCGATTCGACCAATTGCGCGCCGCGATGATCGCCGACACGCCTTCGCTGGGGACCGACGGGATCGTCGATTTCGGCTGGTCCCCGCCCAAGCTCAAGGCCACCGCCTCGGGTCCGGTCAACCTGCCAATCAAGGATTTCTACCTCACCAACGCCATCTGCCGCGCCAGCCCGACCATGCGCCGCTGCTCGGAGGAACTGCTCCACGGCGTGATTTATGCGGAGGCGGCGGAATGACGGATTTCGTGCAACACGCACTCTTTTTCGCCCGTCCTGAGCTTGTCGAAGGGCGCCCTTCGACTTCGCTCAGGACGAGCGTGATTCAATTCGCGAGTTTGGTCCAATGACCGACTTCTTCGTCCGCAACGGCATGCTCTACGACTGGGCGTGGACCCTTTCGACCGTCATCGGCATCCTCGTCATCGCCCTCCCGCTGATGCTGGCCGTGGCGATGGTGATTTATGCCGAGCGCAAGATCTGGGCCGCCATCGCCCTCCGTCGCGGCCCCAATGTGGTCGGACCATTCGGGCTGCTGCAGAGCTTCGCCGACGGGCTGAAGGTGTTCCTCAAGGAAACCATCATCCCGTCCTCCTCGAATAAGGCGCTGTTCCTGATCGCGCCGATCATCACCTTCACCACCGCGCTTATCGTGTGGGCGGTGGTGCCGTTCGACGTTGGGGTGGTGCTGACCGACATCAACGTCGGCCTGCTCTACATCCTCGCCGCCTCGTCGCTCGGCGTCTACGGCGTGATCCTGGCCGGCTGGGCGTCCAACTCCAAATACCCCTTCTTCTCGGCGATCCGCGCGGCGGCGCAGATGGTCAGCTATGAAGTGTCGATCGGCTTCGTCATCATCTGCGTCGTGCTCTACGCGGGCACGTTCAACCTGACCGGCATCGTCATGGCGCAGCAAGGCAATATCGGCTTCGGCTTGCTCAACGGCTTCGGCTTCAATCCCCTGCTGTTCCCGATGGCGGTGGTGTTCCTGATCAGCTCGATGGCCGAGACCTTCCGCACCCCGTTCGACCTGGTCGAGGCGGAGAGCGAGTTGGTCGCCGGCCACCAGACCGAATATTCCAGCATGAGCTTCGCGCTGTTCTGGCTCGGCGAATATGCCAACGTCATCCTGATGTGCGCTTTGAACGCGATCCTGTTCTGGGGCGGGTTCCTGCCGATCCTCAATATCCCGATCCTCTACTGGATCCCCGGCATCCTCTGGCTGCTGCTCAAGATGAGCATCTTCTTCTTCATCTTCGGCTGGGTAAAAGCGACCGTCCCGCGCTACCGCTACGACCAGCTGATGCGGCTGGGATGGAAGATTTTCCTGCCGCTGAGCCTGCTGTTCGTGGTGCTGATTTCCGGCTGGCTGATGCTCACGCGATACGGAGTGGGGGCATGAAGATTCACTCGGCTTCGGCCATTGGACTGTTCATCGCTTTGTGTTGCGTATCCCCGGCTTCGGCGGAGCCTGCCGATCGCTGGTGGTCTGGATGGGGCATGGGCACGAGCGAGTATGGATGGTCAGGTAGCGACGGCAGCACTATTTATATTACTTGCGACAGTGAGGACGCGCTGGGTCTGCGCGTGGCCATCCGAGGAAAGGACCCGAAGCCGAACACCGACGTCTCGTTTCACTTAAACGGGCAAGAGGTCGAATTTCGAACGAAGTCCAATGGCGAAATCGAGACGCAAAGTCGCGTCTCGATGAACAATCTCTATTTCTTGTTTGATGAGCTTCGTAATGGGAACCGCATGTTTCTGCGATTTGATGGATTAGCGAAGGAGTTTTCGCTGGCTGGGAGCGCCAAAGGGCTCGGGAAAGGGCTTTGTAAATGATCGCGCGGACCATCAAGGCCTTCACTTTGTGGGAATTCGTCAAGGCGCATGCTTTGACGCTCAAATATTTCTTCAAGCCCAAGGCGACGATCAACTATCCCTATGAGAAGGTGCCGCAGAGCCCGCGCTTCCGCGGCGAGCATGCGCTGCGCCGCTATCCCAATGGCGAGGAGCGCTGCATCGCGTGCAAATTGTGCGAGGCGATCTGCCCGGCGCAGGCGATCACGATCGAGGCTGAGCCGCGCGAGGACGGCAGCCGGCGAACCACGCGCTACGACATCGACATGGTCAAATGCATTTATTGCGGGCTGTGCGCGGAGGCGTGCCCGGTCGACGCCATCGTCGAGGGGCCGAACCTCGAATTCGCCACCGAAACGCGCGAGGAATTGCTCTACGACAAGGCCAAATTGCTCGCCAATGGCGACCGCTGGGAAGGCGCCATCGCCGCCAACCTTGCCGCCGATGCGGCCTACCGGTAGGGGCGCGGCACCTTCATGATCCTCACCCTCGCCTTTTACCTGTTCGCGACGCTCACCATTGCTTCGGCGATCCTGGTGATCTTCGCGCGCAACCCGGTGCACAGCGTGCTGTGGTTGATCGTCGCTTTCTTCAACGCGGCGGGCCTGATGCTGCTGCTCGGCGCCGAGTTCATCGCGATGCTGCTGGTGATCGTCTATGTCGGCGCGGTCGCGGTGCTGTTCCTGTTCGTGGTGATGATGCTCGACGTCGACTTCGCGCGGCTCCGCTCGGGCTTCACCAAAAATCTGCCATTCGGACTGATGATCGCGCTGGTCCTGCTCGCCGAGATCATCATCGCCGCCAATGCCCGGCAGGCTGGCCCGCTGATCAACGCGCCGACGTCCAACGCTCCAGTCCAGCCCAACATCGTCGCGGTCGGCGAGGCGCTTTACGGGCGCTTTCTGTTCCCGTTCGAGCTGGCCGGACTAATTCTGCTGGTGGCGATGATCGGCGCGATCGTGCTCACTCACCGCAGCCGCGGTGACTCTCGGGGCCAAAATATCTCAAAACAGATCGCGCGGCGCCCGGAGGATGCAACGAAAAACATGAACCCCGGCGTTGGCGAGGGGATGAAGCTGTGATTATGTCCCAGCAACGAAACCCGCTTGTCCCGAGCGAAGTCGAGGGACGTGTCTCGATTACGCTCGACACAAACGGGAATGGGGTGATCCTGTGATCGGCCTGTCGCACTACCTCACCGTCGCCGCGATCCTGTTCACCATCGGGGTGCTCGGCATCTTTCTCAACCGCCGCAACATCATCCTGATGCTGATGGCGATCGAACTGATCCTGCTTGGCGTGAACATCAATCTGGTCGCGTTCAGCGCCTACCTCGGCGATGTCACGGGGCAGGTGTTCGCGATGTTCGTGCTCACCGTCGCCGCGGCTGAAGCCGCCATTGGTTTGGCAATTCTGGTCATATTCTTCCGCCGCCGCGGCTCGATCGCGGTCGATGATGCCGATCGGATGAAGGGCTGATGCACCCCGTCCTGCTGATCGTCTTCCTGCCGCTCCTCGCCGCCATCATCGCCGGGTTGGGCGGGCGCATCATCGGCAAGACCGCATCCAAGGTCGTCACCACCGGCGCACTGATCGTCGGAGCCTTGCTAAGCTGGCCGATCTTCTTTTCCTACCTCGGCGGCGGCGCGGAGGCCCAAGTCATCCCGGTGCTCGACTGGATCCGCTCGGGCGATCTGGTGGTCGATTGGGCGCTTCGCGTCGACGCGCTGACCGCGGTGATGCTGGTTGTCGTGACCACCGTCTCCAGCCTCGTCCACCTCTACAGCTGGGGCTATATGGAGGAGGATCCGAGCCAGCCGCGTTTCTTCGCCTATCTGTCGCTGTTCAGCTTCGCGATGCTGATGCTGGTCACCGCCGACAGTTTGGTGCAGATGTTCTTCGGCTGGGAAGGGGTCGGGCTCGCTTCCTACCTGCTGATCGGCTTCTGGTACCACAAGCCCTCCGCCAACGCCGCGGCGGTCAAGGCGTTCGTCGTCAACCGGGTCGGCGATTTCGGCTTCTCGCTCGGCATCTTCGGCACCTTCCTCGTCTTCGGCACGGTCTCCATCCCCGCGATCCTCGAGGCCGCGCCGGGCATGGCCGGATCGACCATCGGCTTCGCGGGGATGCGCGTCGACACAATGACCTTGCTGTGCCTGCTGTTGTTCGTCGGGGCGATGGGCAAATCGGCCCAGCTTGGCCTCCACACCTGGCTTCCCGACGCGATGGAGGGGCCGACCCCGGTCTCGGCGCTGATCCACGCCGCAACGATGGTCACCGCTGGCGTGTTCATGGTCTGCCGCCTGTCGCCAATGTTCGAAGTGTCGCCCGATGCCTTGACCGTGGTCACTTATGTGGGCGCCGCCACCGCCATCTTCGCCGCCACCGTCGCGGTGGTGCAGACCGATATCAAGCGCGTGATCGCTTATTCGACCTGCTCGCAGCTCGGCTATATGTTCTTCGCCGCCGGATCGGGCGCGTACGGCGCGGCGATGTTCCATCTGTTCACCCACGCCTTCTTCAAGGCCCTGCTGTTTCTTGGCGCTGGGTCGGTGATCCACGCGATGCATCACGAGCAAGACATGCGGCATTACGGCGCGCTCAGGAAGGAAATCCCCTACACCTTCTGGGCAATGGTCGCGGGGACGCTGGCGATCACCGGGGTCGGCGTGTTCGGGATCGGCTTCGCCGGCTATTTCTCCAAGGATGCGATCCTCGAAAGCGCCTTCGCCACCGGCACCGTCGCGGGCACATTGTCGTTCTGGATCGGGGCTTTTGCGGCGCTGCTGACCAGTTTCTACAGTTGGCGGCTGATCTTCCTGACCTTCTTCGGCACGGCGCGCTGGGCGGGCAGCGAGCATATCCAGCACGCCGTTCACGGCGATCACGACGTCCCGTCCGACGAGCATGGCGACAGCCCGCACGGGGCCGTGGCAACGCCCGAGGGCACCGCCGGCTATCATCCGCACGAAAGCCCGTGGACCATCCTCGTGCCCCTCGCATTGCTGTCGCTCGGCGCGATCCTGGCCGGTCAGATATTCCACAATGCGTTCATTGAGGCCGAAGCCGGTGCCGCCTTCTGGAATGGCAGCATCGCGTTCGACGACCATCTCGCCCACGCAATTCACGAGGTGCCGACGTGGGTGAAATATAGTCCGCTGGCGGTGATGCTGGTCGGCCTCGCATTGGCCTATCGCAATTATATGGCCAGGCCCGGAGCGCCGGCCGCATTCGTCGCGATGTTCCCGCACCTGCACCGCTTCCTGATGCACAAATGGTATTTCGACGAACTGTATGACACGATCTTCGTCCGTCCGTCGTTCGCGCTTGGTCGCTTCCTGTGGCACCGCGGCGACGAGCAGACCATTGATCGCTTCGGCCCGCATGGCGCCGCGGTCGCGGTCGGGCTCGGCAACCGGCTCACCGCGCGCCTCCAGTCGGGCTATGTCTATAGCTACGCGTTGGTGATGCTGCTCGGCCTGATCGCCGCCACTAGCTGGGTGTTCTGGTGGGCATCGTGAAGCAGAACCTCACCACCCAGAAGTCCGTTCGTCCTGGAAATGGGCTGGGCGGACGCTAATGTCTGACCTCCCCATCCTCTCGATCATGATCGCGGTCCCGCTGCTCGCCGGGATCGTGGCTCTATTTCTCAACGCCAGCGGCGCGCGCTGGATCGCGTTGATTGCGACATTGATTGACCTCGCCCTTGGACTTGTCCTGTGGGTGAACTACGACCCCGCCGGGGCGCAGTGGCAGTTCGTCGAATCGGTCGGCCTAGCCGGTCCGGTCGCCTGGGCGCTCGGGATCGATGGAATTGCGCTGATGCTGATCATGCTCAGCGTGTTCCTGATGCCGATCTGCATCGGCGCGAGCTGGCGGTCGATCGAGCAACGCGTACCCGAATATATGGCCGCTTTCCTGCTGATGCTGGCGCTGATGATCGGCGTCTTCGCGGCGCAGGATTTGTTGTTGTTCTACATTTTCTTCGAGGGCGGCCTGATCCCGATGTATCTCATCATCGGCATCTGGGGCGGCGCCGAGCGGATCAAGGCGAGCTACAAATTCTTCCTCTACACCTTGTTCGGCTCGGTGCTGATGCTGGTCGCGATGCTGGTGATGATCGGCATCGCCGGAACCTCGTCGATCCCGGCGCTGATGGCCTATGACTTCGCGCCGGGCCTGCAATGGTGGCTGTGGCTCGCCTTCTTCGCCAGTTTCGCGGTCAAGATGCCGATGTGGCCGGTCCATACCTGGCTGCCCGACGCCCACGTCCAGGCACCGACCGCGGGGTCGGTGATCCTCGCCGGCGTCTTGCTCAAGATGGGCGGCTACGGCTTCATCCGTTTCTCGCTCCCGATGTTCCCCGAAGCCTCGGCCCAATTCGTGCCGTTCGTGTTCGTCCTGTCCGGGATCGCGGTGGTCTATACCTCGCTGGTCGCGCTCGCCCAGCGCGACATGAAGAAGTTGATCGCTTATTCGTCGGTCGCGCACATGGCGTTCGTCACCTTCGGCCTGTTCGCCTTCAACCGGCAGGGGATCGAGGGCGCGCTGCTTGTAATGCTCAGCCACGGCCTCGTCTCGGGCGCGCTGTTCCTGTGCGTCGGGGTGATCTACGACCGCCTCCACACCCGCGACATCGACCGCTATGGCGGGCTCAGCGACAATATGCCCGGCTACGCTTTGCTGTTCATGCTGTTCACCATGGCCAGCGTCGGCCTGCCCGGGACCAGCGGCTTCGTCGGCGAATTCCTGGCGCTGGTCGGCACTTACGAGGCATCGAGCTGGGCGGGGATCGTGGCGACCACCGGGATCATCCTCGGCGCGGCGTACATGCTCTTCCTTTATTGGCGGATCGCCTTTGGCACCCAGCGCAATGCCGATGCGGCGGCGATGCCCGATCTGAACGCCCGGGAATGGTGGCTGCTCACCCCGATCGCGGCGGCGGTGCTGTGGATGGGCGTCTATCCCGAAAGCTTTATGAGGCCGATGCGCGCCGATGTCGGGCGGCTGCTCGAACGCATTGAGCGCGCCGCACCGCCGGGCGACTCGCATCTCACCGCCGGCAAGCCCGCGTCGCAGGCCGGGGTCCACTCCACGCCGGCGGAAAATCACTGATGAATATCGCCGCCATCCTCCCTGAAATCCTGCTTACCGTCGGCGCGCTTGTGCTGATGATGGTCGCCGCCTTCGGTGGACGCCGTGCTTCCGGGGTCACCACCTGGGTCGCGGTCGCCTTGCTCATCCTCGCCGCGATCGTCACGCTCGGCCGCCCGCAGGATGCTGGACCGTTGTTCGGCGGGCTGATCGTCGCCGACGGCTTCGGCGCATTCGGCAAGGTGCTGATCTTCCTCTCCGCCGCGGTGGCGATCATTGCCGCACACGGCTGGTTCGAGCGCGACTTCGAGCATGCCTCCGAATATCCGGTGCTGATCCTGCTTGCCTCGGTCGGCACCGCGGTGATGGTCTCGGCGACCAGCCTGATCACGCTCTACGTCGGGCTCGAGCTGAGCGCTTTGTCGAGTTATGTCCTCGCCGCCTACCGCCGCAGCGACGACCGCAGCGCCGAGGCTGGCCTCAAATATTTCGTCTTGGGCGGGCTCGCATCGGGCATATTGCTCTACGGCATTTCGCTGCTCTACGGCTTCACCGGCACCACCGGCTTTGACGGCATCGCCGCCGCTTTCGCGCGCGATTCGACCCCGTCGATCGGATTGCTGTTCGGGCTGGTGTTCACGCTTGCCGGCATGGCGTTCAAGATCAGCGCGGTGCCGTTCCACATGTGGGCGCCCGACGTCTATGAGGGCGCGCCGACGCCGGTCACCGCTTTCTTCGCCTCTGCTCCCAAGGTTGCCGCGGTGCTGCTCACCACCCGCATCTGCCTCGACGCGCTTGGCCCCGCAATCGACGCGTGGCGCCAGATCGTGATCTTCGCCGCGCTCGCCTCGATCGCGCTCGGCGCCATCGCCGCTTACGGCCAGACCAACATCAAGCGGCTGCTGGCTTATTCGTCGATCAACAATGTCGGCTTTGCGCTGATCGGGCTTGCCGCGGGCGGCCCGCGCGGCGCGTCGGCGGTGCTGTTCTACATGGCGATCTACGTCGTGATGACGCTCGGGGCCTTCCTTTGTGTGCTCCGGATGCGCGATGCGGACGGCGAACCGGTCGAGAGCCTCGCCAGCCTGTCGGGACTGTCGCAGTCGCGCCCCGGCCTTGCCGCCGCGATCGCGATCTTCATGTTCAGCCTTGCCGGAATTCCGCCATTGCTCGGCTTCTGGCCCAAGGTCGTGGTGTTTCAGGCGGCGATCGGCGAGGGGCTCTACTGGCTCGCCGTCGCCGGTTTCCTCGGATCGGTGATCGGGGCCTATTATTACATCAAGATCGTCAAGATCCTCTACTTCGACGCCCCCGCCGCCCCGTTCGCTAAGGCGAAAGCGCCGGTTGAAACGGCGCTGATCCTTGCCGCAGCGCTCGCCGTCAGCCCGCTCGGCTATCTCGCGATCGGCCCGATCGGCACCCTCGCCGACAAGGCTGCGGCAACGCTGTTTTGACGAACGGCAGATTGTCCGTTTGTCCCGAGCATAGTCGAGGGACGCGACGAGCATGAAGCTCCGCCTCATCGAAGAAACCGGCTCGACCAACGCCGACTTGCTCGCTGATCCGTCCGCTGTCGAAGGCGACTGGCTGGTCGCGCTGCGCCAGACGTCGGGGCGGGGACGCCACGCGCGCGAATGGCATTCGAGCAAAGGCAATTTCGCCGGATCGACTCTGATCCGCCTGCGCGACGACGACCCGCCCCCAGCCACGCTCGCGCTGGCCGCGGGACTTGCTATGATCGAGGCGGTCGATGCCGCCGCCCCAGGCCGCACTACCCAGCTCAAATGGCCCAATGACCTCATGCTAAACGGCGCCAAGCTCGGCGGAATCCTGCTCGAGCGGGCCGGGGACCGGGTTGTCGCCGGCTTCGGGGTCAACCTGGCCGTCGCCCCCGCGATCGAAGACCGCCCCACGGCTCACCTCGGCGGTGCGGTCAGTCCGCACGCCTTCGCCCCCTTGCTCGCCGCCAGTCTTGCCCGTCTGCTGATCGCGTGGCGGACTGCCGATCCCGCCGCGTTCGTCGACGCTTGGCAGCACCGTGCCCACCCGATCGGCACCGCGATCACCGTCCACAATGCCCCGGGCGAGCGCCTCTCCGGACACTATGACGGCCTCGCCCCCGATGGCGCGCTTTGCCTGCGGCTCGACGACGGACGGATCGAGCGCATCCATGCCGGTGACGTCAGCCTCGCCAATCCGTCTCCGGCGCGCTAGGGCGCGCCAATGCTGCTCGCCATCGACGCCGGAAACACCAATATCGTCTTCGCGCTCGTCGATGACGGCGGGACCGTCCGCACCCGCTGGCGGATCGCCACCGACCCGCGCCGCACCGCCGACGAATATGCCGTCTGGCTCCACCAGTTGCTGGAAATGGAGGGCTTCGCCAAGGCCGACGTCGCCAAGGTGATCATCGGCACCGTCGTGCCGCGCGCACTCCACAATTTGACCGTTCTGGCCGAAAAATATTTTCACCAGTCGCCGGTGGTCGCGGGGCAAAGCGGCTGGCCGATCGCGCTCGACGTCCCCGAGCCCGCAACCGTCGGCGCCGACCGCGCCCTCAATGCCATCGCCGGCCATGCCCTGCACAAGGGCGATCTCATCATCGTCGATTTCGGCACCGCCACGACGTTCGACGTCGTCGATTTTTCCGGTGCCTACAAAGGCGGGATCATCGCCCCCGGGATAAACCTGTCGCTCGACGCCTTGGTCGCCGCCGCCGCCAGATTGCCCCGCATCGCGATCGAAGTGCCGGCTGATGACAGCGTGATCGGCCGCACCACCGAACGCCAGATGCTGGTCGGGGTTTACTGGGGCTATGTCGCCATGATCGAGGGGCTGGTGACCCGCCTCAAGGCCGAGATCGGCCGCCCCGCGACGGTCATCGCCACCGGCGGCCTCGCCATCCTGTTCGACAAGAACACCGACGCGTTCGATCGTCTCGAACCCGACCTCACCATCCAGGGCCTCGCCCTGCTCGCCGCGAAGGCCCCGACCAAATGACACCCGGCGAAGAACTGCTTTTCCTGGCCCTCGGCGGCTCGGGTGAGATTGGCATGAACGTCAATCTCTACGGTACCCAGGGCAAATGGCTGATGGTCGACCTCGGCCTGACTTTCGCCGACAGTGATTACCCCGGCATCGACCTGATCCTGCCCGAGCTCGAGTTTATCGAGCAGCGCCGTGACGAGTTGATCGGGATCGTCCTGACTCACGGGCATGAGGATCATATCGGCGCGATCCCCTATCTCGCCGCCGACCTCAAGGTGCCGCTCTACGCCACCCCGTTCACCGCCGCGTTGATCGCCGGCAAGCTGGAGGAGGAGGGGCTGACCGGCAAGGTCAAGGTCCACATCATCGACCGCGACGGAAGCATTGACCTCAACCCGTTCAAGATCACCTTCAAGGCGCTCGCCCACTCGATCCCCGAGGGCAACGGGCTGGTGATCGAGACTCCGCACGGCAGAATCTTTCACACCGGCGACTGGAAGATCGACGAGACGCCGGTGATCGGCCACATGTCGAGCGACGAGGTGATGAACGAGATCGGCGACAGCGGGATCCTCGCGCTGGTGTGCGATTCGACCAACGTCTTCCAGGACGCGCCGTCGGGTTCCGAGGCGGGGGTTCACGCAGGCCTGCGCCAGGCGGTCGAGGAAGCCAAGGGCCGCGTGCTGGTCACGACCTTCGCGTCCAACGCCGCGCGGCTACAGACGCTCGGTCGGGTGGCGGTCGAAACCGGGCGCACGATGTGTGTCGCGGGCCGTTCGCTCGATCGGATCCTGCGGGTCGCGAGGGCCAATGGCTATTTGCTCGATTTCCCCGAAACGGTGCGCTTCGACGAAGCCATG
>Ga0136634_10000752_pt1 | contig 13356 bp, 15 predicted proteins | sample AntDrymUQ8332106_2_FD_104654 | JGI IMG/M metagenome (GOLD analysis project Ga0136634, IMG submission 104654) | Polar desert sand microbial communities from Dry Valleys, Antarctica - metaG UQ833 (21.06) | ecosystem: Environmental > Terrestrial > Soil > Desert | place: Antarctica: Dry Valley... | reverse complement strand
TGCACCGCGTCCTCACACGTGTCGAAGTCGCCGTAGCGCCGTACGAGAGCGCCGAGAACCTGCGGAGTCGCTCGCCGCAGGACACTCTCGAGCTCTTCCCGACCGGTCACACCTCCGAGCCTCACATCTCCGTGCCCAACATCCCCGGGCCTCACATCTCCGGCCTCACATCTCCGGGCTGCCGAGCTCCATGACGGGTCGGACCTCGACGAGCCCGTACTCGGCTTCCGGAAGGCGAGCCGCGATCTCGATCGCGCGCTCGACGCTGGCGCAATCCACGAGGAAGAAGCCGGCCAAGAGCTCCTTGACCTCCGCGAACGGCCCGTCGGTGGTCATCGCCCGACCCTCGCGTACGGTCACCCGCTTGGAGAGCGAGGAATCCGCGAGCGCCTCCGACACGATCATCTCCCCCGACGCTGCGATGTCCTCGGTCAGCGACGCGTACCACGCGTACCCGAGCTCCCGCTCGGCGTCGGACATGCCCTCCCACATCGCACGGGTCGTGGGGTTGCCGTAGATCAGGATCAGGTACTTCATCGCGCCCCTCCAAAGTTTCTTGCCCCAGCATGTCGAGAACGGTCGCCCGGCTGCTACGTCCAGGTGAGGGCGCAGACGGCGCTCTGAGTTTCGAGGAGAGGAACCGATCATGACCGACACCACATCGAGCCAGACCAACCCGACGCCGTCCGCAACCGCGCCCAGGCAGACCTTCGTGAACCTGCCGGTGAAGGATCTGGCGAGGGCCACCGACTTCTTCACCGGCCTCGGCTTCGCGCTCAACCCGTACGCGTCGAGCGACCAGAGCGCCTGCGTGGTCATCAGCGACCATGCCCACGTCATGCTGCACGTCGAGCCGTACTTCGCGGAGTTCACGAGCAGCGCCATCACCGACACCTCCACGACTCGCGAGGTTGCCATGGGCATCTCTGCGGCGAGCCGGGACGAGGTCGACAACCTGGTCGCGACCGCGATCGCAGCAGGCGGTGAGGGGATGGGCGAGGCGATCGATGACGGCTCGATGTACATGCGAGCCTTCCGCGACCTCGACGGTCACCAGTGGTCGTTGCTCTACATGGAAATTTCCAGTTAGGCCTTGCCGGAAACGGTCCTCGGCCTCCGCTCGAGGGCTCCTGGTTGGGGAAGCCCACCACCGAGATGCCGAACGCCGCGAATGGTGGACCGTAGTGGAAGGCTTCTCACGCCTCCGGATTCGCGTTCATCAAGGCCTCGACATCCGGCAACCGTTCGAACTGTGAGAACGTCCCAGAATCGGCCATCTCCCGTGCCACTCGGAGTAAGCCGGCCCAGGAGGCGCGTGCCAGCGTTCCAGCCACGCTGATCCTTCGAACGCCGAGTTCAGCCGCCTCCGCGACGGTGATGAACGGCGCATTGATCAACAGGTTCACCGGTTTCGGGGCCACGGCGGCGATGACCGCCGCGATGTGTTCGACGGTCCCGATCCGCGGAGCGTAGAGGCAGTCGGCGCCGGCCAGGGCGTACGCGCGCAGCCGTCCGACCCAGCGTCCAGGCGAACCCGGCGCTCGTGGTCGCGAATGCCTTGAATCCGCACTGCTCCAGGGCGCGCGCGCTCCCGGCGTCCCATGGGTTCGGCATGACGAAGCAACCAGCGGTGTGCAGCCGATGGAACTCGGCGACCCGGTCCTGTTGTGCGCTCATCCGTATCCCGTCTCGGAAGGCTTCGAACCACCCGGTCATGATGCCCGTCCAAGGCTCAGCACGGAACACACGCAGTGCCCCCACGCACCCGCGTGGCACTGGATCTGCAGGATTCAGCATTGCGCCATTGCCTCGACCAGGTCCCCGCACTCACGGCCGTCTCAACGTGCTGAGTTCGCAGGCACGGCGCTATGGTTGATTCTGTGCCGCAGTTCCGGATCAGCGAGGCCGCTGACCTTCTCGGTGTCAGCGACGACACGGTGCGGCGTTGGGCAGACGGCGGGCGGCTGCCTACTGTCAAGGGCGACAGCGGTCGGCTGGCCGTCGAGGGCACCGACCTTGCCGCACTCGCACGTGAGCTGGCGAGCTCGCCTGAGGCAGGCGTCGTCGTACGCGAGTCGGCGCGCAACCGCTTCCGGGGCATCGTGACCAGAGTCGTCAAGGACACCGTGATGGCACAGGTGGAGATGCAGGCCGGCCCGTTTCGCGTGGTGTCGCTGATGAGCCGCGAGGCAGCCGACGAGCTGCAGCTGGAGGTCGGCGTCGTGGCAGTCGCGTCGGTCAAGGCCACCCACGTCGTCGTCGAGCTGCCCGAGACCAGATGACCCGCCGTAGCCCCACCGGAGGAACCAGATGACGATGCTGCCGGCGCGCACGAAAGCTTGGACACGACTCGTACGAACGGCAGTTCTGGCGTCAGCACTCGGCGTTGGACTTGTCGCGTGTGGCGACTCGGCCGAGCCCACCGCCGAAGGCAGCGTCGAGCCGACCACCGAAACCTCGAACGAGACCACCACGGCACTGACAGGCGACGTCCTGGTCTCTGCCGCAGCATCGCTGACGGAGTCGTTCACCCAGCTCGGTGCGGACTTCGAGGCGGCCAACCCGGATGTGACCGTCACGTTCAACTTCGGTGCGAGCTCGACGCTCGCGACGCAGATCACGACCGGTGCCCCGGCCGACATCTTCGCGGCCGCCTCGCCAACCACGATGGCGGTCGTCACCGATGCTGGTGGGGGCGACGGTGAGCCAGTGGTGTTCGTAAGCAACCGGCTCGAGATCGCGGTGCCCGCCGGCAACCCCGGCGCGGTCGACGGCCTGGACGACTTCGCCAACGAGGGCCTGACGATCGCTCTGTGCGCCGAGGACGTTCCCTGCGGCGCGGCCGCGGTGAAGGCGTTCGCTGCAGCGGGAATCACGCCCGCACCGGACACACTGGAGCAGGACGTCAAGGCGACGTTGACAAAGGTCGAGCTGGGTGAGGTCGATGCCGCGCTGGTCTACCACACCGACGTCCTCGCAGCCGGTGACACGGTCGAGGGCATCGAGTTCCCCGAGTCGGAGTCGGCGATCAACGACTATCCGATCGTGCTGCTGTCCGAGGCACCGAATCCCGAGGCGGCCCAAGCATTTCTGGACTACGTCTTGTCGGAGGAAGGCTCGCAGGTCCTCGCCGACGCGGGCTTCGAGACCGCTTGAGCCCGCCGCGAGCAAGGCCTGATGCCCCGGCCGAGAGGACCCGGCAGCGGCATCCCGCCAGTCATGCTGGCGCTGTCGGCGCTGGCACTGGCGTTCCTCGTCCTGCCCCTGCTGGCGCTTGTGCTCCGGGCGCCGTGGCGTACGCTCCCGGCCGAGCTGGCCAGCCCCGAGGTAGGGCAGGCGCTGCGGCTCTCGCTGCTCACCGCGTCTATGGCCACCGTCATCTGCCTGGTCCTCGGGGTGCCGCTCGCCTGGGTGCTCGCACGAGCGACCTTCCCGGGCCGGCGGATCGTACGGGCCCTCGTCACCGTGCCGCTCGTCCTTCCGCCGGTGGTGGGCGGGGTCGCGCTGCTGCTGCTGCTCGGCCGGCGCGGCCTGGTCGGCCAGTATCTCGACGCGTGGTTCGGGGTCACGCTGCCGTTCACGACGCCGGCAGTCGTCATCGCCGAGGCATTCGTCGCGATGCCGTTCCTCGTCATCGCCGTGGAGGGAGCGCTGCGCAGCGCCGACCGGAGGTACGAGGACGCCGCGGCCACGCTCGGCGCGTCGCGCTGGCTGACGCTGCGTCGGGTCACGCTGCCGCTCGTGGCCCCCGGGGTCACGGCGGGTGCGGTGCTCTGCTTCGCCCGGGCGCTGGGTGAGTTCGGCGCCACGATCACGTTCGCGGGCAGCTTCCCCGGCGTGACGCGCACGATGCCGATCCAGGTCTACCTCGCGCTGGAGTCCGACCCGCCGGCCGCCATCGCCTTGTCCTTGGTGCTGCTGCTCGTGTCGGTCGTCGTGCTCGCGAGCCTGCGCGACCGCTGGATCACCGGCGGCGCGGGGTGAAGATCAGGAGGCGATATCCGTCGGTGCACAGCGTTCGGCAGCAACGGATTTCGACTGGTGATCAAGTGCAGGTGACAACCGGGGGGACGGTGGGGCTGCACGCCGAGCTCCGGGTCGCTCGCACCGCATTTCGCCTCGAGATCGACCTCGACGTCGCTCCCGGCGAGGTGCTGGCACTCCTGGGCCCGAACGGCGCCGGCAAGAGCACAGCCTTGCGGGCGTTAGCCGGCTTGGTGCCGCTCACGGGCGGCACGCTCGAGCTGGACGGACGCACGCTCGACGACCCCCGACGGGGAAAGTACCTCGCGACCGAGCATCGACCGGTAGCCATTGTGTTCCAGGACTACCTGCTCTTCCCGCACCTCAGCGCACTCGAGAACGTCGCGTTCGGGTTGCGGGCCCGTGGTACGGACCGCCGCGTGGCGCGCGCTCAGGCTGCCGAGTGGCTGACCAGGGTCGGCCTGGGCGACCAACAGGCGAGCCGGCCGGGCAGCCTGTCCGGCGGGCAGGCGCAACGCGTCGCACTCGCCAGGGCGCTCGTGACTCAGCCCCGCCTGCTTCTGCTCGACGAGCCGCTCGCCGCGCTCGATGCGAGCACCCGCATGACGATCCGATCGGACCTGCGCCGGCATCTCGCCGACTTCACCGGCGCGACGGTGATGGTCACCCACGATCCGCTGGACGCGATGATCCTGGCGGACCGACTCGTGGTGGTCGAGGACGGCCGGGTCGTCCAGGCGGGCACGCCGGGCGAGGTCGCTCGCGCACCGCGCACCGCCTATGTCGCCCGCCTGCTCGGCCTCAACCTGTACAGAGGAGTCGCGGAGGGCACGCGAGTGAGCCTTCCCGACGGCGGGACTCTGCACCTGGCGGATCCCGTCGCGGGCGAGATCTTCGTCGCGTTCCCGCCCTCCGCGGTGGTGCTGCACAGGGATCGACCCGCCGGCACCTCCGCGCGCAACGCCTGGAAGGGTCGGGTCGTCGGGCTCGAGCAGCACGCCGCGACCGTACGTGTGCAGATCGAGGGCCGACCGTCGGTGCTCGCGGACGTCACCGCTGCTGCGGTCGCCGAGCTCGACCTCGCGCCGGGAGTCGACATCTGGGTGTCGCTCAAAGCCACCGAGACCCACTCTTACCTGGCGTGACAGCAGCTCTTGAACACGTGCGCAGGCACTCGGCGTGCGCTGACGCGTGCCCGGCGGCAAGAATGTGAGCCCGAGCGGGGACGTGACCCGTCGCTTGCTCGAGTGGAGTCGCTGGCCAGCACCGTCGACGTGGAGGACGTAGCCGCCGATGAGCAGCGACCAGCCGCCGATCGCCGCGCCCGCGAGCCGCGGCGACGACCTGGTGCCGTTCGGCCAGGCCGTACGCGCGTGGTTTGCGATCTCTCTGCAGACCTTCGGTGGTCCGGCCGGCCAGATCGCCGTCATGCAGCGCACGCTCGTCGACGAGAAGCGGTGGATCGGGCAGCAGCGTTTCCTGCACGCCCTGAACTACTGCATGCTCCTGCCCGGCCCGGAGGCGCAGCAGCTCGCGGTGTACGTCGGCTGGCTGCTCAACGGGACCCGCGGCGGTCTGGTCGCCGGCACACTTTTTGTGCTGCCAGGGGTGGTCGCACTGCTGGCGCTGTCGGCGATCTACGTGGCGTTCGGGAGCACCACCGCCGTGACGGCGCTCTTCGCGGGTCTCGCACCCGCGGTCCTCGCGATCGTCACCCAGGCGGTTATCCGGGTCGGCAAGCGGGCGCTCGCGCACCGCGCGCTCGTGGCGCTGGCAGTCGCCGCCTTCCTCGCACTGGCGGTGTTCGCCGTGCCGTTCCCGGTCGTCGTCCTCGTGGCCGGGGTCATCGGATGGGCGTTGGGGCGGTACGCGCCATACGTCTTGAGCTCGGGCGGCAGCGGCCACGGCGGCGCGGCAGACGGCCCCCCGCCCCTCATCCCCGACGACAGCCTGCACGCCGAACGCCCCAGCCTCGGCCGCGCTGCGAAAGTGCTCAGCATCGGCCTGTCGCTGTGGGCCGCGCCGCTGGTCGCGGTCGTGATCTGGACGGGTCGGGACAGCGTTTTCACAGAGCAGGGCCTGTTCTTCTCCGGCACCGCGCTTGTGACGTTCGGCGGGGCGTACGCCGTGCTCGCCTACGTCGCCCAACGCGCGGTCGAGACCTATCACTGGCTCGCGCCTGGGGAGATGGTCCGCGGCCTCGCTCTCGCCGAGACCACGCCCGGGCCGCTGATCATGGTCGTGCAGTTCGTGGCTTTCCTCGGCGCCTACCGCGACCCCGGTGCGCTCAACCCGTGGGCGGCGGCACTGCTCGGCGCGCTGCTCACGACCTGGGTCACCTTCGTGCCGTGCTTCCTCTTCATCTTCCTGGGCGCGCCGTACGTCGAGCGCCTGCGCGGCAACAAGACCATCTCGGCTGCCCTGACCGGCATCACCGCCGCCGTGGTCGGGGTCATCGCGAACCTCGCCGTCTACTTCGCACTGCACACGATCTTCCGCGAGACGACCGAGCGCGACTGGGGCCCGGTGCATCTGACGCTGCCCGAGCTCGACACGCTGCGACCGGTCGCCGTCGCCATCGCGGTCCTCGCCGGCGTGATGATCTTCTGGCTGCGGTGGTCGGTCCTGCGGACTCTCGGCGTCTGCGCGGCCCTGGGGCTCATCGCCGGATTCGTCCGGCTGCCAGTCGCCTGAGCAGGTCGAACGTCAATCGCGCCACTCACACCCAGTGGACTAACATTCTGGTCTATGCGCACGCTACCGCTGTCCGAGGTGAAGGCACACCTCTCCGAGATCGCCGACGAGGTCGACCGTACGCACGAACGCGTCCAGGTGACGCGCAACGGCCGTGACTACGTGGTGCTCATGGCGCGCGAAGACCTTGAGTCGCTTGAAGCAACGCTCGAGCTGCTGAGCGACCCGGACGCCGCGGCTCGCATCCGCGAGGCCGAAGGCAACATCGCTGCCGGACGCGGCACGTCCGCCGCAGAGATGACAGAGCTGATGGCCGAGCGGCGCGCACTCGAGCATGGCGCGTAATGCCGAGCCACCGGAACCGTACGACCTGGTTGTCGCGCCCGGTGCGCGGCGCGCCCTGAGCGAGACCTTGCCGACCGCGGCGGCCTTCGCCGCCTGGGAGTTCGTCTCGGGCCCGCTCCTGCTACGGCCGCGTCAGGTCGGCGCGCCACTCCGCGCACCGTTCGAAGGGCTCTGGCGTGCGCGGCGGGGCGAGTACCGCGTGCGGTACCGCATCGACGAGAGCCACCGTCAGATCGTGGTCCTGGACATCGACCACCGCCGTGACACCACCGCACGAAAGGCTAGACCCTCCGTCAGTCGCGCTCAGCACCCAAGCGGGTAGTGCCAGCAGGCGAGCCGCCATCGCTGCCGATGGCATGAGTGACGACGTACGCGGTCAGGGGTAGTACCGGAACACAAGGTCCGCCACGCAGGCCGGTTTGGTCTCGCCCTCGGTCTCGTACTCGAGGTGGTAGACGACCTCGACCCCGCCGGAGACGTCCCGCACCTCGGCGATCGACACGTGCATCCGGATGCGGGAGCCGACCTTCACCGGAGCCGGAAAGCGCACCTTGTTGAGGCCGTAGTTGAGGATCACCCCGGCGTTGTCGACGACGGCGACGTTCCACAGCAGGCCGGTCGACTTGCCCAGCGTCATGAAGCCGTGCGCGACCGTCGAGCCGAACGGTCCGTCCTTCGCCCGCTCCGGGTCGACGTGAATCCATTGCTCATCGCCGGTGAGCTTCGCGAAGGTGTTGACCGACTCCTGGTCGATCGTGACCCACTCGCTCACCCCGAGCGCGGTCCCGGCGCGCTCGCGCAGGCCGTCGATGCCCTGGATCACGAGCGGCCCGGCCGAGGTGTCACCTGAGGCGGACGACTCGTCCGGGACGATGTCGATGGTCATGAGAGGTGCCTCCTGGTACGGGCTGGGGCGTCTGGCCGGTCGGTCGAGTCAATCACCGTGGCCGGGCGACGCGAGTGCCGCCGAGCACCTTTGTCGCCCTGCGGAAGGTGCGGGCTCGCGGTCGAGGCCTCACCACGGCGACGGCTGCGGTAGGACCTCCGCGCGCCATCAGTCACGCGTTCGCGCCACTGTTCAGATCCTCCGCCGTCTGACGCTGGCACGAGTACGGCGCTCGCGGTGGGGGTGCAGTGCGACCGGGCTACGCGTTGCCGTCCGGGCCCTCGAGGCGGAACCCGACCTTCATCGTGACCTGGTAGTGCGTGACCCCGCCGTCCAGCATGGCGCCGCGGATCTGCACCACCTCGAACCAGTCCAGGTTCCGCACGGTTGCGGACGCCCGCTTGAGGCCGTTGTCGATGGCGGCTTGGACACTGTCAGGGGAGGTGCCGACGATCTCGTTGAGCATGTACGTGTGGTCAGACATGTTCGCTCCTCACGGTCAGCAGCCGACCGGTCCTGGGTCGGGGTCGGGGTCGGGGTCGTCGACAGCTTGCCACTGGCGGCTTCAATGGCGCGACGGCGGTCGCCCTTGACGTTCTTGGTGTGGCGGATGATCGCGCAGCTGGCGTCCGCCTTGCTGCGAAGCCGCCGTCCCAAAGCCCAATCGGTAGGCGGATTTGGGCTCGGGCCTTTTCGTAATAGGCGACGGCCCTCAGGGCCGCCAGGTCGGCGGTGACGCCAAGGCCTCAGGCGGCCTCATCCCGCAGCGGAGCGGGCCGCCAGCGCACGCTCGCCGACCTCGCGCAGTAGGGCAACGGGCGCGTCGCGGCCGGTCATGAGGCGCACCTGCAGCACGGCTTGATGCACGAGGAGGTCGAGGCCGCTCACAACCGCGCCGCCGGCCGCAGCCCACGACGTCGCGAGCGGTGTCGCGCCCGAGCTGTACCCGACGTCGACCAGCACGCCGGGGTTGGCGGGCACGCGCCCGGCCAGGTCGTCGGTCGCGCCGACGGGTGTGGTGACCAGGACCATGGGCGCGTCGAGCGCCTCGTACCGCTTCTCCCACGGGCGCACGTCGCACGCCAGGCCCAGCGCGCCTGCAGTTGCCAACAGGTGCTGTGCCCGCTCGGGTGTGCGGACGTAGACCGTCGCAGTGTCCGCGACCTCACGCAACACGGCGAGAGCGGACCGTGCGGTCGCACCGCCGCCGAGCACCGTGCCCGCCGGCGCCCACCCGAGGCCGCGCTCGCGCAGGCAGTTGACCATGCCCGGGACATCGGTGTTGTCCGCCAAGCGACGCCCGTCGTCCTCGAGCAGAACGGTGTTCACTGCGTCGACGACCCTGGCGGTGTCGGAGACCTCGTCGACGCAGGCAAGGGCGACCTGCTTGAGAGGCATCGTCAGCGACAGTCCCCGCCACGACACATCCAGCCCGTCGAGGAAGCTCGAAAGCCCCTTCTCGTCCACCTCGTGCAGGCCGTAGTGCCAGTCCAGCCCCAGGTGCTCGTACGCCGCGGAGTGCAGCGCCGGGGACAGCGAATGCGCGATGGGCGACCCCAGAACGGCGCAGCGCCTGCTGACCGGCCGTCCCTCCACGGCGTCGCGAACGGTCACGCCGAGCCTCCTCGGATTCGGAATGGAACGATAGGCGACCCACTCTGCTGACCCGACCGGATGACGCGCGCTATCGCGTCCGGGCCACGCTTCAAGGTCATAATCGGCCGCCGAGGGGTCGGTTCGAACGCTCAGGTGCCGCTCAGGTGCTGACTGCTCAGCTGTCGAATGGTGCGGTGCCGTGGCGTAGGACCACCGCTTCGATCGCGTCCGTCGGCCCCTCGGCAGCGCCTGATCGTGCATCCGCGCTGGTGACCTTGGCGGGGTAGCTGCCGAGCACCTTCACCGACAGCGCCGCAGAACTCAGCTCGCCCAGCACGGCGCTCGTCCCGGGGTCGGCGACATTGCCCTCGAAGTCGAGGAAGAACAGGTACTCGAACGGACGCCCCGGCAACGGCCGTGACTCGAGCTTGGTCATCGACCGGCCGCTCGCGGCGAGAATCTGCAGGCAGCGCAGCAGCGCGCCGTCCTCGTGTCGGGTGACGAGCACGATGCTGGTCTTGCTGGGGATGCGGCGGTCCACGGTGATCGGGTCGCGCGCGAGCACCAGGAAACGCACGTAGCTGTCGAGGTTTTCGGCGATCCGTCGCCGGAGGATGACCAGCCCGTACGCGTCGGCCGACTCGGGCGGACCGATGGCCGCCCAGGTGGGGTCGGCGGACTCGCTCACCAACCGCATCGCCTGGGAGGCGTCCGGGCATGCGACCGGCAGCGCCTCCGGCAGCGAGCGCAGCAGCACGCTGCACTGCTCCAGGCCACGGGCGTCGGAGAACACCCGCGTGATGCTCGAGACCGGGACCTCGGCGACCGTCGCGAGGCAGTGCTCGAGCCGCCATGTCTCCTCGCCGACGACGGCGGCGCCGGTGCGCTGGAGCAGGTCGTAGACCTCGTTGATGCTTCCTGCTGCAGTGCTCTCGATGGGCAGGACGGCGAGGTCACAGCTGCCTGCGATCACGGACGCGACCGCGTCGGCGTACGTCGCGTGGCCGACGAAGGTGGCTGCCTCGTCTCGACGCGCCACCATGAACTTGCGCGCGGCGAGGTGGTTGTCCGTGTGCTCAGTGCCCTGAAAGGCGACGACGACCGGCGTCGCGGATCCCGGCAACAGATCGGCGACCTGTCGATCCACCGCGTAGCTGACCAGCTCGCGGAAGATGCGACGGACCAGCTCGCCGGGCACGCCGAGGTCGATCGCCGCCGACTCGACCCTGTCGAGGACCTCTCGCTCCCGCCCGGGGTCGCGTACCGGCTGCGCTCGCACGGCCTTCGCCGCACTCACCGCGTCGACGATGCGCAGGCGACGCGCGATGAGCTCCACCAGCGCCGCGTCGATCTCGTCGACCTCGTTGCGGTATGCCCCGAGCCCGACCGGGTCGCTCACGCAGCATCGCCTCCGCACATCGGGAAGACCCGACGGGCGGTCGCCTCGAGCAGGCCGGTAGCGCGGTCCGTGAACGGCTCGGGCTTGCGTCGTTCGCACTCGGCCGACTCGAGGGGGGCGGGGATCTCGGCAGTCTCACTCACGGAACGCAGCATGTCTCCGGGTGCGAGGGGCTGACAAGATCTTGAGGCGCCGTCGTACGAACGTCCGCTCAGAAACCTACGGTTGCACGCCCGGTCTCCATGGGTGACGTCGAACAACGCCGAGCTCCGCCGCAGCGATCGGAAGGCGCACGATGAGCACCGTCCTCGTCCTCAACGGACCGAACCTCAACCTCCTGGGCACGCGCAAGCCGGAGCAGTACGGCACGACGTCGCTCGCCGATGTCGAGCGGCTGTGCAGGGTCGAGGGCAGCGACCTCGGGGTCGAGATCGACTTTCGGCAGTCGAACCACGAGGGCCAGCTCATCGACTGGGTGCACGAGGCCGGCGCGGCGTGCAAGGCCGGCACCCTTGTCGGAGCCGTGTTCAACCCGGGCGCCTTCGGGCACACGTCCGTTGCCCTGCACGACGCCATAGAGGGCGCGAGCCTGCCGGTGATCGAGCTGCACATCTCGAACGTCCACGACCGCGAGGAGTGGCGGCACCACTCGTACATCTCCCCCGTCGCGCGCGGCATCATCGTCGGTTTCGGCGTGGCGGGGTACGCGCTGGCGATCCGCGGCCTGGTGGCCGTGGTGGGCCAGGGCGACGCGGGCCACTGATCGTGCGGTTTGCCGGATCGCATGGTCGGGGAGTCGGGGAATCGGACATTCGTCCTGATATCGTCAGCGCCTGACCGGCGTTCCCGCACTGTCCGCAACTAGGCGAGGTGGCAATGCCCGCGACCTGTCGTGTGTCCGCGACCTGTCGCGGGTCAGCCACCTGTGCGCCCTGCGATCGGGGCATGGTCTCGCGTTGATGCCGGATCACTCGCCCTTCTCCGCCGACGATCCCGCTACTCCCGGCGTCGGTCCGTGGCTGGGATTTGCCCTTGCGGCTGACGCGGCGGTCCAGGACATGCACCAGCGGTTCGGCCTCGACCTGTGGATGGTCACGCACGTCGACGACGAACGGCAGGTCGTGGTCGCGTCCACCGGACCGTGGCACGAGCTCGCTCCGCCCGGCGGGGCCTTCTCGTGGGCGGGCTCGTTCTGCATTCGGATGGTCCAAGCGGGCGCTGCGGTGGCCGAGCCGGACGTCGGGGCGGCACCGGGCTACGCCTCGATCGCCTCCGGCGCCCTGGCGCGCGTGCGTGCGTACGCCGGCGTTCCGCTCCTCTCCACCGACGACCGCCTGTTCGGCACGCTGTGCGCCTTCGCCGGTGACCCGCAGCCGGCCTCCATGGGGGAAGTCCTCAAACCACTGGCGCTGCTCGGTCGAATGCTCAGCACCATCCTCACCGGCGAGCAGCTCGCCGCCGACCGCTCGCAGGAGGCGGCCACGGCGTACGCCTTTGCCGAGCGCGATCGGCTGACCAGTCTGCGCAACCGTCGCGGTTGGGAGGCTGCGCTCGCATCCGAGGAGCAGCGTGCTCGCCGGTACGGGTCGCCCGCCAGCCTCGTGGTGCTCGACCTCGACGGGCTCAAGCGCATCAACGAGCAAGCCGGGACGATCGCCGGCGACGCAGCGCTGGCGAGTTGCGCTCGTGTGCTGAACGAGACGTGCCGCCCGGGCGACACGCTCTCGCGAACGGGCGGCGACGAGTTCGGGGTGCTGGCGGTCGAGTGCGACATCGTGTCCGCACGAGCGCTCACCGTCCGGCTTGCCACCGGGCTCCGCGCAGCCGGGTTGGCGGTCTCACTCGGCTGTGCGACACGGCGCCCGCATGAGGGGCTGGAACAGACCTGGCAGCGCGCTGAAGAGCTGATGAATCGCAACAAGCGCCGGCGCCAGCAGCACGGCGCCACGTCATCAGGCGATCATCACTGACGCGACCCGGGATGCTCCTGCCCCGACTGGTGCACGGCCTGCTTGGGCACCATCACCTTGCGCCGGAAAACGCACACCATGACGCCGTCCTGGTTGTAGCCGCGAGTCTCCACGGAAACCACCCCGCGATCGGTCTTGGACTTCGACTCGGTCTTGTCCAGCACGAGCGTCTCGCCGTAGATCGTGTCCCCGTGGAATGTCGGCTTGACGTGCTTGAGGGACTCCACCTCGAGATTCGCGATCGCCTTGCCGCTGACGTCGGCGACCGACATTCCGAGCAGCAGCGAGTAGATGTAGTTGCCGACGACCACGTTCCGCCCGAACTCGGTGGTCGCCGCGTAGTGGTCATCCAGGTGCAGGGGGTGGTGGTTCATCGTCAGGAGACAGAACAGGTGGTTGTCGTACTCGGTGACCGTCTTTCCCGGCCAGTGCTTGTACGTCGTGCCTACCTCGAACTCCTCGAAGTACCTGCCGAACTGCAT
>Ga0136634_10000751_pt1 | contig 13358 bp, 12 predicted proteins | sample AntDrymUQ8332106_2_FD_104654 | JGI IMG/M metagenome (GOLD analysis project Ga0136634, IMG submission 104654) | Polar desert sand microbial communities from Dry Valleys, Antarctica - metaG UQ833 (21.06) | ecosystem: Environmental > Terrestrial > Soil > Desert | place: Antarctica: Dry Valley... | reverse complement strand
GCAGTGGGGGCAAAGAATCCTTATCGCCACCCATGGGCGGAACGATACTCGCACAACCTGTGATTCCAGAAAGACTCCCCAGGATCACTATAACCAGTAAAAAACCAATGATTGAAGTAGAAAAAAAATGCTTCATAAAGAGTGGCAAACTTAAAGGCTTTATTCGCATTTGTGTCCTAATAATCCTATAAAGTCAGAGAAATTATGCTTCTAGCTCCTCTTCTTCTATTTCATGTAAAGCGATAGCAAGCTTATTGGTTTTAACAAAATTGCACCAATGGCAATCTGGTTTTCCGCATCCAATATAAAATTCCCGATTCTGAATTTTCTGCCAGGTAAATGTAATCTGCTCAGTAACAAAACTGATATCATCTTGTGAAACCGGGATTTTCACTTTTCGATATTCTTTCTTTTTATCGGGTTCCACAAAATCGAATTCACTGCTCATTACCCGCCAGTCTTTTTGCCCGTAGTTATCTACCAGTATTTTATAAAACACGGCCTGTCGCCAATAGTCGCCGCCTTCAGGGCACTTTGATGAGGGTGAGGCCAGCTTCTCTTTTGCATTGTCCACATCTCCGGTTTTATAATCTACCACATTCACTTCCTTATTATTGAATTCAAGCTTGTCGAGCTTTCCTTTTAATGGAACGCCATTGACAACGACATTTCTAATGTTTCTTTCGATAGCCACAATCTTGTTCCATTGATGAATGTATTTATCGTAGTACTTACTAAGCACCTCCAATCCGTATTCCATGCGACGATCAAAAGCTTCTTTGATAAAACTTTCCCGGTGGCGATGCATGTACCAGGAAAAATCCTTCAGCAATTCTTCTTTTGATGAAAATTGTTCCTGCGGGTGCAATTTCATTTTTTCAAATAAACGCTGAACAGCAAAATGGACAGATGAACCAAACTCGGTGGCTTCATTTTTTGGAGATGGGATACGGATAAGATTTTTAAAATAAAATTCCAGGGGGCAGTGGAGATAATTGTTTAATGCAGTTACGTTCATTATAAATTTATCCAGGATATTGCTGATAAAATCTTCTTCAATTTTTTGGATTTCCGGAGCTGCAATTTCTTCGAACTGTAGTGCTTCAAAGGCACTCAGTACTTCATTGTCGATAAATACCCTCTCTACGGGCAGACTGTGGGTATCCTGTATTTCAGCAATGAATTTTGAGGGTTCAAGTTCTTTGCCATCATTTTTATATTTTGAATAGGAGATGGACAGATGCTTTTCTGCTCTTGTGAGCGCCACATAGAATAATCTGCGCAATTCTTCTTCATCACTGGATTTAGGGGTAGAGGAAAAGATGGTATCAGGAAATATAAACCCGCCGCCTGGCTTACGTTTTTTTTCCCAGAAAGAAGCATTGCAGCCGGCTACAAAAACGTATTCAAATTCCAGGCCTTTGGACCCATGTGCCGTTAACAAGTTTATACCTTTATCGCTACCACAAACCTGTATAACGGGTATACATATTCCATTTTCTTCCATAAGGTCGATCATTTGAATAAGCCTTGAAAGATGCAGATCGGGATTGCGCCTGGTTTCTTCCTTGATAAAATCAAACAGCGCAGTGAGTACCTGCATCTGCCAAACTTTTTCGGGGCTGATCATAATGGCATTCAAAACCCCTGCAGTACGGATGATCTTTTCGAATAAAACCTGGATGGTAACGTTCGGAGCATCCGCAATAAGCTGCTCCAGCGAGGCACTGGCCTGCTTCAGACCAGGATGAATTCCCTGGTCAAACAGGTCTTTGGGTGGATGATTTGCCTTCTCCGTTAACATTCTCCTGATAGAAGTTTTATTGTCGCTGAATTGTTTCTCGGCCACTGCTATTGATAATTTTGCAATTTCTATTGGGGGAATTGTATAAAAATCAAAGTGCAGAATTTCAAAAAGCATCTCATCCCCGCCATACGGAGTGTCATGCTCTGCGGCCAGGTAACGAAGTATCAAAATAATTTTGCGGGCGAGTGGAATATCGAACAGGCTTAAACTTCGTTTACTGTAAACAGGTATTTTTTTCTGTTGAAAATATCGGGTCAGTAAATCGCCATATTTGTTTTCCTTGTACAATACCGCAATGCGTCCGGCAGAAATTCCATCAGCGATCAGTTGTTCCACTTTTAGTGTGATATCAGTCATTTCATGCCGCTGTGTTTCATATTCAACAATTGCGGGATTATGCGTCAGCTGGCTAATCAATGGATTGCTGGATATCAAATGTTTGGTAAGGCCTTCTATTTTTCGGATCAATCTTTCTTCATTCTTATCAACCAGCGTTTTTGAGATATCCAGTATTGGTTGTGTAGAGCGATAGTTATTTGTAAGAACAACGGTCATCAGGTCATCTTTGTAACTCTCCCTGAATTCGTGCATATTTTCCACGCTTGCTCCCTGGAAACGAAAAATGCTTTGATCGTCATCTCCTACAACGAATACATTTGGCTTGTCCCAGAAACTGATCAGTAAACGAATCAGGTTGTTCTGGGTTCCGCTGGTATCCTGGTATTCATCGACGAGAATGTATTGATACCGCTCCTGGTAATCGGATAACAATTGTTTATTTTCTTCAAATGCTTGGATGACCCAGTTGATCATGTCATCAAAATCGTAGCGGTTTTGTTTCCGCATCAACGATTGATAGGAGTCAAATTCATAGACAGCTGCGGTGAGTTTCGCCATCCGTTCTTTTTCTTCTTGTATTTTATCTGTTCGCGTATCCCCTTTCTTAAATTCTTTCGTTGCTTTTTTTGCAACGTAACCATCCCGGTTAGGAAGGTCGGCAACATAAGCTTCAATTTTCTCACGGATGAATGGCGGAGTCCATCCTTCCCGTTTCATTGTAGAGTATAATTTGGTAAGGTTGCCGATCTCATAATAGACATCACCCCGGTAACGTTTTAGGGGATGGTCTTTTGGAAACCTGTCTATCAATGTTTTTAAAATCTGAATTTTTTCAAGTTCGGAAATCGGATCCATTTCTGTTTTTTCAAACAGAGACAAGTTTTCCTGGATGATATCATTGCAGAAGGCGTGGAACGTATAGATATTGACTTTGTATGCGTCTGATCCTATAAAGCCATTTAGTCTTCGTCGCATGGCAATGGCGCCGGCGTCTGTATAGGTAAGGCATAGCAGGTTTTCCGGGGAAGTATCCGTATCAAGCAAAATTTTTCCGATACGGGCTGCGAGTATCTGCGTTTTGCCGGTTCCCGGCCCGGCAATCACCATCACAGGCCCCTCAATGGTATCAACGGCTTTGCGTTGCTCGGTGTTCAGTTTATAATATTCTTCCAGGAATTTCTGATGAAGCTTTTGCGAATTCATGCCCATTCTTCAAAGATAAGGATGATCGCGCAGGCATGCCACGGTCTGTACGTTAGCATGCCATCCATGGTATAGATCCGAAACTTTTCTTCTCAACCTGAACCCTTCTGACAAAGCCCTAATAGAAAACATATAGGAATGCTACAGAAAATTGCAGTGATTATATATTTTATGGGAATCAGTTCTTTCGTTGGGAATATTTTGTACATTTTTACGTTATAGAAACCTAGTTCCAATCTATGAAAAATCAAAACTCTCTAAAAGTCTTCATTTTAGAAGATGATGCCTGGTATGGCTCCATGCTACAGCATTATTTGTCTCTGAATCCTGATTATGAAGTCAGGCGTTTCGAGAATTCCCGAGATTTTTTCAGCCACCTTCATGAAAAGCCCGATGTGGTAACACTCGATTATTCCCTGCCCGATATGGATGGAGGCGAAGTACTTAAAAAAATTAAGGGCGTTCATCCCGATACCCAGGTATTGATCATTTCGGGTCAGGAGGATGTATCAACTGCCATCACCTTATTGAAAAATGGGGCCTTCGAATATATAGTGAAGGATGATGAAACAAAGGATCGCTTATGGAACACGCTGTTGCATTTACAGCAGATAAACGGTCTTCGGAACGAGGTGGAACAATTAAAAGAGCAGGTAGCTCAAAAGCACGACTTCTCAAAATTCATTATTGGAAAAAGTGAACCGATCGAAAAAATTTTTGCATTAATAGAAAAGGCTTCAAAGACATCTATAACCGTCTCGATAAACGGCGAAACCGGTTCGGGAAAAGAAGTAGTTGCCAAGGCCATCCATTACAATTCGGACAAACATAAAAAGCCTTTTATTGCAGTCAATGTAGCGGCTATTCCAAAAGACTTGCTGGAGAGTGAATTGTTTGGCCACGAAAAAGGAGCCTTCACGGGCGCAGTAACAAGGCGTATCGGAAAATTTGAAGAAGCCAACAATGGAACTTTATTTTTAGATGAGATCGGTGAACTGGATATCAACCTGCAGGCCAAATTACTGCGTGTATTGCAGGAAAGAGAAGTAACGCGCATAGGAAGCAATGAAGTAACTCCGGTGAATGCACGTATTATTGTGGCCACTCACCGCAATCTGCTGGAAGAGGTAAAAAATAAAACATTTCGGGAAGACCTTTATTACCGATTGATTGGATTGCCTATTTCTCTTCCGCCATTACGGGAAAGGGGAAATGATATATTGATTCTTTCAAAGCATTTTATGGATTTGTTTTGTAAAGAAAACAATCTTCCTAAGAAATTATTGTCGCAGGATGCACAGCAAAAATTGCTGGCCTATACTTTTCCCGGCAATGTGCGGGAATTAAAATCAGTGATTGAATTGGCTGTGGTGATGGCAGATGATGAGTCAGTACTGCCGGAACACATTACTATTAATACCCATGCCGCTGTCAATGATTTGTTGAATAAAGAAAGATCCCTGAAAGCATATGAAATTGATATTATTCAGCACTACCTGGATAAGTATGATAGAGATGTATTGCTGGTAGCTAAAAAACTCGATGTTGGGAAGTCTACCATTTATAGAATGATACAGGCCGGGGAATTGAAAACCAAATAAAAGCGCTGAACCGTATAAAACTGAATAGATGTTACACCAAACTGATTACAAAAGCTTAGGTCATCGAAGAGTACTGGTAGTAGATGATATAGAGATGAATCAACAGCTGGCCAGGCACATTATGCAGTCATGGGGCTTTACCGTAGATGTTGCTGCGAATGGCAAAGAGGCTGTTGAAAAGGTTGAAAAAAACTGTTATGATCTTGTGCTGATGGATATCCAAATGCCGGAGATGGATGGTATGCAGGCTACTGAAACCATACGCAGTTTAAAAGATACCATCAAAGCAGCTACTCCCATTGTTGCACTTACCGCTAATTTATTAAAGGGTGATGGTGATAAATACCTGGAGAAAGGAATGAATGCCTATTTGCCAAAGCCATTGGATGAACAAAAACTATTTCAGCTCGTCTCGCAGAACCTCTTAGAAGGTCCTGATCCGATTTCCATTGTTGAGCCGCATCTGAATGAAAAGACCGAGTCCATTGCTACTGAAAAAATGTATGATCTAACCATGATCCATGGTCTTTCGGGTGGCGATGAAGCATTTATAAGACAAATGGTCGAATTATTTGTAGATACCATGCCTGCATCCATGGTAGAATTTCAATCCACCGTAGATCAGAAAAATTGGGATGCCATGGGTAAACTGGCGCATAAATTAAAATCAACAACAGGCTCCATGGGTGTGGATTCAATCAAGGACGAAATCCGTACCGTTGAGATGAATTGCAAAAAGAGTGAAAGCCTGGAAGAAACGCCTGTGTTGGTGGGGAAGGTGATTATCGCTATTAACAAAGCCGTAGCACAGTTGAAAATAGATTTTGCTCTGGCTAGTTAATTTGGAATTTGCATAGGAAGCTCTGAATATCGTTTATTTTACAAACCCTTTATTAATAAAATTCGTTGGGGATAAAGTTCCTCTAAGAAAATTTTTTATACTGCCATTCGACTTATCTGTATCGTTAACCCGGTTGAGGTAATTTCTTCGTGAACTATTTTGTTGTTTATTGGTTATTGTAGTATGAGTGTTCACTCTTTTAGTATCGTCCAAAAGATACCCATTCCGGTTGATCAGGCCTGGGCTTTCTTTTCTCAGCCCGGCAATTTGCAATTGATCACTCCGGCTAATTTTCAATTTAGAATTCTAACAAAACTTAAAGACAGGCCTATTTATACTGGACAGATCATACAATACACCGTTCGGCCACTCTTTAATATTCCGCTTCGCTGGACTACTTTAATAACCCGGGTTGATGAAAATGAACTATTTATTGATGAACAACAGCGTGGACCTTTCAGTTATTGGCAACATCAGCATTTTTTTCGCCCGATTGAAAAGGGCACAGAGATGAGGGACGTTTTGCAGTATAAGATTCCCGGTTGGTTTGCAGGAGATCTTATTAATGCAGTACTGATAAAAAGGGATATTAAGAAGCTATTTGATTACAGGTTTCAGAAGATTGAAGAACGTTTTTTAGGAGTTGAAGCAACTTAATAATTATTTGCTTCTATAAACTAACACGCTTCTCCTATGAATTAAAAATCGGTTTGCACCTGGGTCGCTAAAGGAAAGGTCCAGAGAATAAGGAATTTTCATCCCTTTCATTTTTGGTTTTTAAACAGTTCCTGAATTTCACCCTGAAGAAATTCGTGAAATCCGTGGCAACCTTTTTTTGATTAAAAGGGGATGTCATTAGTATTAACCCGGTATTCTGGTTATATACTTTTCTATTTCTTTGATCTGTTGCACTATCTGCGGGTTTGTAGGTTTCAATGCCTTTGTTCTTTTAAAGAAGTCTTTAGCAGCCCGGAATTCACGTTTATTCATCATGATATTGCACATCTGAAGATAAGCTGCTGCTTGATTTTCTTTATCGGGGAGTCCTTTCCGGATAGCTTGGCGGATATAACTTTCGCCCTGTTTTAAATTGCCTTTCTGCATAGAGATCATACCCAGTTGCAACATACTGGCGCCCTCCGTTTCTTTCATAGGCGATCCAAGATCCAATCCCTTCTTCATGTTTAGTTCGGCCCCATCGAAGTCCTGTTTCATCATAGCCACCTGGCCTTTTACAGTATAAAAAGCTGAGCGGATAGGTTTGTAAAGTAAGCCCGGATATTTGATAGATTTAAGTACTTTTTCTGCACCTTCCATATCCCCATCTTCCATATATCCCTGGATTAATCGCAGCGGACCGATAAAAAGATGTCCCGCGATGAGTATGATGCCAATCAGGTAAGCCGGAAAAGCAGGCCAGAAGCCTGCGTAATAATTGGCTACACCGCCTACGATCAACAGCACAATTCCCAGCTGTAGCCGGTACTTTATTAAGAGCGTATAGAACTTCATTTCTAATTTTTTTGGAGGACAGCAAAGATAGGCGAAGCCATGGAGATTGCTTATTCCTGATTTCAGCGCCCTTGTTTTGTAATAAATTATTAATAATAGCCCATCAACTTTGTAACAGGATAATTACTTTTACGGCCTGATTGATTATTCTGGTAAAAAATGATCCTGAGGTCCCGTAGTTCAATGGATAGAATAGGAGTTTCCTAAACTCTAGATGCAGGTTCGATTCCTGCCGGGACTACAATAGAATTTATCTATTTCTGGTGTTATCAAACTACCAATCCGTCATTTTACGGTATTAGTTTTCTCATGTACATTAATCCAACCCGGTTTGCCTGACATCTTCATTTGAGTTACTTTACCATCTACAGATAAAAATTCAATCTGGAACCAGTCACTTCCTAGGTAATGAGAGGGTGTGATAGGGCGCAAAAGAAATTTTCGTCCTTTGCCGTTGAGATCATCAATGTATAATTTATTTTCTTTCACAAATACGGTAAATCTATCGTAGTCACCTTGATATGATTTAAGCATTGCCCGATCAATAGTATTATCATATTCATGAACACGCAGGGATTGTAAAAGCCAATCAATCCCCTGTTTCTCATGATCCGATTTAGCATGTTTTAGTTTCTCTTTGTATATTAATTCCTGTGCCTTTTTCAAGGCATCGTCGCGATGGCAAACATAATCCGGTAACACACCGGTTCCTTCCCAATCGGTTTGCGTAATATAATTGATAGACCTGGCAAGAGGTATATCAATTATGAATCCCTGCCCAACTGGTACTGGCCCGGTTGGATGAGCTCCACCACCTGTTGTATCTCCAACTACAACAGCTCGTTTGTTGGCTTGCATGGCATATGCAAAATCTTCTGCAGCAGAAAAGGTTTCCCTACTGGTTAAAATATATAAAGGCATTGTAAGATTCATGCTATCAACTTCAAGTGGGTCGGCCCAGAATTGCACGGTTTTATCAGACTTTCTTTCATAAATGTCATTAAGCCTGGTTCTTTTTTTTACCAGGTAGCTCCCGATATGTTTTACCATCCAGGGACTTCCACCGCCATTCTTCCGAAGGTCAATAATTATTGCTTCTGTATTTGAAATAAAATGAAAGGCTGCTGTAATTGTGGGTTTAGCCTCTTTTATAAAATTGCTGAAGCTGGTAAACTCAATATAGCCGATGTTGCCATTCAGGATTTGAACTTGTGTAAAAGAAAAATTACCCAGTCTTTCCCTTTGAACGATTGTTGTATCAATGATGGGTTCTTTACGTGGTTTCCTGAGATCCGTTTCAAATCGCGGATCATAATAAATACTCAAATGGCGGTCACGATGAATTGAATTGATATCTTGCTGGATTGTTATTGCTAATTTGACGGGATCTGTAATACTCCTATACGCTTTTTGCCTGACCCTGCTTTTCAGATACTCAGCAATGGCTTTCGATTTATCAGGGAAAATATAATTTCGAAATAATGCATTATTGATACTGTCGATCAACGATTCAATCGCTATTGTCTGTTTGTTCTCGGGCTGTGCTTTCAATACAAGAAAACTCAAAATGCTGGATAAGACTGTATTTATCAGCCTCAAAGTATATCTTTTCATAAAAAAACCGGGACTTGCTTAAGAGGAACAATAGCAATGCCGATTTGCTAAACAATTATAAATCAAGCGAAAGTTTCAAACTGAATTCTAAAAAATGTACGTTTATGGAACAGTAAATGTCTTTAAACGTACGGGTAATACAGATTTATTTTTTGGTCGCCGAGAGCATGTGCGGTTGGCTGAGAGACAAGTTCGGCGCCAGGTGCTTATTCTACATTTGATAAATAAGTTGAAATGAACTTACAATATTGTCGGTTATTTCTTCAAAGCCTGCTTACAAACATGGATCTACGCCAAATTTTCATATGCTTCCTTGAAATACAAGATTAACTTGTTCGATATTTGTCCTGTCGGGACTACTCATTAGTAGAGTTAAAAGTATCTAAATCATACAATTAAGATCTTTATTTTTGTTTTGGTTGGCCTTTTAGTTGGCTTCGATTCAAATTAATGGGAAATTATGTCTGTGCTTTTCATGATGGCATTTCCGTTACTGTTTTACACTAAACGCAATCGTAGAAGAGTTGATACCCTTGATGAAGAGAGCTCTTAGATCATTGATTGGAGCCAGCAGATGAATGCTGGCCTTTTTACACTCAAAGGCTGATGCTGATGAAACAATAGTTAATCTTATGCAGGGTAAATTGAAAGCTTATTCGAGACTGAATAGTAGGTAGTAGAATAAAAATAATGTGAAAGATCAGAATTGGTAGTTTCAATGCAAAGCTAGTGGCCATTAATCCGGATTCATTTCCCCTAGTGTCGGTAACTTCTCCCATTCCCAATATTCATTTTTAAGTTTACTATCAGCCCTAGGTGTTCGTCCCCTGATGGTAAATACAGGCTGGTAATCCAATTCTTCAGCAGGCATTTCAAAATCTAAGATTACTTTATATCGCTCTGGTGTCAGATCATCATTGAGCCACTCTTTTGCCATTCCAAAGGTTAAAAATAACGGCATCCTGTATTTATTATCCCCTCCATTGTGGATCATTTTCATTACATCATTGGCATTCCTGGTGATTAGTGTATAAGTCCACCTTTTAATTAGCTCTCCGGTCTCAACATCAGGCAATTCCACAACAGAATATAATCCTGGTAGAAAAAACATAGGTTGGTTTGTTAGCTTTATAAAATACGGTACTTTCTTTTTCCAGCCTTTCACTTCTCTATGTTCATAAATGCCGGAAACCGGAATTAAACATCTTCTGTTACGAATCTTATTCCAATAGCTTTTCGTGTCTTCTAAAATTCGCTCGCTTCTAGCATTGAGCATGGTCGCTCGTTGCCTTATAAAAGCTTTTTCTTCTTTCACGTAATATGGAATGCATCCCCATTCCATTAGCCTGCAGTGAGGTAATTGATCTTCTTTATTCATGTACACGATTGGATGATTGCCATAGGCATGTCCCATTATATGAATGGTAGCATCAAAATTAATTTCAATATGACTATCAAAAACCAGATCAGGGAAATAGTCCGTAAGCTCTTTGATGTTAACGGTAAATGAGATGTCATAGCACATAAGTCAAACTTTTTCTATTTCCTCAAATTTAATACGTAAAGTTTGGCTGGCGTATTTCAGAATAATAAAAAGTTCGCCAAAAGTTACCTGCACAGATGGCTTGATGGTGGTATCCCGGTCAATTCTCCAATTTGTATGGGTTTCAATGTATCTGCGCATATTTTCTTTATACCTCAGATTTATCCTTTCTTCCAATTCTTTTTTACTCTTGACAACTGCCCAGAAAATATGGTATTTGGAATCAGGTTCAAGCATTTCGATCAGCTTCTTTTTGTGTTCCGGTTTTTCAAGGTCAAGAATCGCTGCGTATTTATCATTCTTCACTGCGTTTAAATGAATATTGGCACCCCCTAAAATATCATAATCGGATAATAAGATTCCTGTTTTATGTTCCTCTTCAAAATGATTGTGACCCCTGGAATAGGATTGGGATACCAAATATCTTTTTTTCAGTTCTGCCAAACGATCGATGTATATGGGTTTAAATAATTCAAAAGGTTGCAGCATTATATCTTGACTTTTAGGATCTCATTGATATTAGTTGTGTAACGGGGCGAGAGCCATTCTGCTTTTAGCTTGTATTTTTTTTCATACCCCTGAACAGCAAATCGTACGATCTCTTTACCCAAACCTCTATTGATTTTATCCAGGGTATTCATGACGGTCTTTGCTTTTGGTCTGTCGGACTGATCATACAGGCTGTGCTGAATTTGATCTTCCGGAATAAGATCATTGACGATAACACCGCATTTCATATACCTGAATCCTCCTTTAAAGATGATGTCAAATCCCTGGCTTGCATATTTGATGATCTCTGAAGTATTGTTGGTTGCTGTTTCCACCTCCACATTGATAGACCTGGAATATTGAGCTTCCTCTGTTTTATGAGGGTTCGTATGGATAAAGACATGAACAATCCTGCAACAGTTTTTTTGCTGTCTTAATTTCAACGCGCACGCAGCAGCATGATTGCAGATTGCTTCCTTAATGGTATTCTTATCAGTTAACAGATTTCCAAAAGATCGTGATGTGCAAATATTCTTCTTTGCGGGTGTTTCAAATTCCCATTGGATTGCAGGTACCCCTTTTAATTCATTTAGTAATCTTTGCCCAACAACCGACAGATTCACCCTTACCCATTCTTCCGGTGCCTTTGAGAGATCCCAGGCTGTACGAATGCCATGACGCCTTAAGAATAAGCCATGCTGATGTCCGATTCCCCAAATATCTCCAACCTCAGTATAAGAAAGCATTTCCTGTATCAGATCATCATTAGCAGCCCAAAAAACACCAACATCCTTTCGTGTTTTTTTAGCGTACCGATTGGCCATTTTGCTCAGCGTTTTTGTAGGTGCAATGCCCACTGTCACCGGGATGCCGATGTTTTGTTTTACAGTTTTCCTAATATTTATTCCGAGCTGTAGCAAATCCGTATAACCCATATCGTGTAAGTCCAGGAATGTTTCATCAATTGAATAAATTTCCATTCTCGGAACAAATGAACCGACGGTCTTCATAACCCGGTCCGAAATGTCTCCATACAAAGTATAGTTCGAGCTAAATACAGCGACATTATTTTTCTTCAATAATTCGTCGATCATAAACACCGGTGAAGCCATTGCTATACCCAACGCTTTAGCCTCTTCACTTCTGGCAATAGCACACCCGTCATTATTAGATAGTACGATGACAGGTCTGTTCTCCAACCTGGGATTGAATAGCCGTTCGCAGGAACAATAGAAATCGTTACAGTCTACTAAAGCATACATTTTCTTACGTCTGTTGTATCTGTAATAATATTGGTAACCACTCCCCAAACCTGCATGTTCATTTCAGGAGTTACTTTGATGTCTTTGTACTTACTATTTGCAGGAACCAGGAAACAGTTGTGTTCATTCTTCTTGAGAAACTTTACTGTGAACTCACCATTAATTACCGCCAAGACAATATCTCCTGTTTTAGGTGTTATGGATCGGTCAACAATCAGTTTGGCTCTCGGCGGGATGAAAGCATTGATCATGGAATCCCCTGAACATTCAACGATGAAAGTGGATAAGGGATGCTTAATTAAAGTTTTGTTTAAATCAATCCTCTCTTCAATATAGTCCATAGCCGGTGAGGGAAATCCTGCTTGCACTGCACCATAAAAAGGAAGTACAGTAGGTTTATAAATCTGCTCTTTTATCATTGCTGTAAATTAGACAATGAAGGTAGGAAATACTAAAAAAATTAGCAATATAATCTTGAAAATGATACTGTTCATAGATGAAAAATCTTTATAACAGGCTGATTCTGTGAGTTAAGGGCTTTGTGTGCCTGGCAAATGTGCGTATTGCCACCGTGCAGGAAATAGGCTTCCGTCCGTTGGCAACGTCTGAGAGCATGTCAACTTTGAAGGTATGTAAAGAATGGTGTGAGAATTTCAATTATGCTGGTCATGCTTTAGAGTTGGCAATTGGCAGGAAGGTCGTTTTCGTTCCAGTAAAAGAAGAAGATATGATACAATTATGCTGCGGAATACGTCTTTCTTTTTCGACTTTCGATTTTAAGTACCTCCGATTCTAAATACATACATTCAACGTGTCGGCTACACCGGCACGAAGTCTTACCCGCAACATTTTTAAGAGGATCACTGTTTTTACACTATTGGGATATCGGAATAAGTATTTTAAATAGAATGTTTGATGACTTTGGTGATGTTAGATGGGTCCGTTACAATTTCATTGGGGGAAATCCAAATGGCCAACTTCATTTCAAGCGGATGAAAATTAAAAAAGTAATGTGCTTATCAAGGAAACTCATTTTTTTGATCAAAAACAGAAAAGGTTTGAGCGATTACGTATCTTGGTTTAAATATATTTCAACCAAGTTGATGACGCTCCGTGTTTCTCCCCTTCTTGTTTTTCCCCTTCTTGT
>Ga0136634_10000750_pt1 | contig 13367 bp, 11 predicted proteins | sample AntDrymUQ8332106_2_FD_104654 | JGI IMG/M metagenome (GOLD analysis project Ga0136634, IMG submission 104654) | Polar desert sand microbial communities from Dry Valleys, Antarctica - metaG UQ833 (21.06) | ecosystem: Environmental > Terrestrial > Soil > Desert | place: Antarctica: Dry Valley... | reverse complement strand
TTCGCAACCGCTCGAACGCTTCGCGGATTGCCGCCGGTGTCATCGACTGCAGCCACAGCCGGAGCACCGGTTGCCTGGCCTTTGCGGCCTGCACGATATAGCGAAAAATGAGCTCGCCTTCACGCCCGGCGTCGCAGGCGTTGATCAGCGCACCGACGTCCTTGCGCTTGAGCAACCGCATCAACACCTTGAGCCGCGCCTCGCTGCGCGCGATCGGGGCCAGATCGAAATGCGGTGGAATCACCGGCAGGTTGGTAAAGGTCCACTTGCCGCGCTTGACGTCGTAAGCCTCGGGTGCACGCAGTTCGAGCAGGTGGCCTACGGCTGAAGACAGCACGTACTGGTCGTTCTCAAAGTAATCCTGATGCTTGGTGAACTCGCCAAGCGAGCGCGCGATATCCGCAGCCACAGACGGCTTCTCGGCGATGATCAGGGTTTTCGACATGAATGGATGAGCCGCCCAAAACGAGCAGGGCGCCTAGCTTGGTCCTTTTTTTAGGATAACAACTAAATAGGACTGCGACGAAGGGCGGCGGCCCTTTGCCTTCCCCATTAGCCGTACCGCGTCAGAGGGTGTGGCCGGTTAAAAACCCTAGTGCAGGGGGCGATCGACTGCGGCACCGAGCAGTTCCTCCAGCAGCAAGATGTCGATATCAGCCTGCTGGCTCCACAGCACCATGAGTACGATGACTTTCAGCATTTCAAGCGAAATAGGCGCCTCATCGGTCGCGAGCGCGCGCTCGATCACGATTTCGCGCTGCGTGGGCGTCAGTTGCGCGGCCTGCTCAAGGAAGCTGAGAAAGCCGACCGCTTTGATCCCAAGCCGCTCGAACTCGCTTGCTGCATAGACTCGAAAGGCACGCTCACTTTCCGGCCCTACAGCGATCGATTCAGAGGTGATCAACTGCAGTCCCGACAGCCAGACCAGAGCGTCGGAGATTTCATCGTCGTCGAACCCGGCGTCAGTAAGGCGTTTCGACAGCGAGTCGGAGTCCGGGCACGCGTGCAGCGCGCCATAGTTTTCGTACAGATAGACAAGTACGTCGAACACGTTCTTCGCAATCTATGCGACCGCTGTCGCGATGTAAAGGGTGTTAGTCGGATTAACGCAACCTTTGGTATCGGTTACCCGGTAGACGCTCAACATATTGTGCCAATTCGAGTTCGAGCAGTGCACCGACGAGTTCGCCTGCTTCGCGGCTGCTGTGTTGGACCAACTGGTCCAGATCAACCGGGTCGTGGCCGAGCAGCTGCAGAACATCCGCGTGTGCGGCAGGCTCCGGTGGCGCAGTTGATTCGGCGCTGGTCTTACCGACGAGGCCCAGTTCTTCCAACACATCGTTGGCCGACTCGACCAGTTTGGCGCCATCGCGGATCAGGCGATGGCAGCCTTTGGACAGCGGCGCATGAATCGAGCCGGGAACCGCGAAGACATCGCGCCCACAGTCGGCGGCTAGACGCGCGGTGATAAGTGAGCCCGATCGCAAAGCGGCTTCGACCACGAGCACGCCTCGCGTCATGCCGGCAATGATTCGGTTGCGACGCGGAAAATTGTGTGCAATGGCCGGCGTGCACAGGGCAAATTCCGAAATCACGAGGCCGCGCTTACGTACATCGAGCGTCAAACGGCGATTGCTCGCGGGGTAGATCACATCAACCCCAGTGCCAACCACGCCAATGGTCGACGCGGCGCTATCGGATGCCAGCGCACCGCTGTGCGCTGCGGCGTCGATCCCCAGCGCAAGTCCACTGACGATCGTGACGCCCGACTGCGCCAGGGCACGCGCAAATCCATGCGCATTTTCAGTGCCTTGCCGGGTGGCATTTCGGCTGCCCACAATTGCAACGGCAGGACGATTCAATAGCTCGACGCGACCGATGGCGAACAGCACCGGCGGCGGGTCAGCGGTTGTCAGCAGGATTTGCGGATAGCTCGCGTCGGCCAGCGTGACGAAGGTGTGATCCTCGGCCGCTCCGAGCCACTTTTCCGTTGCTTCAATCGCGAGCCGCACTTCTTCGCCGGGAGGTTGCGCCAGAATGCGAGCCAGCGGCTCGGGCACCGTGCGCAGCAACGCCGGGAGGCCTGCTTCAAAAATAGAATCGGGTAAGCCAAAGGTTCCGAGCAGCTGGCGCGCGGTGCGCGGGCCGAGCCCGGGCGACAGGATCAGACGCAACCAGGCGGCGCGCTCGGCCGCCTGCATCGAGTCGTAACGAAGAGGCGCCAGGCTCTACTGCGGGGCGCGGTTAGTGCCCAAGGCTTGATGTAATGCCTGGCCAGCCTGAGCTTCAGGCGCAGGCTGCGTGGTCAGGTCTAGGCTGTCGGTTGGATTTGACGCGCGGTCGCCCACTTCGACAGGGCGCGTACCACGTTGAATCAGCGCATACGAAATGCCGGGGAAGGCCCGGAAAACGAAGGCAAGCCCGATCTGTTCGTCCGGCAGCTTGATGAATTCGCGCTTGCTCGCAGTGCGGTCGAGCTTCGTCTCGCCGGTTCGCAACAACTGCAACACATCGCCGATAGAAACCCCTTCCTCAGTGCCACGGCTCAGCGTGACGATTTGACCGCCGCCGGCGTAACGCACGCCGTCGTAGATCGCGATGACGCGCGCGTCGATTGGCGAGGCTGGCCGCTTGGGCATATATGTAATGAGTTCCTGACGCTCGACGGGCAGCAGGCGGTCACCAACCCCAATCTCCTGCTTGCTGGAATCGATGCGCATCTTGGCGATTTCTCCGCCGCCGACCTTGTTGGCGGTGCCGAGATAAAAGGCCTCATAGGCAATCGGGTTCTTGCGAACTTTATCGTCAGGGTCATACAGCGGCCGCAGCGGGCGAAATACGTTGTAGTTGACGATCATGTCGTCCTGTATCCCGCGCGCATAGGCGTCATCGCCGCGACCTACGAAGACGCGTCCTTCCTGGGTAGCCACGATGCGCGGCGTATCCGCCAATCCATTGGCGTCGAGCACCAGAGGTTGCGACAAAAACGGAGCGATCAGATTGGTCGGAATTGCAGAAATCGCTGCGCGGTCTCCGGTCAACTCCCGGATACGCGGCTCCAGGCGGCCACTACCCGGCTCACCCTCTGCCAAACCCAGCATGGCGCGGTCACCGGTCTTGGTCAGCACCAGTACCTGTCCCGGATAGATCAAGTGTGGGTTTCTGATTTGCGTCTTGTTGAGGCCCCACAGCTCGGGCCAGCGCCAGGGGCTCACCAGATACATGCGAGAGAGATCCCAAAGCGTGTCGCCACTTTTGACGGTGTAGCGATCGGGCGCCGTCGGGGCAAGGGCTGCCAGCGGCACACCGGCCTGTGCAACTTGATCAGCGGTGCTGCGCTGTTGCGGTGTGACAGGCAACCGCGAGGCGGGCGTGGAATCCTGGGCGGTCGCGTTGCCAGCCAGCATGGCAATGGCACTTATCGCGGTCGCCAGAAAGCCGGTTTTAACGTTCGTCATGCAAGCTCCTGTCACGCTGTATCAATCACGACCGCCGGGTCAACTGAAAGACCAGTGGACGAGCAAGGCGGATAACCCAACAGACGAACCCAGCCGGCAAACCCAGCGTGTTCGCAGTCTTTACCTTCTTCGGAATATGAGGATATCTAATGACGCACTCCAAATTTTGACGGTAATGCATTGATATAGCAACGGATACCCTGACGCTCTGATCCCGACTAGGCGCGATGCCATAAGGTCGTATCCGTACCATCCGGTCGCGCAAGTTTGGCGTAGTCGCGAATTGGCGGGCGCTTGAAAAGCACGTAAAGACGGGGCAAATAAGGCAGATTGAAACCAACGGGTTGGAACGTGTCGGCATGGCGCATCCCGCGCCCGTTGGGTAGGCTGGAGGCAGCGTGGCATTACTGAACATCATTGAATACCCCGATCCGCGGCTTAAAACCGTGGCGCGGCCGGTCACGCGTTTCGATCAGCGCCTGACGACGCTGATCGAAGACATGGCACAGACAATGTACGCAGCCCCCGGGGTGGGTCTGGCGGCGACCCAGGTCAATGTGCATGAAAGGCTAGTGGTCCTGGACATTTCCGAAACCAAAGACCAGCTGCACGTATTCATCAATCCAGAGATAGTGTGGGTATCGGAAGAAACGCTCGAGTGCGAGGAGGGTTGTCTATCAGTTCCGGGCGTCTACGACGCCGTCACCCGGCCCGCAAAAGTGCGCGTGCGGTCGCAACAGGCTGATGGCTCTGCCTCCGAAGTCGAGTGTGAGGGTTTGCTGTCCGTATGCGTGCAACACGAGATGGATCACCTGGACGGCAAGGTGTTCGTCGAGTACCTGTCAGCGCTGAAACAGAGCCGCATCAAGACCCGTTTCAAGAAGCGCAAGGTCAACGCCGCCTGATACGTTCTGCGCTGTACGGCGATTGGCGCCGGATTTATGACGCTTCGTCACTGAAGAGCCTTGCAGCAGCGCGCCAGCGGCTACATTCCTCTCCGGCTATTAGCGGCGTTAAATGGCAATGGTGAGCGTGTCGGTGGTGCGCCAGTCGTGGCGTAGTTGGCTGTCATTTTCGATGGAGCCGTGCGGGCCCACTTGGCTGCAGGTCATCTGGACGATGCTGTTCAACACCGCGATCGCCGTGGTGTTGACGCTGATCAGCTGGGCGTTCTCGGCCCGCAGTGATCCTGGGCGCATTCTTGCCTGGAACTTTGTAATTGCTCAAAGTATCGGGTTCACGATCTATGCGCTGTTCGAAGTCGGCGCATTTGCGATCGGCCGCGCGCGGATCGAGGCATTTTCGACGCGCAACCGGGTGATGTTCTTTGCCGGCATCCCTATTGTCGGCTGCATCATGGGTTACTGGATCGGCTTAAGCCTGCTCGGCGTCGACGTTGCCCGCATCGTTCAGGGCGCGCCCCGCGTTTTGGTCGCGATCATCACGGTGTCGATCGTCTTCTCGACCTTCTGGTATCGCTACATGGCCGGCAAGACGCGTCTGGCACGCGCCGAAGCCGAGCACGAGCGCGAGCGCGCCAGGTCGGTCGAACTGCAGCGTCAGGCGATCGATGCCCAGCTCCGTTCACTGCAGGCGCAAATTGAGCCGCACTTTCTGTTCAACACGCTTGCCAATGTAGTGTGTCTGATCGATGCCGCCCCGGACAAGGCCCGGCTGATGCTCGAGCGTTTGATCGAGTTGCTGCGCGCGTCACTGGACGCGAGCCGCAGCGAGCGCACAACGCTTGGCCAGGAAGCCGCGCTGATCGCTGCCTATCTGGACATTTTGCGAATCAGGATGGGAAAACGTCTTTCGTACACCGTCGATGTACCGGCGGAGTTGCGCGGGGCACGAATTCCCCCGCTATCTTTGCAGCCGCTGGTCGAAAACTCGATTAAGCACGGACTCGAACCCAAGCTCGAAGGGGGCAGCGTGCGCGTGGTCGCCCGCGCTGCAAACGGTTCGCTACAGCTCGATGTCGAAGACGATGGGCTGGGCTTCAAGCCCCAGTCCACCGCTGGGGTCGGCCTTTCGAATCTGCGCGAGCGAATGGCCTCGCTATATGGAGAAAAGGCCAAACTCGTGGTGCAAGAACTCGCTCGCGGAACGCGTGTGACGATGACGATTCCTCTTTCATCCTGAGCATTTAGATACCGATGAGGGCGATCATTGCTGACGATGAGGCGCATTTGGCGCGCTATCTCCGCGACAGGTTGTCAAGGCTGTGGCCCGAGCTGGAGATCGTTGCAACCGCTGACAGTGGTCCAACCGCTGCCGCCGCTATTGCCGAGCACGCTCCCGATATTGCATTTCTCGACATTCGGATGCCGGGCGCGACGGGTTTGCAGGTAGCGGAACAGATCGCCGGCAACACCCAGGTGGTATTCGTTACCGCGTACGACCAGTACGCCGTCGCTGCATGCGAACGCGACGCCGTCGATTATCTGTTGAAACCGGTCACCGATGAGCGGCTGCAACGAACGGTCGATAAGCTTCGCAAAAGCAGCGTGGCCACGCGCACGCTCGCGCGCGATCTCGGTCCGCTGTTGCAGCAGCTTTCGCAGCACCTTTCGCAGCAACCGAGCACACGTGCGGAAATGCAGCACCTGCGCTGGATTCGGGCCACCAAGCGCTCGGCCGATGGCGAGATTACGCAGCAGATTCCGGTGGCCGATGTGTTGTACTTTCAAGCCGACGACAAGTACACCTGCGTGTTCGCGCGTGACGGCTCTGCGATCAGCGAATGGCTGATCCGCGTACCGCTGTCCGAGCTTGTTGAGCAATTGAAGCGCGACGACTTCGCGCAGATCCATCGATCCGTAATCGTCAATCTGAACGCCGTCGTGTCCACCCGCCGGGACCTGGCCGGCAAGCTCTACGTTCGAATGCGTGACACGAACCGCGAGCTGCCGGTTGCGCGGCAGTACGTGCACCTGTTTCGTCAAATGTAGGAACCCGTAAATCGCCCTCTAGAATGGGTCGATGAGAATCGTCTTTGCCGGCACGCCGGACTTCGCGGCGGTCGCTCTGGACGCCATCGTCGCCGCGGCTCCTGGCGCTGGTTGGACGGTGCCGCTGGTGCTAACGCAGCCCGATCGTCCCGCGGGCCGTGGGCTGAAACTGGCGGCGAGCGCGGTCAAGCAGCGAGCGATTGCGCATGGGATTGCCATTGAAACTCCCGATTCCCTGCGCAAGGGCGATGCGGCGCAGACGGCGCGCGAGCGCTTGCGCGCGGTCGACGCCGACGTGCTTGTGGTTGCTGCCTATGGATTGATTCTTCCGCCCGACGTACTTGACATCCCGCGCGGACTGCCTGGCCACTGGACACCCAAGCTTTCCGCGTTGAATATCCACGCGTCGCTGCTGCCACGCTGGCGCGGCGCGGCTCCGATTGCGCGTGCGATCGAAGCGGGCGACTACGAAACCGGCATCACGATCATGCAGATGGAGGCTGGCCTCGACACCGGGCCGATGCTGTTAGCCGAGAAAGTATTGATCGACGCTGATGCCACGTGCGGGTCGCTGACCTCTGCTCTCGCGCGCGTCGGCGCACGATTGATCGTCGACGCGTTGCGAAACATCGATCAGCTGGTTGCAATCGCGCAAGGCGCAGGCGCCACGTATGCATCCAAGCTGAACAAGGCCGAAGCATGGCTCGACTGGTCGGCGTCCGCACATAAGCTCGTGCGCAAAGTGCGTGCGTTCGATCCGTTTCCGGTGGCCACGAGCGTGCTTAACGGCGCCGCCATCAGGCTGTGGGGCGTCGAGGCCATCGCCGACGACAACGTTGCACGCGCCGAAGAAGTCGGCGTTGTGCGCGCGGCTGACAGCTCAGGGGTCCGGGTCGCGTGCGGCAGCGGAGAGTTGCTGCTGACCGAACTGCAAAGGCCGGGTGGCAAGCGTGTCGGCGCGCGCGAATTTTTGTCCGGATTTCCAATCAAGCCGGGCGACCGCTTCATCAGTCCCGTAGCGGTCGTGGCGGAGTGAATGCGGTTGCGTCGCCTCCGTTGGCCGAGGTATTGCATTACGCAGCCGAGGCGTGGCAGCACTTTCGTGGCGGCCGTTCGCTCGATCGCGCGCTAGCCGCTGCGCTCGCTGACCGCCCCGATTTGCGCCCGGCGGTACAGGACGCCACCTACAAAGCAGTGCGGCATCTGGCGGCCAGCGAGCGCCTGGTCGAGTTGCTCGCTGCGCGGCCTCCGGCCGCAGAAGTCGCTGCACTGCTGGCGGTCGCGCTCGCACAATTGCAAACGGACAACTATGCGGAATACGTTGTGGTCGACCAGGCGGTCAGCTCAGCGCGCAATTCATTGCCGACGCGCGGGGCGGCCGGTTTCGTCAATGCACTGCTGCGCAACTTTCTGCGTCAGCGCGCCACGTTGTTGAGCGAGCTGCAGCTCGATGACACAGTGCGCTACAACTTGCCGCATTGGTGGATCGAGCGGCTGCAGCGCGCGTATCCGACCGACTGGACATCGGTCGCCGAACACCAACGGCAGACTCCGCCGCTGGTGCTGCGAGTCAATGTGTCGCGCCTACCGACAGAACGCTACCTGGCCAATCTCATTGCGGCCGGTATGGATGCGACGCGAGTGGGCGAGCAGGCCATCTGGCTGCACGACGCTCGCCCCGTTGCAGCAATTCCCGGCTTCGGCGAAGGTGAGGTGTCCGTCCAGGACGCAGGGGCTCAGCTTGCTGCGGTCTGGCTCGACGCGCGAGCGGGGATGCAAGTGCTCGATGCATGCGCAGCGCCGGGCGGCAAAACGGCGCACCTGGCCGAACTTGGGGCGACCGTCACCGCACTGGAGATCGACGCGATTCGCGCGATGCGGATTGAGGAGAATCTCCGCCGCGGCGGGCTGACGGCTCACCTCATTATCGGCGACGCGCTGCGGCCCGAGTCATGGCAGTCGCAGATCGAAGACATCGCAAAAACGCAGACAGGTGCCGCGCTGTTTGACCGCATTCTGGTCGATGCACCGTGCACCGCGTCTGGCATCGTCAGACGGCATCCCGACATCCCGTGGCTACGCCGATCGGCTGATGTTGCGCAATTGACAAAGGTACAGCGCGAATTGCTCCATGCGTTATGGCCGCAGTTAAAAGTGGGTGGTAGGCTGCTTTACGTCGTCTGTTCGCTGTTCCCGGAGGAGGGGTGCGAACAAGTTGATCGTTTCCTCGTGCGGCACTGCGAGGCGCGTCGCGTGCCATTGCCGGCTGCGCAACTCCTGCCGACGGCGGCGCGTGCCCCTGCGTGGCAGTCCGGCCTGCCGACACTTCACGACGGCTTTTTCTACGCGCTACTCGAAAAGACCGGATGACATCACTTGCGACGGCGAGGCACTGGTTCACACGGATAACGGGGCCGCTGCTCCTGATCGCCGTGATGTTGTTCGCCACGCCTTCTGTCGCAACGGCGCAGGACCGGATTGGCGTAATGGCGGCTGCGCTCGAGCCCGCGCGGGACAACGGCGATGCGCTGCTGCTCAACGCAACGTTTGAGTTTGAACTGCCGCAGGCGCTGGAAGAAGCGGTCCAGAAGGGAATCGCTCTTTATTTCAACATCGAGTTCGAGCTGTTTCGAAAGCGCTGGTACTGGCTCGATCGGCGGGTTGCGGCCAGCACGCTCACCTACCGATTGTCTTACAGCCCGCTGACACGGCAGTATCGGCTGGGGCGCGGCGGGTTGTCGCAATCCTTCGAGTCCCTCGAAGAAGCGTTGTCGCTACTAAAAAGCGTTCGTAATTGGAAGGTTGCGGAAAAAGGCGTCGTATTGCCGAGGGAAGAATACGATGCGCAGGTTCGCATGCGGCTCGACGTCAATCAACTGCCGAAACCGTTTCAGGTCAATGCGATTACCAGTCGCGAGTGGACGTTGGCGTCCGACTGGCGCCAGGTTCCGGTCGCCGAAATGGTTCGCTAAGCCCCGTCGATGCCGCGCGCGCTTCGATACGGACTGCTCGCCGCGCTCGCCGTAGGCGGCGTACTGCTGTTTCTGCTGGCGTCGGCGAGCAGCAACACGGCGTTCTTTGAGCGCAACTACCCGGTTCTGCTTGGCATCAACGGTGTGATCGCGGGCCTGCTGTTCGTGCTCGTCGTAGCGCTGATCCGGCGGCTCGTCAGGCGTCTGCGCGCCAAACAGTTCGGCGCGCGGATGATGATGCGGTTCACTGTCGCTTTCGCATTGATGGGCGTGTTGCCCGGCGTGCTGATTTACATTGTGTCGACGCAATTTCTGTCGCGTTCGATCGAGTCGTGGTTCGACGTTCGCGTCGAACGCGCGCTGGACTCCGGATTGACGCTCGGCCGCGCGGCGCTCGACAACTTGAAAGACGACGTCAGCGCCAAGGCACGCAGCTGGGCACTGGAGTTGTCGGATGCGCCGCATTCCGCGCAGCTCGCGCTTCTGAACAGACTGCGCGAGCAGGGCGGTATCCAGGATGCTTTGTTGATCACAGCCAATGGGCAGGTAGTGGGAACAAGCGGCTCGCAGTTGGGTGAGCTGATACCTGAAGTTCCTTCTGCGGTGGAGCTGCGACAGGCGCGGGCGCGCCTTATTTTCGCCACGATCGAGGGTGAGGCAGGCGCGATCGAGCCACGTTACGGCCTGCGTGCCCGGGTGATTGTCCCGATACCTGCTGTTGGGGCTCTGCAACCCGCGGATTCAACTTCCGCCGCACCTGGTCTGCATGGCGAACTCAAGTCCGGGCGAGGCTCTATTTTCGGAAGCATGGTGCCGACGACGGAAGTGCGCTTGCTTCAACTGATTCAACCGGTACCGCAGTCGATCGCTGCCAACGCCGAAGCGCTGCAAAACGGGTATCGCGAGTATCAGGAATTATCGCTCGCACGTCAGGGATTGCAGACGATCTACGGATTGACGTTGACGTTGACGCTGCTGCTGTCGATTTTCGCGGCCATTGCATCGAGCGTGCTGCTCGCCAGTTCGATGACGGCGCCACTGCTGCAAGTTGCCGAAGGGACCAAGGCGGTGGCAGAAGGCAACTACCGACAGGTGCGCGAGTTTCCAGGCAATGACGAGTTGAATCTTCTGACGCAGTCGTTCAACGCAATGACGCGGCAGCTGACCGAAGCGCGCGATCAGGTCGAAACCAAGCAGCGCGAAGTCGAGAACGCCAAGACCTACCTTGAGCGCGTGTTGGCGAATCTATCGGCTGGCGTGATCGTGCTCGATAAGGACTTTCGTCTGGTGACTGCTAATAATGGAGCATCTCGAATTTTGGGGCATCTGCTTCTGCAGCAAGCCGATCGTCCGCTGCACGAGATCGATTCCGCGCTGGCCACCGCGTTAAGCACTGCCTTTGCCGATCATGCGTTGACCGCCTCGCCCAAGGATTCGTGGCAGCAACAGGTCGAGGTCAAGCGCGCAGCAAACGCTGAAAAATCAGGCAATCAGGCCAAGGGGGCGGCCACCGCCGGAGAGCCACTGATGTTACTGACGCGCGGTTCACGCCTGCCGCTCGACAATGGTCTCGGTTACGTCGTCGTGTTCGACGACATTACGCAGATCATTTCGGCACAGCGCGCGCTCGCGTGGGGCGAGGTCGCGCGCCGTCTGGCGCACGAGATAAAAAATCCATTGACACCGATTCAGCTCGCGGCCGAGCGATTGCAGATGAAGCTGATTGAAAAACTATCGGTTCCGGACGCCGATGTCCTGAAGCGTGGCACATTGACCATCGTCAATCAGGTGGCTGCAATGAAGCGGATGGTTGATGATTTTCGCGATTACGCTCGCGTGCCACCGGCTCGGTTGTCTCCGTTGGCGCTCAACACGCTGGTCGAGGAAGTCGCGTCACTTTATGGCGCCGAGGTGAGCGGCGGTGCTATCGAGCTTTCCTTGCGTTCGGGCTTACCGTTGATCGAAGGGGATGCCACGCAGCTGCGTCAGGTTATCCATAATCTTGTGGCCAATGCACAGGACGCATTACTTGGGCGCAGTGATGCCCGCATCTTTGTCCGCACCGAGCTGGTTGAAATCGAGGAAGCCAATACCAAGGCGCGTGCCGTGCGGCTCGCTGTCGAAGACAACGGACCGGGCTTTCCGCCAAACATATTGCGCCGCGCGTTCGAACCCTATGTCACAAGCAAGTCGAGCGGCACCGGTCTGGGCCTGGCGATGGTCAAGAAGATCGTCGACGAGCATGGAGCGCGCATCGAGTTGGTCAATCGCGGCAGTGCTGCCGGCGGCGACAGCGGCGCGATCGTTACCATTGTATTTCGGCGGCTTGCCGCGGTTGCGGTGGCGCCCGCGCTGCACGCAGCTTGACCACGCAATCGGTGACTTCCTGCGCGGCGTAAGCTTGCACGTCGTTTGCAATTAATTTATTGGCTATGGCTAACATCCTCGTCGTTGACGACGAAATCGGCATCCGCGAACTCTTGTCAGAAATATTGGCTGACGAGGGCCACGTTGTCGTGACTGCCGAGAATGCCTCGGCAGCGCGCAGCGCCCGTTTGCGCGAAGAGCTCGATTTGATCTTGCTGGATATTTGGATGCCTGACACGGATGGCGTCACGCTTCTCAAGGAGTGGGCTTCTGCCGGTCAATTGACGATGCCGGTAATCATGATGTCGGGTCATGCGACCATCGATACCGCAGTGGAGGCGACCCGGTTTGGTGCAATGGAATTTCTGGAGAAACCTATAGCCATGACGCGTTTGCTTACCGCCGTACGATCGGGGCTCGAACGTGGCCGGCTCATGCGCAACGTGCGTATTTCCGCACCGGTTGCGCCAGTCGCGGTCGAGACAGCTGCACCGCTGGCAATGCAGGGTGCAATCCTCGATGGGGGTGATGCCCGCCGTGCGGAGCCCGCGCTTGCTACCGAGCACAACGGCGTTGCGCTCGATCAGCCGCTGCGGGAGGCGCGCGACCAGTTTGAGCGTGTGTATTTCGAGTATCACCTCGCGCGCGAAAATTACAGCATGACGCGCGTTGCGGACCGCGCCGGCCTCGAACGTACACATCTTTACCGCAAGTTGAAGCAGCTCGGCATCGAGCTGGCGCGCGGCCTGCGCCGGACCGAACGCACTGCAGACGAACCGGTGACGGCGCTCGACGTGCCGCTGGAACGGTCCGAGTCAGCGGTCTACTCGCAGCGTAACCACGAGTACGACGACTGAACACCGGTTGCGTTAGGCGTTTCTGCCTGCCGCTTTAATGAAGATCATCATCATCGGTGCCGGCAGGGTTGGCTCTTCGGTTGCCGAGGCATTGGTGTCCGAGGCGAACGACATCACAGTGATCGACACCGACGGCGCGCGCGTAGCGGAACTGCAGAACCGTTTCGATCTGCGCGGATTAGTTGGCAATGCAGCGCTGCCGTCGACGCTGGCGGCTGGCGGTGCCGGCGATGCCGACATCCTGATCGCGGTGACTGCTTTCGATGAGACCAATCTGGTTGCCTGCAAGATCGCCGCGGACCTCTTCAACATTCCGACGCGCATTGCGCGCGTACGCAATGCCGAGCTGCAGCAGCATCCGAAGCTGACCGGCGAGGGCGGCTTCGGTGCGACGCATGTGATCTTTCCCGAGCAGACCGTCACCGACTATCTGCTGAAGCTGGTTGATTTTCCCGAGGCGCTACAGGTGCTCGAATTCGCCGACGGCCGCGCCAGTTTGATTGTGGTGCGCGCTTTCGCCGGCGGGCCACTCGTTTCGCAGCCGATTAAAGAGTTGCGCCGTCACATCCCGAATGTTGACACACGCATCGTTGCGTTGTTCCGTGAAGACGCCAGCGTGCGGGTCGATGGGGACACGATGATCCTGCCCGGCGACGAAGTTTTCTTTCTGGCTGCTTCACGTAACGTGCGCGCCGTGATGAACGAGCTGCGCCGGATGGACAAGCCGGTGCGCACCGTATTGATCGCAGGCGGCGGCAATAT
>Ga0136634_10000749_pt1 | contig 13374 bp, 12 predicted proteins | sample AntDrymUQ8332106_2_FD_104654 | JGI IMG/M metagenome (GOLD analysis project Ga0136634, IMG submission 104654) | Polar desert sand microbial communities from Dry Valleys, Antarctica - metaG UQ833 (21.06) | ecosystem: Environmental > Terrestrial > Soil > Desert | place: Antarctica: Dry Valley... | reverse complement strand
TGCTGGCGAGCGTCGCTGGATTTCTGCATGCCCTGAAGGACGGGTATGTCAATCCGGAAATCCTGTCGTGGCATCAGTCGGGGGCAGTGCTGCTGATGGTGATCCTAGGCGGCCTCGGCAGTCTGCATGGCGCTGTGTTCGGAGCGATTGCGTTTGTGGCTCTGCAGGAGTTCTACCAGTCGCAGGCAATTTTTGGCAACCTGGCCAAGCACTGGCAGCTGCCGCTTGGACTGACGATCATATTGCTGGTCGCATTGATGCCGAATGGCCTGACCGGAGTGCGCGCATCGGCTCGAACGCGCAAGCCTGCATGACCATGCTTGCGGCTAGTCACATCTCGCGCCATTTTGGCGGGCTGCGCGCCGTCGATGACGTGTCACTCGCACTTCAGCGCGGCGAGATACACGCGGTCATCGGAACCAACGGCGCCGGCAAATCCACGTTGATCAACGTGTTATGCGGCGAAACGGCGCCGACGTCAGGTCGTGTCGAGATGATGGGGCGGGATATCACTCGATGGAGCCAGCCCAGGCGTGCGCTCGCCGGTGTGGGCCGCACCTACCAGCGCACGACGATCTTCCCGACTTTTACCGTGCACGAGAACTGCAGGCTTTCAGCGCAAGCGGGGCTGCAAAAACCATGGAGCATCCTGACTCCTGCGGCGCGCTGCGATCCATCGAAGCGCGCGGCCACGCGCGCACTTGAACGCGCAGGCCTTGCAACTCAGGCGGATGCATCCGCCGCGACGCTGTCGCACGGTGCCAAGCGACAGCTTGAAATTGCAATGTGCCTGGCCAGCGCGCCGCAGATATTGCTGCTCGACGAACCGTTGGCTGGCATGGGCGCGCAGGAGACCGCTCAGATGCTTCAGTTGCTGTCTGAGCTGAAAAATGATCATGCGATATTGCTGATCGAGCATGACATGGACGCCGTGTTCCAGGTGTCTGACCGCATCACTGTGATGGCCAACGGTCGCGTGCTTGCAAGCGGCTCACCCGTCACAATCCGAGCCAACAAGGAAGTGCAGCAGGCGTACCTGGGTGAAGCAACGCCTGTATGAATTCGAAGCAAATTCCGCTGATCGATGGCGCGCAGTTGCACACTCACTATGGGGCGCGCCACATCCTGCACGGCGTGTCGATCTCGATCGGCGCGGGTGAGGCGGTCGGGCTGATGGGGCGCAACGGCATGGGCAAGACGACGTTGATCCGAACCCTGATTCGTCTAGTACGGCTGACCTCCGGGGTCATCCGCATACGTGGCGCAGATCACACGCGCACACGTCCGGATCGAATCGCCCGGCTTGGCGTCGGCTACGTGCCCGAGGGACGCGGCATTTTTTCGAACCTGACGGTGCGCGAAAATCTCGTAATGGCTGCTCGCGCGGGAATCGGTGGTCGGCGCGATTGGTCAATCGAGCGGGTTATGCAAACCTTTCCGCGCCTGGCAGAAAGACTGAAGCATGGAGCTGCGCAACTTTCGGGTGGAGAGCAGCAAATGCTTGCCATCGGCCGCGCGCTGATGACAAATCCGGATGTATTGCTGCTCGATGAAGCGACCGAAGGTCTGGCACCGCAGATGGTGCGCGATATCTGGCGCATTGTCGGCGAGGTTCGCACGACGGGCATTGCGTCATTGATCGTCGATCGAAACTACCGCTCGGTGCTCGCCCACACGGATCGCTGCATCGTGCTGGAAAAAGGGCGCGTCGTCCTCGAAGGGCGCTCACCCGAACTCGCAGGCGCGCCGCACGAACTGGTGCGGTACCTCGGAGTTTAAAAAAAACGGCGCTGGATCGGCGCCGTTCGCGCAGCAATTACCGGCCTATCGCAACAATCGCCCGCTGAGCCGCCAGATTGTGGGTAGTCGCCGTCGGATGAAACGAATCCCAGTAAAAGTACGTCGCAGGCGTTGCGCACAGCGTCGGGGGTGCCACCAGATCGTTGAAGCACGGGGCAGTCGCGTTCGTGTATCCCAGCGCTGCCGGATTGGCGATCGCCTCGGTATTCAGCGCAAACACGTCCAGCACATACAGACCCAGCCCCGGTGAAGCGGCGCGAATCTGCGCAATCTGCTGTGCCAACGCTCCATTGAACTGTGCCGACAGTTGCGTCGCCCCCGCCGCAGCGGTTGGACCAAGTGCCTGCGCGCGCGGCGTCTTGCCGACGTCCGGGCTATTCGCAATGAGGATATTGCGCGCACCTGAAGCATAGAGGCGGTTGATGATCGTCACGACATTGGTCACCGCGCCGGTCAACACCGTTGCAGGCGCATTGGGATTTGTCTGCGCAAGCGTTAGCGCATCGACGATATCGTTACCGACCGTGACGCCGTCGACGATGAAAAGCGCGTTCGCGTTCGAAACAAAGTTGACCCGCGTCAAATACTGATCGAGCTGCGTCACCATGTTCGGCACGCCTTGGATCGTGCCTGCAATCGGTCCGGTGCGCGCCCCTGCGTACGCAAAGTTATTGCCTCCAGTGCGCGATGGCGTGACTGCGGCGCCGTAACGGGCAGCAACGATTTCGGCAAACAACGGCCCGTTAGAAAAGCGACCGGTAGCGTACGGCGGTGCGGGGGGACAGTTCGCCGGAATCAGGTTGCAGGTATTGCCGGTGTCGCTGACGCTGGCGCCGAAGACGTAGGTGACTTGCCCAAACGCAGGCTGCGGCGGGGGATCGTCGTCGCTGCCGCCACACGAAGCCAGAATTGCTGCGGCAGCGAATGCCGCAAAGATGCGAGCCGCCCGGCGGCCAAGGTTGATCATCATCGTCTCCGTAGATCTAGTTTTAGGTGCCTGCTGGCGTCCTGTTGTAGGGTGATGCGCGCCGCTACAACAAACGCGGCGAATGATAGCCCCCTCTTCGACTGCACCGTTTCGCGCTAACAGGGGACCGCGCCCGCCTCCGCGCGCCTTAGACGGTCGTGGACCGCGTCCCACTCCGGGCCGGAAGGGGGCCGGGCCACGATCAGACAATCCGCGCCGCTGCTATCGAGTCGGTGCAGATGCGTATATAGAAGCCGGGTGTAATCGTCGCTGGATTCGGCGGCAGCAATCGCCAGGATGACCGTTGCGCGACAGGCCTGCAGCACATGCATCGGCGCGAGTACCGCAATGCGAGGGCTGCAAGTATTGGATGCGATCGACAATTCCACCGCAAGCTGATCGACCGGCAACACTGACAGCGGCGTGCGGGGGGCGTAATGCTTTTCGAGCCGGCCAGGAGCGCGCGGCGCGTGTGTCGCTGCATCGAGCACTGCGGTGCCCAGCGCGCGCTGCAATTCCTCACGCAAAATCGCTCCGGGCCGCAGCAATGTCGGTAAGTCGCCTGACAGATCGACGATCGTCGACTCAATGCCGATCGGGCACGCCCCACCATCAAGAATCAGATCGATCCTGCCGCGCGGTTTCTCGCCAAGATCATCCCTCACGTGCTGCGCGGTCGTTGGGCTGATGCGCCCAAACGAATTCGCACTGGGCGCGGCGAGCGCGCCGCCAAACTGATGCAGTACCGCACGCATCCATGGGTGCGAGGGTGCGCGCAATGCCACTGTTTCCTGACCTCCGGTAACCAGGTCACTCGCGCGAGTGGTGCGCTTCAACACTAACGTCAACGGCCCCGGCCAGAACGCGCGAGCCAAATGTTTCGCGGCATCGGGCACGTCACGCGCCCAAGCCTTGACACCATCGAACCCGTCGATGTGAACAATGACCGGGTGGTCGGCGGGGCGGCCCTTCGCGGCAAACAATGCACGCATGGCAACTTCGTTGCTCGCGTCGGCTGCCAGCCCGTAGACCGTCTCGGTGGGGAGCGCCACCAACCCCCCTGCGCGTAGCACGGCGGTGGCGCGTTGAATTGCGACAGCATCGAGCGGCGGAAACTGCATCGCGAGCTACAAGGGGGAAGGGACAATGCCGAGAATGCGCGCAACCTGGTCAGCGCGCACCCTTGCCTCGGCACTATCAGATGCAACGCACGTCACGTGCCCCATCTTGCGGCCTCTACGCGCTTCGCTCTTGCCGTACAGATGCAGCTTGGCTCCGGGGATTGCCAGCACCGAGGCCCAATCGGGCTCTTGCGCCGTCGAGCTGTTGGGCGAATGATCGAACCATAGATCGCCCAAAACATTGAGCATCACCGCCGCCATTGTCTGGCTGGTGTCACCCAGCGGCAGATTTGCCAGCACACGCGCCTGCTGCTCGAACTGACTGCTTACGCTGGCGTCGATGGTGTAATGACCAGAGTTGTGCGGACGCGGTGCGATTTCATTGACCAACAATCCGCCGTCGTGCAGCACGAAGAATTCCACACACAACACACCCACATAGTTAAGGCGCTGTGCAACGGTAAGCGCCGCGTCGCGCGCGCGCAGCGCAATGTCGGCATCGACTCGAGCTGGAATGGTCGACGTAGCCAATATTCCGCCACGATGTTCGTTTTCCGCGAGCGGAAAAATCGCTGTCGCACCACTCCGTGTACGGCAAGCAACGACCGACACTTCCTGCCGCAGTGCGAGCCTTTTCTCGAGCACACACGGCAGACGACCCATTGCGTTCCACGCAGTGCGCGTCTCGGCGACCGTGGCCACCGCCTGCTGGCCCTTGCCGTCGTACCCCAGCCTGGCTGATTTAAGTATGGCGGGAAAAAGCTTCGGATCGAGTGTTTCGAGGTCAGCGTCGCGTTCGATCTCGGCGTGCGCCGCAACTGCAAGCCCGCATGCGACGACAAATCGCTTCTCCGCAATTCGGTCCTGCGCGATGGCAACACTGGCTGCCTCGGGGCTCACACTGCAGTGGCGCGCCAGAAAGGTCAGCGCGGCGGCCGGTACGTTCTCGAATTCCGTAGTGGCAGCGCGGCAGCGTCGCGCCAGCTCTGCCAGCGCGCGCTCGTCGGTGTACTCAGCAGCGATATGGTCGTCGGCGACCGCGCCGGCCGGACTGTCGCGACCGGGGTCGAGCACGCATACCTTATAGCCGAGCGATTGGGCGGCCATACAAAACATGCGTCCGAGTTGACCTCCACCAAGGAGCCCCAGCCACGAACCGGGAAGAATGACCGGCGACATCACGCGCCTACCGCGGACGATGCCGAGTAGCGCGGTTCCGTTTGCAGGCAGCGATGCCGCCGCCATTCGTATTCACAGCGGCAGCACCATGTTGCGCGCCTTCTCGGTCTGCGTTGCGCGATATTGCGCCAGCGCCATCTCGAGCTCAGCATCATGCGCGGCTAGTATTTCAAGCGCGAACAGTGCCGCGTTCGCAGCGCCTGCTTCACCAATGGCAAACGTGGCTACTGGCACGCCCTTCGGCATCTGCACGATCGACAGTAACGAATCCTCCCCGCGAAGATACTTGGAAGGAATTGGCACTCCAAGCACTGGAATCAATGTCTTCGATGCAAGCATGCCGGGTAAATGCGCTGCACCACCCGCGCCGGCAATAATGATCTGCAAGCCACGCGCACGCGCTTCTTCGGCGTAGGCAAACATTTCATCGGGAGTGCGGTGTGCCGACACCACACGTGTTTCAAAACGTACGCGAAACTCCTTGAGCACGTCGCACGCGTGCTGCATCACGTCCCAGTCGGAAACGGACCCCATTAAAACGCCGACCACTGGCCCCGGCTGACCGTCACGCTTCATGGATTGGCTAGATAATTGGCTTCGTCACGCACACACGGATTGTACGGACCAACCTCCACCCTCTGGCCAGTCAGGCGAAGCAGCGCTTCGCGATACTTGTCTGCGGTCTTCTCGATGATGTCACTGGGCAAATCGGGTGGCGGCGGCGTCTTGTCCCAATTTTGCGTTTCCAGCCAGTCACGCACGAATTGCTTGTCGAATGACGGGGGCGACAGGCCCTCCGCGTACTGATCGGCAGGCCAGAATCGCGATGAGTCTGCCGTTAACACCTCGTCCATCAGACGTAGCTCTCCGCGGCAATCAACACCGAATTCGAACTTCGTGTCGGCGATGATGATGCCCTGCGCGGCGGCGTACCCGGACGCCGCGGCGTACAACGCAAGACTGATCGAGCGGATCCGGCCTGCCAACTCGCCACCAACGATCTGTTCCATTCGCTCAAATGAAATATTCTCGTCGTGTGTGCCCAACTCTGCCTTGTTGGCCGGCGTGAACACGGGCGCCGGCAGCTTGCCCGCCATTTGCAGACCGCGAGGCAGTTTCACCCCTGACACAGAGCCGGTGCCTTGATAATCCTTCCAGCCCGAGCCGATCAGGTAGCCCCGCACGACTGCCTCGACCGGCAACGCTTGCAGCTTCAGCGCAACGACCGCACGGCCGCGCACCTGCTCAACCTCATCGACAGCGACAACGCTTTCAGGCGCGATGCCCGTCAGGTGGTTGGGAACGATGTGCCCCAGCTTGGCGAACCAGAAGTTCGACATCGCATCAAGCACTTTTCCCTTATCGGGAATCGGCTGGCTCATCACGACATCGAATGCGGACAATCGGTCAGTCGTGATGATCAGCAGCTTGTCGTCGCCGACCGCGTAGCTGTCACGGACCTTGCCACGATAGACCAGCGGCAATGACTTGATGCTGGACTGCAGGAGTCCGATCACGGGCTTGAACTCACGCCGAAAGCGTCAAAGTCTACGGGAGCGAGGTGAGCTAAAGATAGTGTTTGGCCAGAATCGCGATCCACGTTCCTCCGGCCAACATCACGGAGATCATGACGGCCGCGCTGCCGATGTCCTTCGCGCGCTTGCCGAGCGGGTTGATCTCGAGACTGTCGCGATCCACCGCGGCCTCGATCCCGGTGTTCAGCAATTCCACGATCAATACCTGGACCACCGTGGCAACCAGCAGAATTTTTTCGACCAGGCCGAGTGGCAGCAGCAAAGCCACCGGAATCATTACGCCCGCCAGCCAAATCTCCTGTCGGAACGCATCTTCGTATGCCCAGGCATCGCGCAGCCCGTCCAGTGAATAACGCATCGCATTCAAGATGCGTCGTAGCCCGCGCTGTCCCTTGAGCCCGCTGCCGTCGAGAACTAAGACGGTGGGCGTTGGTTTACCTGACATGGACGCGGATCATACGGCTCCATTTGGTACCGGAATGTGACAGGAAAGTATCATCGCTGATCAACCCTGCACGACCCTCCATGCCTACCATCGACTACTCGCGCTTCTACCGTTATGAAGACCTGATCGGGATCCTGCGTGCCTTCACCGAGGAAAACCCCGACTACATTGCCATGGAAACGATTGGCACCAGCCACGAAGGGCGCGCGGTCCCGCTTTTAACGCTGACGAATCGCAATACGGGTGCAGCAGCAAACAAGCCGGCATTCTGGATCGACGGCAACATTCACTCGATCGAGCTGTCGGCATCGAGCGCGTGCCTGTACTTCATCGACTGGCTGATGAAGCAGCGCGGCAGCAATGCCGACGTCGCACGCGCACTGGATACCCGCGCGTTCTACATCTGCCCGCGCATTAATCCTGACGGCGCCGAGTGGGCAATGGGTGACAGCCCACGCTACGTTCGTTCGTCGACGCGGCGCTACCCGTTCGACGAGGATCCAATCGACGGGCTAATCGCTGAGGACCTCGATGGTGATGGCCGCGTGCTGCAAATGCGTATCGTCGACCCGAACGGTCCGTGGAAGAAGCATCCAAAGGAGCCGAGGCTGCTGGTGCGACGTGCGCCGACCGATGCCCCCGGCGGCGAATACTTTCGCGTTTTGAGCGAAGGGCGAATCGAAAACTACGATGGCGTCAGCGTCACGGTGGCCGGTGTTACCGGCAACGCGCAAGGGCTTGACCTCAATCGCAACTTTCCGTCGGGTTGGCGCCAGGAATTCGAGCAACTCGGCGCCGGGCATTATCCGACATCCGAGCCGGAGGTGCGCGCGGTCGTCGATTTCTTTGTTGCGCATCCAAATATCTGCGGTGGTACGAGCCTGCACACGTTTTCGGGGGTGCTACTGCGTCCGTTCGGCCATCAGCACGATGACAAGATGCCGGCCGAAGATCTGTGGACCTATCAGGCGATCGGCAAGAAAGGCGAAGAGCTGACCGGCTATCCGGCGATCTCGATCTGGCACGACTTTCAATACATGCCGGGCGAACACATCAGCGGCGCGTTTGACTGGATCTACGAACACCTAGGCATGTTCATGTGGACGATCGAAATCTGGAATCCGAAGAAAGAGGCCGGGATCGAAAACAACGAATGGATTCACTGGTTCCGCGACCATCCGATCGAAGACGATCTGAAAGTATTCGAGTGGGCGCAGCGTGTGGCTCCCAATGAAGGCTATCTCGAATGGAAGCCCTTCGAGCATCCGCAGCTCGGCAAGGTTGAAATCGGCGGCTGGAACCGAATGGCGATCTTTACCAATCCACCGCCGGCGTTGCGCGAAAAGGAAATCGCGCGCTTTCCCGAGTGGCTTTTATGGCAGTCGCTGATTTCGCCGAAACTCGAGCTTCGCAATGTAGAAGTCACGGCAGCGGGCGACGATACCTGGCGCGTCCGGCTGGTTGTGCAGAACACCGGATGGCTGCCGACTTACGTAACGAAGATGGCGCTGCAACGCAAATTATTGCGTGGCGTATTCGCAGAAATCGCCCTGCCGCCCGGTGCGCGGTTACTTTCGGGCAAAAGCCGTGAGGAGCTGGGTGAGCTTGAGGGTTGGGCTTATTTGCACACTGGCATTTCATTCTGGCCGAACAAGAAGCCCACTGCCGATCGAGCGCACGTAGATTGGATCGTGACCGGTGCCGCAGGGAAATCGGTCAACATCTCCGCTTGGCATGAGCGCGCTGGAAAGTTTGAAACGAGCGTTAAGCTGGCCTAGTTTCAAAATGTTTTTATAAAAATATTCAGGAGACATGCATGGACCGTCGCACTTTAATCGTCGGGGCGGGCGCGCTTGCTGCGCTGCCGTCTGCCGCCCTTCGCGCACAGGCCTTTCCCTCGCGCCCGGTCACCTTGTATTGCGCCTTCCCCGCAGGCGGTCCCACCGATCAGGTGCTCAGAGCGTTTGCAGAATCCGCATCGCGCACGCTCGGCCAGCCGATCGTTGTCGAGAGCAAGCCCGGCGCCGGCGGTACTGTCGCACCGATCGCTGTGAAGAGCGCGAAGCCGGACGGATACACACTGACGCAGCTGGCGATCAGCGTGTTTCGCATCCCGCACATGCAGAAGACGCCGCAGCTCGACGCGATGCGCGACTTCACTTACATCATCAACATGACTGGCTACACGTTCGGCCTCGTCGTGCCCGCGGGCGCTCCGTGGAAATCGCTGAAGGAGTTTGTCGAAGACGCGAAGAAGAACCCGGGCAAGATCGACTATGGCTCGACCGGCACCGGGACAACACCGCATTTGGTGATGGAAGAGTTTGCGGCGAAAGCCGGCATCAAACTGACGCACGTTCCTTTCAAGGGCAGCGCGGACATGATGACTGCAATACTGGGCGGTCATATCCAGGCAGCCAGTGACTCGACCGGTTGGGCGCCGCATGTTGAAGCGGGCAAGCTTCGGCTACTTGTGACCTACGGATCGAAGCGCACCAAGAAATGGCCGGACGTGCCGACACTGGCCGAGCTCGGCTATGACACAGTCTCGGACTCGCCGTTCGGAATTGGCGGCCCGCCAGGGATGGATCCGTCGATCGTCAAAACGCTGCACGACGCATTCCGAAAAGCACTCGATGATCCCAAAGTCACAGCGATCCTTGATCGATTCGATCAGTCGGTGATTTATATGGGACCCGAGGAGTACACGAAGTACGCGCGGCAGATGGTTGAGGCGGAGCGGGTAACGATCGATCGGTTGGGATTGCGCGGGACGATGTAGGTTGTATCGCGTGGTCGCGACGCGTCAGCGTTGGGCGGAGCGTCGCTGCCTGAGTCGTCGGGCACTTCGTGCCTTCTCGGCGGTACTCGCGCCAGCGGCGGGCCTGCAAACTCGCTTCGCTCAGACAGCAGGCCCTTAAAGACCCGCTGACGCTCCGTTCCTCGACGACGCCTAAGGCAGCGACGCTTCGCCCAACGTTGGCGCGTGGAGCACTGGCTTATTGGTGGCGAAAAAACATCGCGTGCGAGGCAATGTCGCGACAGCAGCGGCTGGCGCAGCGGCTGCTCCCAATACAACGATGTCTCAATGCACGTGCTGCGACAAAGCCCCTGTCGTGTACTTGTGCGCAATCGTCGTAAGCGGCAACGGCTGGATTCCCCGCGCCTGTCCTTCACAGCCAAACTGCACGTAGCGCTGCTTGCAAATTTCTTTGGCAGCGGCACGCGCAGGCTTTAGATAGTCGCGCGGATCAAAATGGCCGCGGTTTTCGTGCAGAAACTTGCGAATCGCCGCCGTCATCGCAAGACGAATATCGGTGTCGATATTGATCTTGCGCACGCCGTGCTTGATCGCTTCCTGAATCTCTTCAACCGGCACGCCGTAGGTTTCCTTCATCTCGCCGCCGTACGCGCGAATGTCACGCAGCAGATCCTGCGGGACCGAAGACGAGCCATGCATCACCAGGTGTGTGTTCGGGATGCGGCGATGAATCGCCTTGATCCGGTCGATTGCCAGAATGTCACCGGTTGGCTCGCGCGTGAATTTGTACGCGCCATGACTGGTGCCGATGGCAATTGCCAAAGCATCGAGCTGCGTACGCGCAACGAAGTCTGCGGCTTGATCCGGATCGGTCAGCAGCATCTCCTTCGTCATCGTGATGTCGGCGCCATGACCGTCTTCCTTGTCGCCGCGCATCGTCTCAAGCGAGCCGAGGCAGCCGAGCTCTCCTTCGACGCTGACCCCGCGTGCATGCGCCATGTCGACCACCTTCTTGGTCACCTGCCAGTTGTAGTCGTAATCGGCGACGGTTCTGCCGTCCTCGCGCAACGACCCGTCCATCATCACCGAGGAAAATCCAAGATTGATCGCTCCTTCGCACACCGCAGGTGACTGACCGTGGTCCTGATGCATCGCAATCGGAAGCGCTGGATAGGTTTCAATCGCGGCTTGTATCAGGTGCTTCAGAAAAGCTTCGCCCGCATACTTTCGCGCACCCGCGGAAGCCTGCATGATGACTGGCGCGTTGACCTCATGCGCCGCCTCCATGATGGCCTGCACCTGTTCCAGGTTATTGACGTTGAACGCCGGAACGCCGTAGCCATTTTCGGCTGCGTGGTCCAGCAGCTGCCGCATCGAAACCAACGCCATTAGAACTCTCCTTAAATTAGCCGGGCGATTCTAGTCAAACGCCGCCGGCAGCACTGTCACTGCACCGAGGTGTTGAGCAACAAACGATCCAGCAACGCTTTCTCGGCGATCTCTAGCGTGCGATCGCGCCCGGCTCGCAAATCGGCAAGCGTGGGCGGCGCGTAGATCGTCGGTGTCAGCGGTTCGCCTTCCATGCGGCGCCCGTGCGCAGACCGAAACCCAGTCTCCGATACGCGGACCCCGCCCGCGCCAGGGAGAACATATTCCGAACGGACGGCGACTACGCACCCGCAAGTCGATTCGCCCACTATCAACGCGTCACGCTGCTCTAGCAGCGTCGTTGCGGTGAGTTCGGATGCACTACCCGAGCGTCGATCGGTTAACACTGCAATCGGCTTAAGAAAAGGATCATCGACCGGCGTAATGCGAAGCTCCCTTGTGCTTTGCCCTCCGCCACGCCGTGACAGCTGGGTCATGACGGTTCGTGGTTCAGGGAGAAAATGGCGAACCAGCCAGATGAACTGACTAAAGTCGCCGCCGCCGTTGCCCCGCAGATCAAGGACTAGAGCGCGCGCATCGGCGAGTTGACGCAACGCCTGCGAAACGTCGTCCCGATTACGGGAAGAAAAGCGATTGAGCTTGAGAACGGCCACACCGGCCTCCGACATCGAGGCCGTGACAGTTGGCGGCCGCACCAGCGGCTCCGGCATCAAGGTCACGCTCAACTGCGCAGCGGCTAGTTCATCGACGCCGCGCTGCAAAATCAACTGCTGCGGGCGTGGCAAAGCGTCCGGCATGCGCTGCAGGGCATGCCGCACGGCACGCAATTGCGTAAATCGCGCCGCTTCGTCCTGCCGCGCCGGCTCGGCTTCGGAAGACACGACATCGAGCGCGCCGATGGGAAGGTCACGCGCACGACGTAGAAAAGCGCTGTCAAACCGGTGCTCGTCGATCGCGATAATGGCATCACCCTTGCGAACTCCGGCCCGTGCAGCCGGCGAATCCGGGTCGACTTCGATGACGAGCAATTGATCATCAATCACCGATAGTGAAATGCCCGAAGCCATTACGGCGAAGCGGCGAAAGTCCGCGCTCTCGCGCGGGGTGACGATACGCGTGTGCGAGTCTTTCAACTCACGCACCATCGCCTTCAACGCCACGTACATCTCGGCATCGCTTTTTGCGGCGATGACGGCCGTTCGATACTTCTCGCGCACTGCCTGCCAGTCGATTCCGTTCAGCGTTGGGTCATAGTGACGGTCGGCGACGACCTGCCAGGCGCGCTGCTGGACTTCGATACGCCGCTCAGCCGTGGCAAAGTCCTCGCTCAGTTCGTGCTGCAACGATCGCGCGGTGAACTCAGACAAACCTGGCGCCGGTCCGCCCGCCGGACGTGCCGGTAAGGATGCGTGCGCGCCGAACGCGAAAAAAAATGCGAGGGTGCAAGCGCCACGGACGATGGCGCGCGTGATGATCGCAGCAGAAGGCTTAAGCCCCTGGCGGCCATCCGTCATAGGCGCTCGCCGACCCTGACGATCTTCAGTGCGTTGGTTCCGCCCGGCTGTCCCATCGGCTCTCCAACGGTCAGCACAATCAGGTCCCCGCGCTCTACGAGTCCCTTGTCGAGCAGCAACCGTTCCGCATCGGCGAGCGACTCATCGCGATCGGTATGCACCTGAAAGTGCAAGGGCCGCACATTGCGATAAAGCGCGAGGCGCCGCGCGGTCGACGCGTTCGGAGTCAACGCAAATATCGGGATGTCAATGTCGTGCCGGCTCATCCACAGCGTGGTCGAGCCTGAATCGGTGAGCGCGCAGATCGCGGCACAACGCAGGTGGAATGCGGTAAAGAGCGCCCCATAAGCGATCGACTGATCCACACGGTTGAATGTCTGATTAACAAACTGCAGATCGAGTTCGACCTGCTCGGACTTATCGGCTTCCTGCACGATCGCCGCCATCGTCTCGACCACTTCGACCGGATATTTTCCAGAAGCAGTTTCGGCCGATAACATCACGGCGTCGGTGCCGTCGAGCACAGCGTTGGCAACGTCACTCACTTCGGCGCGCGTCGGCGATGCGTTGTGAATCATTGACTCCATCATCTGAGTCGCCGTGATCGCCAGCTTGTTGGCTTCGCGCGCCATCTTGATCATGCGCTTCTGCAGCGCGGGCACC
>Ga0136634_10000748_pt1 | contig 13399 bp, 12 predicted proteins | sample AntDrymUQ8332106_2_FD_104654 | JGI IMG/M metagenome (GOLD analysis project Ga0136634, IMG submission 104654) | Polar desert sand microbial communities from Dry Valleys, Antarctica - metaG UQ833 (21.06) | ecosystem: Environmental > Terrestrial > Soil > Desert | place: Antarctica: Dry Valley... | reverse complement strand
CTCAGCAGTCCTGCGCAATCCCCGGGGGGTTGGGATGCGGACAGCAAATTTTTGGCGCGGATGATCGCGACGGCTCGCCGCCGGATCATTCCGTCAGTAGCTTTCCGAATCTCCATTCAAGGCTTCGCCGCATGTCCACCCGCCGCGATGTAATCCGCCTCCTCGGCAGCGTCTGTTCGATCGGGGCGTTCTCCGTGGATGAACTGCTCGCACTTGGCGAGCGCACCCACGCCGAACTTGCTTCGCCTTCAAGGCGAGCCGGTTTTTTCGACCTGCACCAACTGCAAACCGTGGCGGCGGCATGTGACCGAATCCTCCCGGTGACGGATACCCCCGGGGCTCTCGCTGCCGGATGTCACCGCTTCGCCGAGAAAATCGTGATGGATCATTACGACGCCACTCGCCAGCAGCGCTTCGTCGCGGGGCTGGTAGATCTTGATCGCCGTGCCTCGATGCTGAGGCAGCAGCTGTTCGCTGATCTGGCTGCAGCCGACCGCGACACGGTGCTCAGGGCAACCGAGGCGGCCGCACCCACCGGCGCTTCGTTCTGGCGCGACCTCAAGTATTTGACGATCTACGGGTACTACACCTCTCGAATCGGGATCGAGGACGAACTGCAGACCGATTTCTATCCGGGCCGGTACGATGGCTGCGCCCCAATTGCGGGCGGGGCCAATTGACACCGCGAGTTTCGTACGACGCGATCGTCGTGGGGTCGGGGATCAGTGGCGGCTGGGCCGCGAAGGAGCTCAGCGAGAAAGGCCTCAACGTGCTGGTACTCGAAGCGGGACGCACCATCGACCCGGCCCGCGATTACCTGATGAACGCACCGGCCTACGAGTTCGACTATCGATATCTCGGTGACGTGCGCCAGCTTACGGCTCGACAGTCGGTGCAGCGGAAGTGTTACGCATGCGACGAAGGCGCGACCCAGTTTTTCGTCGATGACGTAGACAATCCGTACACCACACCGGAGGGCCGACCGTTCGACTGGATCCGCGGGCGCCAGTTGGGGGGCAAGTCGATCATGTGGGGTCGTCAATGTTATCGGTGGAGCGACCTCGACTTCGAGGCCAATGCTCGCGATGGCAACGGCACGGACTGGCCGGTGCGGTACCGGGACATCGCGCGCTGGTACGACTACGTCGAGGGCTACGCCGGCATCTCAGGCGAAAAACTCGGCCTGGCCCAGCTTCCGGACGGACCGTTTCTGCCACCAATGCCTCTCAGCTGTGCCGAAGAATTCGTTCGTGACGGAATCCGGACCAAGTACGGCGGTGGCAGAGTGATCACCGCGGGGCGGGTCGCGAACTTGACCGTTGCCCACAACGGCCGGGGAGCATGTCACTATTGCGGCGCCTGCCATCGTGGCTGCACGACTGGGGCGTATTTCAACTCGGTGCAAACCACACTCAAGGATGCGCTCGCAACCGGTCGCACCACCATTCGTCCCTACAGCGTGGCGCACTCGCTGGTCTGGGACGACGCCCGCGGAAAGGTCACGGGAGTCAGGGCGGTCGACGGCCAGACGTTGGAGCCGCTCGACTTCAACGCCCGGATCGTATTCCTGAACTGTTCCGCCCTTGAATCCGTGCGCATCCTGCTCAACTCCACGAGCCGCACCCACCCAGATGGACTCGGGGCCAGCAGTGGGGTGCTGGGTCGATATGTGATGGATCACACGATGCAAGCCGGGGCGGGTGGCAATGTGCCTGGCTTCGAGGACAAGACAACGTTTGGTTCCCGCCCCAATGGGATCTACTTGGCGCGATTCCGCAATGTCTCCGAACAGCACCCTGGATTCCTGCGAGGGTATGCGTATCAGGGCGGGGGTGGGCGATCGGTGCAGGGGTGGTCCCGGGGCACATCCACGCCCGGATTCGGAGCGGAATTCAAGAACAGCCTCAAGTCACCGGTGTACGGAAGCTGGAGAATGTCGTTGGGCGGCTTCGGCGAATGCCTGCCACACCCCGACAATCGGGTGTCACTCAGTCCGAGCAAGGTCGATCGATGGGGAGTACCGGCCTTGCACATCGACATGCAGTGGCGTGACAACGAGCTGACGATGCAGCAGGATTCGATGACCCAGGCGGCCGAGATGCTCGAGGCGGCGGGCTGTACCAACGTGACGACCTACAACAACAAGACAGCTCCGGGGCTCACCATTCATGAAATGGGTGGGGCACGAATGGGTCGGGATCCGAAGACGTCGGTCCTCAACAAGTGGAATCAGGTGTGGGACGCGACGAATGTCTTCGTGACCGATGGCGCGGCGATGGCGTCCTCTGCATGTCAGAATCCCTCGATCACATATATGGCGTTCACGGCACGCGCGGCGGATTACGCGGTGCGGGCGCTGAACCGCAAGGAGTTGTGATGAATCGTCGTTCGTTCGTGACCATGATCGGTGCCGGCAGCCTGGCTCCGCACGTTCCCCGCGATTTTTTCGCCGCCGCGAAGCTCGGCAAGATCGGGCTGCAGTTGTACACCGTTCGCACCCTCATGCAGCAGAGCGTCGAGCGCACCCTCGCGATGATTGCGGCGATCGGATACAAGGAGGTCGAGTTCGCGGGATACTTCGGTCGGCCACCCCGGTCGATCAAACAATTGCTCAAGCGCAATGGCATGTCGTCGCCGGCAGCGCACGTCGGGATCGATGTCATCCGTGGAATGTTCAATCGCACCATCGATGAGGCGGCCGAAGCCGGACACAAGTGGCTGGTGGTACCGTGGCTGCCCGAGGCCGATCGCAATTCGATCGATGCGATCAAGCGGACCGCCGACCTGTTCAACCGGGCGGCCGATGATGCGGATCGCGGCGGCATGCGCTTCGCGTATCACAATCACGACTTCGAGTTCAAGGAGATCGAAGGCCGTCGGATGTATGACGTGCTGCTGGAGTCCACCGATGCGAAGCGTGTCCAGATGGAGATGGACCTGTACTGGATCATCAAGGGCGGCGGAGATCCAGCGGCGTATTTCGCCAGGTATCCCGGCCGGTTCCCGCTCTTTCACGTCAAGGACGGCGGGCCCGCGCCTGGGCGCGTGATGAGTGACGTGGGCAAGGGATCAATCGATTTCGGGGCCATTTTCGCGATGAGCAAGATGTCTGGGGCGAAGCACTACTTTGTCGAGCACGACAGTCCGGCCGATCCCGCGGCGAGCGTGAAGGCGAGCTACGAGCATCTGCGGGCGTTGAGATACTAGACGGATGCGGGACTAGGGGACGTGAGACAGGTCGGAGATCTTGACCTCCTGCTTCAGCGAAAGGACCCATGAAACGGCGTGAATTCGTCGCCTCATCGGCTGGACTGGCCGTGGCCGGATCGGCGATTCCGGCGGCCGCCACTTCTCTACCCACCGGCACCAGCCCGCTACGTCAGGCCGTTACTCGATGGCCATTCTCCAGTATGCCGTTGGACGCATTCTGCGGCCTGCTGCGTGAGATCGGGTTCGGGGCGGTTGATCTGGTCGATCAGAAGGACTGGGCTACGGTGCAACGACACGGGCTTGCCGTGAGCACCGCGAATTCCAGCCAACGGCGGGACTTCATCAGCCGGGGGCTCAACGACCGGACCAATCACGCACTGATCCTGGGCGAGCTCGAGGGCGTAATTCCGGCGGCGAAGCGAGCCGGAATTCCCAATGTCATCGCGATGTTCGGCAACCGGGGAGCTCGAAGCGACGCCGACGGAATCGCTGCGTGTGCCGAGGGACTGGCGAAGATCGCTCCGGTCGCGGAACGCCACGGCGTCACCGTGATCCTGGAAATGCTCAACAGCCGGGTTGACCATGCCGACTTTCACGGCGACCGGGTTGGCTTCGGTGTCGCAGTGGTTGAAGCAGTTGCCTCACCGAACGTGAAGCTGCTCTACGATATTTATCACATGCAGATCATGGACGGCGACATCATTCGCACGATTGGCAGGCAAGCGAAGTGGTTTGCCCACTACCACACCGCAGGAAACCCGGGGCGGAACGAACTCTCGAGTGGTCAGGAGCTGCAGTATGCGGCGATCGCAAGGGCGATCGCCGCAACTGGGTTCACCGGCTGGATCGCCCATGAGTTCACGCCGCGAGGCGACACGGCGGCGGCGCTGCGTGAAGCCTTCACCGTGTGCTCCGTCTGAGCAGCCGCGCCATCACTTCTTCGACAGCGTGATCTCCATGAACTGATTCCAGGTCTTGCCGTCGTCGCGGGACATGAAACCTTTTTCGATCCATTTCCCGTGGACCAGCTGCATTTCGTACCTCATCATCCCAACCTGCGGATTGGTCATCTTCCAGACGAATCCGTCCGGCACCACCGCAAAGTCGGCGTCAATCCATTGTCCATTGGCCAGGAATGCCCGCATGGCGGGCTTGCCGTCCCGCCCGGTGTAAATGGTGGCGAACGCATCGTGGCGGACGATCACCGATCCGTCGGGGAGCTTCTCAGTGCCGAGCCCCTTCACGATCACGACCGTACCGCCCGCGCCGGTCGAAACCCATTCCTGCTGGCGCATCGTGTGGCGACCTTCGGGACCGGGCCCCATGATGATCCACGCACTCCCATCCCATTCGCCCTGCAACGCGCTGAACACGCCCTGCTTCGACAACGGCGTGACGTTCTGCGCGACAAGCGGCGCGGCAATCAGCAGGGCGGATCCAAGGAGATACGGCAATCGCACGATAGACTCCGGGTTGAGAACGATCGGCGCAGTCTGCTCGCATCCATGCGCAGAGTCTTGAGCAAATCGGTCAGAGGGTGATGTTGTCGTGCGCGGTCGCCCTGATGACCTGCGCAAGTCGGCTGGGTGTGATCCCCAGCAGGTCGGCCCATTCGCGGGTCAAGTGGGGCTGATCCGCATAGCCGCTCGATGCGGCGACCCGACTCAGCCGGGCGTCGGTGCCGATCAGGTGCATTGCGGCGAACCGGAATCGCACCACCCGAGCGAATTGCTTCGGGGTGATGCCGGTCGCAGCGAGAAAGCGACGCAGCATGGTACGGGGCGAGGTGTCGAGCTTGCCGGCGATCGCTGCCATCCGGATCGCGCCCCGCGACATGATTATGAATGCGACGACATCTGCGGCGAACGGGTCGGGAGCCTGGAGGTCAACCACCGCCGGACCGAACGTGCGGTCCATGGTCGCCGCGGCATCGGCCAGCGAGACGCAGGCGTCGAGCTCAACGGCCAGCGGCTTCGTCGAGCGACCGAACAACATCGGAAGCGGTCGGACGGTGTTGTGGAGCTCGATGGGTGAGATGCCAAGAAACTCGCGCGCGGCGCCTGGATGGAGCCGCGCCCCCCAGAAGCAGTCACCCAACGCGACGGGCACTACTAGCGGTTCGAGCCACGGACCTGACACCTGGAGTACCGGATCGCGCAGCGGACCAGTCGCCACCAGGATTGACGTACCACCGTCTGGCGGAACGTGATGCGGAGGGGGATTGACCTGATGCACTGAAAATTCCCAGTACCTCGCCAGCCACGGCGACACGGCGGTGGCGGGAGCCATTTCAGCGAAGCGGAACGGTGAAGGGGCGTCGGACACCGTTCAAGGTGGAGGGATGACGCGCCGGCGGGCAAGCGCGCCCGCCCCCGCGCGGCGTTCCAGGGGGCACGGTTCCTGCCCTTAGGGAATTGGTGTTCACTCAAGCGTTCCTGAAGCATCTGAAGAAATCCGCAATCGTCTCAGTTTCGATCGCTTCAGCGTGCGGCCCTGCGAGTCCGTTGCGTATCGCGGTGGTCGGTACGGGTGGGTCCACGGTAGGCGCCGAACTGGCCGTGGCGGACATCAATGCGGCGGGCGGGATTGCCGGACGCCTGCTTGAGCTCGAGATCGTCAATGAGCCCAGCGAATCCGTTCCCCTCGAGGCGATACGCATCGCTGAGCGGCTGGCCGCCGACCAGACGATTCTTGCCGTCGTCGGACATGGCGGCAGCAGCCGAAGCCTCGCCGCCTCGCAAGTGTACAATGCACGCGGCGTTCCCCAGATCGCGCCGAACACTTCTGCCCCGCTTTTCACCGATGCTGGTCCCTTCAGCTTCCGGCTGGTCGCCAGCGACGAGTATCAGGGCGCCTTTGTGGCGGCGCACATTCTCAGCCTCACTCCGGCTCCCCGAATTGCCATCATCTATGTGAACGATGACTACGGACGCCCGGTGCGCAGGGTGCTCCGCGATTCACTTCTCATCGGCAACGCTTCGGTCGTGTATGAATCACCGTTCCAGGAACGGGGAGCATTTACCGAATTCGCTGACGACCTGGTTCAGGGGATCGTCGGTGCGGGACCCGATCTGCTGGTGTGGGTTGGTCGTCCCGACGAACTGTCTCAGATTCGCCGGCGCCTGAAGAGCGAATTGCCGAATGCCCGGGTGCTTGGCACTGACGCAGTGGGCCGGTTCCGCGGGTTGCCCAAACCTGCGCTGATCGACGGCGACCTGCTGGTGAGTTATGTAGACCTCGCTGCCGATCGGGCCGACCTGAAACTGGTCGCCCAACGCTTTCGCTCCCGAACTGGGAATGTGCTCACAGACGTGGCCGCGCTGACCTATGACGCGATTGGGGTTGTTGCCGCTGGAATCCGTGCCGGTGCCAACACCCGGGTCGCGATGCGCAAGTACCTCGAACGAATCACGACCACCGATCCGTACCAGGGAATCGCTGGTCCGGTCAGCTTTGACGAGAACGGCGACGCGCGGCCGCGGTATCTGCTGGTCGAAGTGGTGAACAGTCAGTTGCGCCGGTTTCATCAATGATCCGGCGCATTCGTGCATCGTGGGCAGCGCGGCCACGCTCGCTGCGAAGGCTGATGACATCGGGGGCAGTGGGGGTTGTGCTGGTCACCACCGCGCTCACGGTACTGTCGGTTGCCCTCATCACGTCAATGAATGAGCAGATGGTTCGCGACATGCGGTCCCGCGTGTCAGAGCAGAATACCGCCGATGAAATCGTGGCGTCGGTGAACGGACAGATCCTGGCATCGTACCGCCAGTTGCAGTATCCCGGCGCGGATCACGAAGCACGTTTCGACTCCCTGGGACGTCGGGCATTCGACAACCTTCGACTCTATCTCTTCCAGGACATGTCGCTCACCGCGCGGCTCGCGGTGGAATCGCTTCGCGAGTTGCACCAGTCGGTCGAGGTAACGGCGCATCGAGCGTTCGAGCTGAGCCGGCGAGGTGATGTCGCGAATGCCCGCAAGCAGGTCGCCCAGCTTGAGGCAGATGGCACGGCAATGCTTGCTGCAGTGGACCGATTCGTGTCACTGCGCGAACAGGAACGCGCGATCCGGCAGGCCCACCACTCCACGCTATTGCAACGCCTGGTGTCGCTGCGCCTGCTCGTGGGCCTCGGATTGATCATCGTCGGTCTGCTGTTCGTGCGACTCATCCGACGCCATGTCATCCGTCCGCTTGAATCCATCTCTGCCGCCGCTGCTCGGCTCGGCGGAGGCGACCTTACCGTGCGGATGCCAATGCATCGTCATCAGGAGCTCAATGTCGTTGCCGCAAGCTTCAACGACATGGCCGAGCGGATGCAGGTCGTTCGCGACGAGATCGAGCGCAGGAATCTGGAACTCAGCATCGCCCTGGGTGATCTCCGGGCGACCCAGAATGAATTGCTCCAGCAGGAGAAAATGAGCGCCATCGGGCTCATGCTTGCAGGACTTGCACACGAGCTGAACAATCCGTTGGCGGGGATTCTCGGTACCGCGCAGTGCCTCCAGACCGAGATGTCCACCGGCACACCGGCAATGCGATTGATGAGCGGTGAAATGGTCACACCGCTCATCGCCGAAGCCCAGCGCGCCGGTGGGCTGGTTCGCAATCTCCTGCTGTTTACCCGCAAGTCCACGTCTGAAGTGGACACGGTCAACGTGAAGGAAGCGCTCGACGTCGCTGCTGGCCTCAGGGCATATGCGTTTGCTCACGACGGAAAACAACTGCTGATGGAAGTTCCCGACGACCTGCACGTATCCATCGAGGCGCAGCGATTCGAGCACGTTGCGATGAACATCATGACCAACGCCCTCGATGCAATGCGCTCGGCAGGCGGGGGTGAGCTGATCGTGAAAGCGACCCGGGACGAAGACGCATGGATCACGCTGACATTTTCCGATGATGGACCGGGATTCACGGACCCGTCAAGGGTTTTCGATGCCTTCTACACGACCAAGCCGGTGGGAACCGGAACCGGGCTGGGACTGACACTGGTGCACCGATTCGTCACCGAATTCGGCGGCACCATTGCGGCATCGAACCTTGTGCCGCACGGCGCCTGCATCACCATCCGCCTGCCCGAAGCCGCACCCGTCCCCGCCATCTCTGCCACTGCGGAGCGACGTATTGCGATCGATCGCGTACCCAGCATCCGGCCCCGCTCCCGCATTCTGGTTGTTGACGATGAGGCGGTGTTGCGCACCATTCAGCAGCGCCTGCTGAAAAAAATGGGACATGACGTGGTGCTGGCCAAGCACGCCGCCGATGCCATCTCGATCCTTGCGCACGAGCAGTTCGACGCGGTCATCACCGATATCCGGATGCCGGGCCAGATGGATGGCATCGCCCTGTTCGAATGGATTCGCGTCAACCGACCGGACCTGGCCGAGCATTGCCTGTTCATCACCGGGGACATCGGCGAATGGGCCAGCAGCGGGACCACCGCGACCCACGGCAGTCGGGTCCTCGCCAAGCCATTCGAAGTCTCTGAATACATCGAGATGGTGGATTGGCTGACCGAACAGGGCGCCAGGGCCGCCGCGTAGCACGCCGCCCGAGGGCCATGCGGCCACCGGATTTCCCGCGTAGATTCAGTTGCTTCTCCTCGACGCTCTGCCCTTCCTCCATTTCCGGTAGTCTGATGCCAATTTTCAAGCGACGCGACGTATACGATGTCGTCATCGTGGGCTCGGGTGCAGGCGGTGGCATGGCCGCCCACGAGCTCACCAAGGCGGGAGCCCGGGTGCTCCTGCTCGAAGCCGGCGGCATGTGGGATAACAGCAAGGATTCGAGCATGCTGGCGTGGCCGTGGGAAACGGACCGGCGAGGCGGTAGCACGCCGGAGCGCCCCTTTGGCGAACACGACGCGTGTATTGGGGGCTGGAACATTCCCGGCGAGCCCTTCACGACCGCGCCCGGATCCCGCTTCTCGTGGTGGCGCGGACGCATGCTCGGCGGTCGCACCAATCATTGGGGCCGCATCTCGCTGCGGTTCGGGCCCGACGATTTTCAGCGAAAGAGCATCGACGGGCTGGGCGACAATTGGCCGATCACCTACGACGAGATCAAACCCTACTACGACGAAGTGGACAAACTGGTGGGCATCTTCGGAAGCAACGAAGGCCTGCGCAACCATCCCGATGGCCATTTCCTGCCTGCCCCCGCTCCCCGCTGCTGGGAACGACTGGTCAAGAAGGCTGCCGATCGACACGCGGTCACCTGCATTCCCTCACGCCTGTCGATCCTCACCCGGCCCGTGAATGGGCGACCAGCCTGCCACTACTGCGGTCAGTGCAATCGCGGATGCGCGACCAACTCGAATTTTTCGTCGCCAAACGTCCTGATCTACCCTGCACAACAGACCGGGCGGCTCACGATCCGCACCGACGCGATGGTTCGTGAAGTGAGCGTGGGCAAGAACGGCCTGGCCGATGGCGTGTTGTACATCGACAAGATTACCGGTCAGGAAGAGCGAGTCGACGCGAGAGTCGTGGTGCTGGCTGCAAGCGCATGTGAATCGGCGCGTATCATGCTCAATTCGAAATCGTCCGCGTTTCCCCAGGGCATTGGCAACTCGAGCGGCGTAGTGGGCAAGTATCTCACCGACACCACCGGCACGGATGTGGGGGGATTCATTCCAGCGCTGATGGACCAGCCCCGCCACAACTGCGACGGGGTCGGCGGCGCACACCTCTACATGCCGTGGTGGGTGGACAACAAGAAGCTCGACTTCCCGCGCGGATATCACATCGAAATCTGGGGTGGGCTCGGCATGCCCGGCTACGGGTTCATGGGCGGCATTCACAACTATCCGCCGGGCGGCGGGTATGGCGCATCGCTCAAGAACGACTATCGCAAGTACTGGGGTGCGACCATCGGATTCTCGGGACGCGGCGAGATGATCCCCAACGCCGATTCATACTGCGAAATCGATCCCCGGATGGTCGACCAGTGGGGCATTCCGGTGTTGCGTTTTTCATGGAAGTGGAGCGATCACGAACATCTGCAAGTCAAGCACATGCAGGAAACTTTCCGCACCCTGCTCGCGGAGATGGGTGCGGAGGTCCGGTCAACCATGCCCACGAGGGAATCGGGATACGGCATCGCCACGGGTGGCTCGATCATTCACGAGCTCGGCACGGTGCGAATGGGCAATGACCCCAAGACCAGCGCGCTCGACTCGAACTGCACCGCCTGGGATTGCAAGAATCTTTTCGTCGCCGATGGAGGGCCGTTCGTGAGCCAGGCCGACAAGAACCCAACCTGGACCATTCTCGCACTGTCAATGCGGACCAGCCGTCACATCGCGGCGCAGCGGAAGGCAGGGAAGCTGTGAACCAACCTTCACCGACGGGAGCGGTCAGCGTGCTGTCACGGCGCGAAATGGTGGCGGCGATGGCGGCTGCGGCCGGAGCCTTCGCGTTGCCGACCCAGGCTCGCGCAGCCGAGGCGAGTCGCGACGTGACCGCCGCCCGGATGGCGCGAGGTGTCGGCGCGGCGTACGAACCGAAGGTCTACACCAAGCACGAATGGGAAACCGTCCGCGTGCTGGTGGACTACATCATCCCGAAGGACGATCGCAGCGGATCGGCGACCGACGCCGCCGTCCCGGAGTTCATGGACACCATGCTGCACCTCGAACCCGGGATGCGGGTAGCGCATCGCGGCGGCATCGCCTGGCTCGATCACGAGTGTCTGCGACGCTTCAGCAAGGACTTCGTCAGCGCAAGTGATGCGGAGCGCAAGCTGGTACTCGACGACATCGCATTTCCGCGCACCGCCAAGCCGGAATTTTCTCACGGCGTCGCCTGGTTCAATTCGTTCCGCGATTTCACCGCGACCGGCTTCTTCACGAGTGAGATTGGCGTCGGCGACCTTGGGTACGTGGGCAATACGCCGGTCGCCGACTGGACGGGCTGCACGCCTGAGGCCTATCGGCGACTGGGCGTCTGAACGGTGGCCTCAATGAAAATTCCCGCCCGCCTCGGCGTTGGTTTTATCGGCTCCGGCTTCAATACCCGCTTTCACATCCAGGCGTGGCAGGGCGTGCGCGATGCGGATGTGCGCGGGGTGTGGAGCCCGAATGCCAGGAATGCCGCATCAGCCGCGAAGCTGGCCAATGACTTCAACGTCGGCCCGGCACGGGCATATCGCAGCATCACCGAGATGGTCGCGGATCCGGCGATCCATGCGCTCTGGCTGTGCGGGCCAAACCAGACCCGCATCGAGAACGTCGAAGAGATCTGCGACGCCGTATTGTCCGGCAAGGGTGAGCTGCTCGGCATCGCGTGCGAAAAGCCGCTGGCCCGTGGAGTCGCCGAATCCAAGCGTGTCCTCAAACTCGTCACCCGGGCGGGGCTCAAGCACGGCTACCTCGAAAACCAGCTGTTCTCTCCCGGCATCGTGAGAGGCCGCGAGCTGATCTGGGCACGCGGTGCCAGCACGACTGGCCGGCCGTATCTCGCTCGAGCGGCAGAGGAGCATTCGGGTCCGCACAACGCGTGGTTCTGGCAAGGCGACAAGCAGGGCGGCGGTGTGCTCAGCGACATGATGTGTCATTCGGTCGAGGTCGTGCGCTATCTGCTCACCGAGCCGGGAGCGCCGCGGGCATCGCTTCGGCCGGTGTCGGTGAGCGGTCGGATCGCCTCGCTCAAGTGGAGTCGCCCGGCGTATGCCCGCCAGCTCACCAAGCGGTACGGAAAGGACGTGGATTACACCCGGCGCCCGAGTGAAGACTTTGCATCGGTGACCATCACCTATGAGACCCCCGAAGGATTGCGGGTGATCGGAGAAGCCAGCACCTCCTGGAGTTTTGTCGGCGCGGGACTGCGATTGAGCGGCGAGCTTCTTGGCCCCGAATATTCGATGAGCTGGAACACGCTCAACAGCGAACTGTCCTGCTTCTTTTCCCGTGAGGTGAAGGGAAAGGCGGGCGAGGACCTGGTGGAAAAACAGAACGCTGAAATGGGCTTGATGCCAGTCGTTCCCGACGAGGCCGCGGCCTACGGGTATGTGAACGAAGATCGCCATTTCGTGAATGTGTTCCTGGGGCGTGAGAAACCGGTGCTCACCTTTGACGACGGGGTGGAAGTCATGCAAATCCTGATGAGCGCCTACATGAGTGCCGAACAGGAGAAGACCGTGCAGTTTCCGCCCCGGGGACTCGATGCGTTCATGCCGCAGGTAGCGAAGGGAACCTGGACCCCATGACCCGGACCCTGCAGACCCAGCTCATGGAAGTGCCGAACGAAATGACCAGCACGTCGTTCGAGATTGCTGGCTATCGGATCGTTCAGACGCTGGGCGTGGTGCGGGGCATCACCATGCGGTCGCGCAATGTTTTTGGAACGATGTGGGGAGCCATGCAGACCCTGCGCGGGGGAAATATCGGGATGTTCATCGAGCTGGCCGAAAAGGCGCGCGGTCAATCGTTCGACATCATGCTGCACCAGGCGCACCTTGCTGGAGCGAACGCGATCATCGGTGTCAGGTATGACGCGAACGAAATGATGCAGGGTGTGACCGAGGTGCTCTGCTATGGCACGGCAGTTGTCGTAGAAGCTGGTTGACGCCCAAGGTGCGGCTTGCGATCATCACGGACGTTCATGCCAATCTGCCCGCGTTGCGGGCGGCGTTCGACGCGATCGATGAGATAGGCGTCGATGCCGTGTATCACACCGGTGATGCGACATCGCTCGGTCCCTACCCGTCCGACACACTCGACTTGCTGCTCTTTCGCCCGGGAATCCATTTCGTCAGTGGCAATCACGACGAGTGTTACGCCCAGGGCATCGCCCACGCGCACCCGGGCAGCGCGCATCCCGGCGAGATCGCTCACCAGCTCTGGACCAACGCAATGCTTGGTGCCCCCCGTCGAACGGTAGTGGGAGCATGGCCGCGTGAATTGCGGGTCGAAATCGGGACGAAGTCGGTGGTCTTCGTTCACTACGCCACCGGGGCCGACGGCAACTTTGCTGATCCATTGATTCCGATGCGATCAGAGGCGGATGTCCTGGCAGCCGGCGTCTGGCCGAGGGGCGATGTGGTCTTCTTCGGGCACTCCCACGAGCGCACCGACATTCTCACGGCCCATGGTCGCTTCGTGAATCCCGGGGCGCTGGGATGTTCAGCCCAACCGCATGCAGCGTTTGCGGTGCTGGACGCCCGGCCAACTGGTGAGATCGACATCTCGT
>Ga0136634_10000746_pt1 | contig 13429 bp, 8 predicted proteins | sample AntDrymUQ8332106_2_FD_104654 | JGI IMG/M metagenome (GOLD analysis project Ga0136634, IMG submission 104654) | Polar desert sand microbial communities from Dry Valleys, Antarctica - metaG UQ833 (21.06) | ecosystem: Environmental > Terrestrial > Soil > Desert | place: Antarctica: Dry Valley... | reverse complement strand
TCGGCGCGCTGTTGTCCAAAGGCATCGGCGACACGATCCGGGTCTCGCTCTCGGCGCCGCCGGTCGAGGAGGTCAAGGTCGGCCTGCAGATCCTGGAGTCGCTCAACCTGCGCCAGCGCGGCCTCGAGATCGTGTCCTGCCCGTCCTGCGGGCGGGCGCAGGTCGACGTCTACACGCTGGCGGACCAGGTGACCGCCGGTCTCGAGGGTCTCGAGGTCCCGCTCCGGGTCGCGGTCATGGGGTGCGTCGTCAACGGCCCGGGCGAGGCTCGCGAGGCTGATCTGGGTGTCGCCTCAGGCAACGGCAAGGGCCAGATCTTCGTCCGCGGCGAGGTCATCAAGACCGTGCCCGAGTCCATGATCGTGGAGACACTGATCGAGGAGGCGATGCGCCTCGCCGACCAGATGCAGGCCGGCGGTGTCGCTTCCGGTGCACCGGCCGTCACCGTCTGCTGAGCGCGACTAGGGCCGTCTTGCGACCCGCACACGCGTCGCTCGCCACGCTCCGTTTAGTTCACGGGCCGCCTGCTGGGACACTTCAGGCGATCAGCCCTTGATCATCCCCGTGTAGGGGTCCAAGCTGGGGCCTCCGTCGGATCTCGCCCTGCCGTGGGGGACTACGGCCGGAGAAGGTGTGTCGACGTGAACGCGACCGTGTCCGAGAACGCTCTTCCGGGGTCACCGCCCGCCGAGTGGGACATCAAGAGCCCCGCAGACCCGTTCGGCCACGGCAATCCCGCTATCGAAGGCTTCGCGACCGAGCTGAGCGTTGCGAGCGGGCAACGCGTCGAGTTCAAGGTCCGTACCGCCGCGACGGCGTACCGCGTCGACATCTATCGGCTCGGCTACTACCAGGGCCTGGGAGCTCGCCAGCTGGCGACTGTGCGGCCGGCCACGGCCTTACCGCAGGTGCAACCCGCCGCCATGGTCGACGCCGCCACGGGCATGGTGGACTGCGGTAACTGGGCCGTCTCGGCATTCTGGGACGTGCCCGCTGACGCCGTCAGCGGTATACACATCGCCACCTTGCGGCGTGAGGACGGCGGGCCCGGCGCCAGCCACATTCCGTTCATCGTGCGCCGCAATGACGGCGACGCCGACATCCTGGTCCAGACCTCGGATACGACCTGGCAGGCCTACAACGATTACGGCGGCGCGAGTTTCTACGTCGGAGGCCCCGGCGGCGTAGGCGCATCTGCGCTTAGCTACAACCGGCCCTTCCGCACCCGGGGCAACGAACAAGGCGCGAACTACCTGTTCAACGCGGAGTACCCGCTGGTCCGCTGGCTGGAGGCGAACGGATACGCGGTCGACTATTGCGCGGCCGCCGACGTGGACCGTTCGGGGGAGAGCCTCCTTCGCCACCGTGTCGTGGTTTCCGTCGGACACGACGAGTACTGGGCGGCCGCCCAGCGCGCCAACGTAGAGGCGGCCCGCGACGCCGGTGTCCATCTTGCGTTCCTCAGCGGCAACACCATGTTCTGGCGAGTCCGGTGGGAGCCGGGGTCAGACCCAGCCCACACCCCGTACCGAACGCTCGTCTGCTACAAGGAGACACGGGCCGACCGGCTGCTTGACCCGACTGGCGAATGGACGGGCACCTGGCGTGACGCCCGGTTTGGCACAGCGAACGGGGGAGGGCGGCCAGAGAACGGCGTCACCGGCACTCTCACCGCAAAAGCGGAGGGCTTCAGCGCGACGACCATCGAGGTGCCGACAGCGTTTGCCGCACACCGGTTTTGGCGCAACACCGCTATCGCGAGTCGCGGGGCGTCGACGGTCCAGACACCGGGAACACTGGGTTACGAGTGGGACGCCGACCTCGACAACGGGCACCGTCCTGCTGGCCTGGCGCACTTGTCGCACACCCGCGAGGAGGCGGTGAGCTGCCTTCATGGGCAGGGCTTCGTCCTCGCTGTCGGCACTGCTGACCACAACCTCACCCTCTATCGCCACCCCAGCGGCGCGCTGGTCTTCAGCGCGGGCACCGTCCAGTGGGCGTGGGCGTTGGACGCCGAGCACGACAGCCAGGGTCGCGTGACCGGGCCGGCGGACCACTCTGCACGGCAGGGCATGGTCAACCTGCTTGCCGAGATGGGCATTGGCGCGACTGGCCTGCAGGCGGATCTGACGGCAGCGCAGCAGTCGACGGACACCACCGCGCCGGAATCGGCCATCACGCATCCCAGCGCCGGCACCGTGGTCGCGCCCTGCCAGCAGACGACAGTTGCGGGAACAGCATCCGAGGTAGAGGGCATCGTGGCCGGCGTCGAGGTCTCGGTGAACGGAGGGGTCACCTGGCGGCCGGCCGTGGGGACGACGAGCTGGACCTATGACTGGACGCCGACCGGGAACGGACCGGTACGACTGCTGAGCAGGGCCGTGGACGACAGCGCCAACGTCGAGTCACCAACGGCAGGGGTGGAGGTGGTCGTCGGTTCCGCCAGCGCCGACCCGATCCTCCTGATAGTGGACAGCTCCTACCTCGAAAACCCGTTCGGGGACTACTACACAGAGATCCTGCGCGCGGAAGGGCTGATGTCGTTCCAGAAGGTCGAGCTGCGCACGGTCGTCACCGCCGACGACCCGGCCGGCTTCCTCGCGGCGTTCTCAGTGCTGATCCTCGCCGAGATGCGGCTGGCGCCCGCCGAGCTGGATCTCTTGAGCGAGTTCGTCCATCGGGGCGGACACCTGGTGGCGATGCGCCCCGACCCGGCCCTTGCCGACCTGTTCGGGGTGACGGTGGGCGGGGAGCGGCGGCAGCGGCCGGACGCGCCCCTCCAGTACTTCGCCTTCGAGACCGCTGCCGGTCCGGGGCGCGGACTCGTCAGCGAGTCGCTGCACCATCACGGTGTCGCCGACAGGTACAGCCTCGCCGGTGCGTCACCGCTTGGTTGGCTCTTCGACGACATCGACACCGCCACCGAGGAAGCGGCCGTTGTCTTGAATCGACCTGGATCTGGCGTCGCCGTAGCTTTCGCCTTCGACCTGGCTCGCGACATCGTCCTGTCACGACAAGGCAACCCCGACTGGCAAAACAGCGAGGGAGACGGAGTCGGCATCACTGCACCGGCTACCAATGCGGACTTTAAGCCGATGGACATGTTCAGTCGCCTCGACGGCCGGATCTGGTTCGAGCCGGCCCGGCTTCTGGTACCGCACGCTGATGAGAAGCAGCGTTTCCTGGCCAATGTCATCCTCGACATGCTGGGAACTCCAGTCCCACGGCTGTGGTATCTGCCTGCCGGGCAGAGGGCCGTCATCGTCAATACCGGTGACGGCGAGGACTATGGCCACGCCACGCTCGACAGGCCCGTCTCCGATGTGGCGGCCTTCGGCGGGCGGTTCACGACGTACCTCACGCGCGGCCAGATACCCGGTGTCGACGGCCCCGGTCTCGTCTCAGGAGACCAGGCGGCAACGTGGCGACAGGCGGGTCACGAGGTGTCCGTCCACTGTTGGACGGATTGGGCGCCCGGCAACCCAGCAGGCAACGTCCAGACTGTGGCCTTCATGGAACGCGCGTACGCGGACGTCGCGAGCCGGTTGCTGGCCGCGTACGGGCACGGACCGCGTACTGCGAGAAGCCACACGATCGACTGGGTTGGCTGGGTGGACATGGCGCGGATCGAATCCGCACACGGCACCCGGCTGGACCTGAACTACTACCACTTCTGGCTCATGGCGACCGCGCCGAAGAGCCGGCTACCCCGCGACCACTCCAAGGCGAGCGGCTACATCACGGGGAGCGCCTTCCCCCAAAGATTCTGCGACGAGACCGGGAGGGTGCTGCCGATTTACCAACAGCTCACGCAGTGGCCGGACGAGTTCTATTACAACAACCAATACGAGCCGCAGGACGTCTTCGAGCAGTGCATGCGGCCCATGCTGGCGGCCGCGGAGAATGAGTACCCATCGGTTTTCGTCGTCAACGTCCACCCGGGACCGTATGTCGCCAAGCTCCCTTCCCTGGCGGCGTACACACCTACCGAGCCATACTTCCGTGCCCTGTGGCAGCACGCCCAAACCCACTCGCTGCCGTTGTGGTCCGCGGAGCAGCTCTTGAACTTCGCCGAGGCACGGAGTGCTTCCCGCTTTGAGGCGATCGGGTGGGACGGCACGACCCTGACCTTTGAGCTCGTCGCGCCAAGCAGTGGGACGGAGTTCTCTGTCCTCCTCCCGGGGCAGGGGCTGCACTCGGTTGCCCTGGACGGGGTCGACGTGCCGGTCGCCCGAGCGCCGTGGAAGGGATCGAGCTACGGGTACGTCACGATCACCGGACACACTGCGATGGTGGCGGCCAGCTACAGCAGCGCCTGGACCGAGACCAGCCGCTCCGACTTCGGCGGCGGGACCACGGACGGCACGCTGGTGCTCGGGCTGGCTGGCGGCGCAATCGCTCTCAGTGGCGCCGTGGGCGCACCCGGCCTCGGCGTGGCGGACGGCTGGGATGCTTGGGCCGCGTCAGGCGACCTCGCCCAGACCGCACGCTGGCGAGCCGTCGGCGACCGTCTCGTCCACGAGACGAATGCGACGGTGCCGACCTACCACCCGATGGTTCTCGCGTCGGTGGAGGTGCCCGTTGCCGATGTCGGCGTGCGCTCTCGGCAGCGGATCACCCAGGTCGCCGACGGTATCGGCTGCTGCGGCGCACTCGGCTTCGTGTTCGGGGGGGTGGACGCAGGCAGCTACTGGGAGATGCAGTACGCCCAGACGGGTCTCGGCGTCAGGGTCTACCGACGTCACACGAACGGCACGTTCACCCTGGTCGGCGCGGCCGCGCACCCGGACCCGGTCGTCGGCCGGTGGTACGACCTGAGGCTCCATATCGTGGGCGGGGTCGCAAGCGCGCACGTCGACAACACCCTCGTCCTCACGGCGCCTCTCGCCGACTACACCCCGGGGCGGATGGGGGTGCTCGGCTACCAGGGCAGCCGGTCCGAGATCGAGGACATCCTCGTGATGGGTGGCTTGGCAAATCCGTCGGGCACGTACACCTCCGCTGTCTTCGACGCCGGGGGGAGGGTCGATTGGGGCGAGGCGTTCTGGACGGCCGGGGTCCCAGCGGGCACAAGCTTCCTGGTGGAGGTGCACGGCGGAGACACGCCAACACCAGACGGCAGCTGGTTCGACTTCCAACCGGTGGTCGCATCGGGGGCATCCGTCGCCGCGACGGCACAGTTCCTGCAGTACCGCCTGACACTCACCTCCTCCGACGGGGTGACTACACCGTGGTGCGAGGAGATCAGCTTCCAGTACCGCTGACGCCGGGTTGCGGGTGCGGCTGGACCAGCGACCGAGGCGTACGGGCAGCGCCGTCTTCTCGTCCACGGGGGAGTACGACGGGACCACCGCGTCGGGGCAGTTGGCCGTGGTTACGGGGTCAGGCACGGGCGACTTCGCTACGGTTCGCGGGACGGGCACCACCTCCGCGACCAAGGAGCAGGTCGACTACGTCCTCGAGCTCGAGCTCGGAACCCAGTTGTGGGACACGACGGCGTGCGGACGCGCGACGGGGAACTGCCCCGTCGCCGAAGAGGCCAGCCGCCGCTTCTCCTGAGTGCCGCCCCAACACGCACTCAGCGTTGTCGTCGTGCTTCACCACTGGACGCGTCGGTCGCTACTGTCCAGCAATGCCCGTGCGCGCGGTCCGGCCGGTAGGGCTGGACGAGGTGCCGGCCATCCGCGCGCTCCTCGAGCGGGACCCTGTCGTCAACGTGTTCGTCACGGCACGGCTCGATGCCGCTCTGCGCCGCGCTGGTCTCGACCACCTCGGTCGGGGTGCCGCGGATGCAGCGGGGACGTCGCCTCGAAATGGCGGGCGCGACGCCGGCCGGTTGAACACTCGGCCGTCGAGCACTGGTGGGTCAAGCACTGGTGGGTCGAACACTGGACGAGTGGCGGTGCGCCGGGAGAGCGAGCCGCTCGTACGCCGTGTGCTCTTGAACCGGGCGTGGCTGGGAGGCGAGCTCTGGGGGTACGCACCGTCGGACGAGATCGAGGCACTGTGTTTTGTCGGCGGCAATGTCGTCCCCGTCGAGGCTGGCGCCGCGGCGATCGAGGCGTTCGGCGAGGTGCTGCGCCAGCAGCCGCGGTGGGCCGCTTCGCTGGTGGGGCCGACCGAGGCGGTGCTGCACCTGTGGCGGCTCGTGTCGCCGGCGTGGGGTCCGGCCCGGGAAGTCCGACGGTCTCAGCCCCTCCTCGTCGCGGACGCAGCGCCGAGGGCCGCCCCGGACGTGCACGTACGGCGCAGTGAGCCGGCCGACCTCGACGCCCTGTTTCCTGCGAGCGTGGCGATGTTCACCGAGGAGGTCGGCGTCTCTCCCATGGGTTCGGACAGCGGTGCGGCTTATCGCGCCAGGCTGCTGGAGATCATCAACGACGGACACTCCTTCGCCCGCATCGAGGGCGGGCCCGGCGGCCGTGAGGTGCTGTTCAAGGCCGAGATCGGGTACGCCACCCAGGCTGCATGTCAGGTGCAGGGGGTGTGGGTCCCGCCGGAACGGCGCCGGCAAGGGCTCGGCGTCGCCGGTATGGCGGCGGTGGTCCACATCGCGCGACGCGACGTCGCTCCGGTCGTGAGCCTGTATGTCAACGACTACAACGAGGCGGCCCGCGCGGTGTACGAGCGGGTGGGTTTCCGGACTGTCGGGACCTTCGCGACAGTCCTGCTGTGAGGTCACCACCTCGGCGACCTGGTGTTGTGCGAGCTCCTGATCCGGTGCGCGGGTCGGTATCCTCGCGGAGCACCCGCCCTCGTATGACACGCACCGTCAACCTTGGAGAACCCCGTGCCCCTGCGCATGTCGTCGCTGCTCCTCCGCACGCTGCGGGAGGACCCGGCGGAGGCGGAGGTCCCGAGTCATCGCCTGCTCGTACGCGCGGGGTACGTCCGCCGTATCGCGCCCGGCATCTACTCCTGGCTGCCGCTCGGGCGGCGAATCCTGGCCAACGTCGAGCGCACCGTGCGCGAGGAGATGGAGTCGATCGGCGGGCAGGAGGTGCTGTTCCCGGCGCTCATCCCGCGGGAGTACTTCGAGACCTCCGGCCGGTGGGACGTCTACGGCGAGCTGCTGTTCACGACGCAGGACCGCAAGGGCGCCGACTTCCTTCTCGCGCCGACCCACGAGGAGCTCTTCACGACGATGGTCAAGAGCGAGACGTCGTCGTACAAGGACTTCCCGAAGATCCTGTTCCAGATCCAGACGAAGTACCGCGACGAGGCGCGGCCTCGCGCCGGGATCCTGCGTGGGCGCGAGTTCCTCATGAAGGATTCCTACTCGTTCGACCTCGACGAGGCCGGCCTGCAGGTGGCGTACGACGCGCACCGCGCCGCGTACATCCGGATCTTCGACCGGCTCGGCATGAACTACCGCGTCGTGGCGGCGGACTCGGGCGCGATGGGCGGGACCGCATCGGAGGAGTTCCTCGCCGTGGCGCCGACAGGTGAGGACACCTTCGTGTCCTGCGAGAACGGCGACTACGCGGCCAACGTCGAGGCCGTGACGACGGTCGCACCAGCCGTCGACGAGCGTGAGCACCCCCCGATCGAGCAGCTCGACACCCCTGGCACACCGTCTATCGAGTCGCTCGTCGCCCGGCTGGCGCAACTGCCACTCGGCCGCAGTTTCACCGCCGCCGACACGCTCAAGAACATCGTGCTGAAGACGACGGCTCCGGGAGCGGCCGAGTACGAGGTGGTGGTGATCGGCGTTCCGGGCGACCGGGATGTCGACGTCAAGCGGCTGGAGGCGGCGCTCGGGCCGGCGACGGTGGAGATGTTCGACACGGCGGATTTCGAGCAGCACCCCGAGCTCGTACGCGGCTATATCGGGCCCCAGGTCCTGCGCGATCTCAAGATCCGCTACCTCGTCGACCCGCGCGTCGTCGACGGCACCGCCTGGGTGACCGGCGCCAACCGCGAGGACGTGCACGTGGCGTTCGCGGTCGCCGGCCGCGACTTCTTCCCCGACGGGACGATCGAGGCAGCGGAGATCCGCGCGGGGGACACCTGCCCTCAGTGCGGCGGCTCGCTTGTGCTCGACCGCGGCATCGAGATCGGTCACATCTTCCAGCTCGGTACCTTCCACTCCGACGCGTTCGACCTGTCCGCGCTCGGGCCGGACGGCAAGCCGGCGCGGGTGACTATGGGCTCGTACGGCATCGGCGTCTCCCGGGCCGTCGCCGCGATCGCGGAGCAGACGTATGACGAGAAGGGCCTGCGCTGGCCCCGCGGCATCTCGCCCGCCGATGTGCATGTCGTCGCCACCGGCAAGGACGCCGCCGTGTTCGCGGCGGCCGACACCCTGGTCGGAGAGCTCGAATCGGCGGGGCTGACGGTGCTGTACGACGACCGAAAAGGTGTCTCGCCGGGCGTGAAGTTCAACGACTCCGAGCTCATCGGCGTCCCGACGATCGTCGTGGTCGGCCGCGGTGTCGCCGAGGGCCTGATCGAGGTGAAAGATCGACGCAGCGGGCAGCGCGAGAACGTCGCGGTCGCCGGCGCGGCGGCGCACGTCGTGGCAGTCGTACGAGGATCCGCGTGACGGCAGCGCCCGGTGTGGATGCGGTGATCTTCGACTGGGGCGGGACGTTGACCCCGTGGCACCGCATCGAGCTGTTCGAGCAGTGGCAGGCCTACGCAACGGCGTACGACCCGGAACGGTCCGACGAGCTCGCCGCCGCCCTCCTCGTGGCGGAGGAGGACACCTGGCGCGCGGGTCGCGAGCATCATCGCAGCGGGACGCTCGACGAGATCTTCCGCGGCTGCGGTGTCGATCCGACCGGCGATCGTCACGAGCGCGCGCTCGCCGCCTACTACGCGTTCTGGGACCCCCACACCCACCTCGACCCGGACGCGCCGGCGCTGCTCGACGGGCTGCGCTCGCGCGGCATTCGGGTGGGTGTGCTCTCCAACACGCTGTGGACGCGCGAGCACCACGAGGAGATCTTCGCCCGCGACGAGATACTCGACCGCATCGACGGCGCGGTCTACTCGAGCGAGATCCCGTACACAAAGCCACACCCCGAGTCCTACCTCGCGGCCATGCGCAGCGTGGACGTCGTCGACGCGAGCCGGTGCGTCTTCGTCGGGGACCGGCTTTTCGAGGATGTGTACGGCCCGCAGGAGCTGGGCATGCGCGCAGTGCTCGTGCCGCACAGCGAGATCCCCGACTACCAGCGCGGCCACACGGAAGCCGAGCCGGACGCGGTCATCCAGCGGCTGGGTGATCTGCTCGCCGTCGTGGACGGCTGGCGGACCGTCGAGCGGAGCGAGACACAAGGCGCGGCCGCTGGCCCGGTGGGGTCGAGCCGTGACCATGAAGGATCGAGGTCGTCATGACACCCGGCAGTCTTCATGATCATGGGGGTGCAACGAGGCCGATCCGGTGGGGCATCGTCTCGGCCGGCGGCATCGCGAACACGGTCACCGCCGACCTGCAGGCAATGGCGGACGGCCGAGCCGTCGCGATCGCCTCGCGCGACATCGGCAGGGCACGGGCGTTCGCCGAGCGGCACGGGATCGAGCGGTCGTACGGCAGCTACGCCGAGCTGTTCGCCGATGACGATGTCGACGTGGTGTACGTCGCGACGCCGCACCGCCAGCACCACGCGATCACGCGCGCGGCGCTCCTGGCCGGCAAGCCCGCGCTCGTCGAGAAGGCGTTCACGGTGACGGCCGCGGGCGCTGAGGACGTGATCGAGCTGGCCCGTGCGCAGGGTCTGTTCGTCATGGAGGCGATGTGGACGCGCTTCGTCCCGATGATCGTGCACCTGTGCGAGATCATCGCCGACGGCACGATCGGCACGATCCGTTCGGTGCGAGCGGATCTCGGCTCGATCAACGAGGTCGACCCCCGGCACCGGTTCTGGGACCTCGGTCAAGGCGGAGGCGCAATGCTGGACCTGGGTGTCTACCCGGTCGCGTTCGCGCAGATGGTGCTAGGTGATCCGACCCGGGTGCAGGCCAGCGGCACCGTCGCGACAACAGGCGTGGACGCGGAGATCGCCCTGCTGACCGCGTACGCAGGGGACGCCCATGCGCTGCTGGAGTCCTCGCTGGTGAGCGCGCTGCCCGGCGGGGCATCCGTGATCGGCACGACCGGCCGCATCCACCTCCTGCCGCGGTTCCACCACACGGAGCGGCTCGTGCTTCAGCGCCACGGGCTCGACGACGTGGTCATCGACGCGGAGGGCACGCTGGCAACCGTCGGTCGCGGCTACACGCACGAGCTGCAGGAGGTGCACGACTGCCTGCGCGCAGGTCGGCTCGAGAGCGCGCGGATGCCGTGGGCGGACACTCTCGCGACGATGCACACCATGGAGTCCGCCCTGAGCCTGCTCGACATCCACCACACGGAGGATGCCGGCGCCATGGGTGATATCGACGTCGCGATCAGCTGACGGGAAATCGGGACCGCGGCAGGTGGTACCGCTCTCGTCATCGCAAGCCGACCGGGCGTACGGCGCGCTGCTGGGCCTGGCGATCGGCGACGCGCTTGGCATGCCGACCCAGGGCCTCTCGCGAGCGCTGATCAAGAGCCGCTGGGGGGTGTTGGACGACTTCGTCGCCGCGCCCGACGACAACCCGATCAGCCGGTCCATGCCTGCCGGCCGGGTCACCGACGACACAGACCAAGCGCTGATCCTCGGTCGCCTGCTGGTCTCCGGCGGCGGCACTCTCGACGCGTACGCCTTGGCCGCGGCGTTGCTCGAGTGGCAGCGGGAACTGGTCGAGCAGGGCTCGATCGATCTGCTCGGGCCGTCGACGCTGCGCGCGCTTCGAGCTCTGCAGACGGGCGTCCCGATCGAGGAGACCGGGCGCGACGGCGACACGAACGGCGCGGCCATGCGGATCGCGCCGGTCGGTGTGGCTACGAGCCACGAGCCGCTGCTGGCCCTCGTCGACGCGGTCGAGGAGGCCAGCCGCCTGACTCACAACACGGGTGCCGCCATAGCCGGCGCCGCGGCGATCGCCGCTGCGGTGAGCGCCGGCGTCGGGGGACTCTCGACAACGGTCGCCCTTGACTGCGCGCTCGCGGCCGCCCGGCGGGGCGCCGTGCGAGGGACCTGCAGCGACGGCGCGGGGGTTGCCGACCGCGTCGAACGGGCGGTCGACCTGGTGACCGCTGCCCGCACCCCAGCCGACGTGCTGGACGTCGTCGACCGGCTCGTCGGCACCAGCCTCGCCACCCACGAGAGCGTGCCGGCGGCGCTCGCGCTCGTGGCTGCCTTTCCCGGCGAGCCCTGGGAGGTCTGCCGCCACGCCGCGAGCGTCGGGGGTGACTGCGACACGATTGCCGCCATGGCGGGCGCAGTCGCGGGCGCGCTGAACGGAGCTGCAGCCTTTCCGCCGGCCGCGGTCGCCACGTTGCTCGCGGCCAACCGGGACCTCGAGCTCGAGCGGCTCAGTCGTGACCTGCTCGCGCTGCGAGGCGGACCGCTGCGCCCGCCGGAAGGGGACGCCTCCACGTCTGCGTGCCGAGTGGTCACTTCGAGCACCGCCGAAGAGCCCGAACAGGACCCGAAGTGACCACTCGGCGCCGCCGCGGGCGTCTGGTCCTCGTCGGAACCGTTCTCGTGGATCTCGTTCTGCCGGTCCCCGCGCTGCCACCCCGAGGCGGCGACGTCATCGCGGGCGACGCGAGGTTCGTGGTCGGCGGCGGCTATTACGTCCTGTCTGCGGCGGTCGAGGCCGGTATGTGGGCCGCGTACGCCGGGCGACACGGCCGCGGCCCGATGAGTGACCGCGTGCGGGCGGCGCTCGCGGCGATCGGCGTCGAGGCTCTGCTGCCACCGGAGTCCGACGGCGACACCGGAGTCTGCGTCACGCTGGTCGAACCCGACGGCGAGCGAACCTTCGTCACGCATCCCGGCGTCGAGGCCTCGCTCGACGCGGCCACCCTTGCCGCGCTCGAAGTGCATGCCGACGATGTCGTGTACGTCTCGGGGTACGACCTCGCGTACCCCGTGTCCGGCCCGGCCATCGCCACCTGGATCGCCACCTGCCTGCCCGAGTCGGCGGGTCTGGTTCTCGACCCGGGTCCGCTGGTCGTGGACATACCTGCAACCGTCCTTGCGCCCGCATTGCAGCGCTGCACGCTGCTGACCCTTAACCGGCGCGAGGCATTGCTGCTCACCGGGCAAGACGATGCGGTCGAGGTGGCAGCCGCATTGGGCGACCGGCTCGCATCCGCTGCTCTGCTGGTCGTACGCGACGGCGCCCGCGGCGCAGCGGTGACCGGCGCCGGGCTGGGCGAGGAAGTCAGGACGGTTCCAGCAGACCCGGTGAAGGTCATCGACACCACCGGCGCCGGCGACGTCCACACCGGCACTCTCATCGCCGCCCTCGCCGCCGGCCTCGACCCAGCGGCCGCCGTGGGACGGGCAAACATCGCCGCCGCCGGCCTCGTCGCCGGCCGGCGATAGCCGCCATCCCGGCGTCGAACGGGGTCATCAGCCACGAAAGCCCGCGTCACGTTGACATGGAGATGCGGATCCGGGTGGGCTCGTGATTCTCGAAGCCATGATGGCCCCACGTGGGCGTGTGTCTGGACTGCTGCTGGTTTGCATGGTTGATGTCGCAACCGGCGGCTAGGGTCGTCGCCGTGACCCAGGTGGATGACCTTGCCAACTCCTTCGTCGACGCGTACGTCGCGCTCGACCCCAACACCGCGACGTACATCGGGGTCGCGGGACACGACGACCGACTCACTGACTACTCTCCGGCGGGACTGTCCGCCCGCGCGGACCTGGTCCGGGACACGCTCGCCGCGCTCGACGCGGCGCCGATCGTGACCCGCAACGACCGGGTCTGCGTGGCGGCGATGCGGGAGCGGCTCGGCCTCGAGCTCGAGCTCTACGAGGCAGGCGAGACAGAAGGCACGCTCAATGTCATCGCGAGCCCGCTGCAGGACATGCGTGAGGTCTTCGACCTGATGCCGAGCGACACCGACGACGACTGGCGCACGATCGCGACGCGGCTGCGCGCCGTCCCGGCTGCCGTGGCGCAGTACCGCGAGGGGCTCGGCGCCGCGCGCGCCGGGGGCCGGGTGGCCGCTCGGCGTCAGGTGCTTGCCTGCGCGGAGCTGTGTGCGAAGTGGACCGGCGGCGGCACGGGTGGTGGGTTCTTCGTCGAGCTTGTCGACCGGTACGCGGCCGGGCTTGCCGTGGACGACGACCTGCGCGCCGACCTCGACGCGGCGGCCACGGCCGCCGCCGCAGCGTTTGCAGACTTCGGGCGCTACCTGCGCGACGACCTGCTCGCCGTCGCGCCCGAGCAGGACGGCGTTGGCCGCGAGCGGTACGCGCTGTGGTCCCGGTACTTCCTCGGCGCTGCGGTCGACCTCGACGAGACCTACGCCTGGGGCTGGGAGGAGCTCGCCCGCATCAATGCCCAGATGCGCGAGGTGGCCGTACGCATCGTGCCC
>Ga0136634_10000745_pt1 | contig 13453 bp, 14 predicted proteins | sample AntDrymUQ8332106_2_FD_104654 | JGI IMG/M metagenome (GOLD analysis project Ga0136634, IMG submission 104654) | Polar desert sand microbial communities from Dry Valleys, Antarctica - metaG UQ833 (21.06) | ecosystem: Environmental > Terrestrial > Soil > Desert | place: Antarctica: Dry Valley... | reverse complement strand
CATGCGCACCCTTGTCATCGGCAAACCCCAGCCGCGGCTCATCGAAATGCACAAGGTCTGCCGCGACGCGCTCCTTGCCTCTGAAGCCGCTCTTCAGCCGGGCCGACCCATAGGCGAGGTGTTCGATGCGCATGCCCACGTGATCGATGCGGCCGGCTACCGCGATCAGCGGCTGAACGCGTGCGGTTACAGCCTGGGCACGACCTTTGCGCCGAATTGGATGGATTGGCCGATGTTCTATCACGGCAATGATTACCAGGCGCGGCCCGGCAATGTGTTCTTCATCCACATGATTTTGTTTGACGAGGCGAGGGGTTTGGCGATGACGCTGGCGCGCACCTCGCTCGTCACCGCGACGGGCGCTGAGCCGTTGTCACGGGCATCGCTAGACCTGATCCTTCGATGACCAACCTATAAAACCGCATCTCGCGCTGACCGCGACTTGATGCGCACGCCCCCAGGCTGCCTCAGTTCCCGTCAGGACGCGCAAGCATTTTAACAATCGCTTGCAACCCTTTCTTTGCGCGTGGATTGACACGGCATAACGGCAATCGTTACGCCAAGCAAAGCCAGGGATCAGTCATGATTTACATTCTCCCTCGAATCGCACTGATTGTTGCGTTAGCCGTGGTGTTCATCGTGAGCCCTTCGCTCCTTGACCCGCATGGCGCTATCCACGCGCAGTCCTCGCATGGCGGCCCTCATGGAGGGCATGGGGCGCAACCGCCTTCCAATGCGACCGAAGCCTATAAGGCCGCGATGGAGGCAATGCACAAAGATATGGGCGCGATTGGCTACAGCGGCGATGCCGATATCGACCTGCTGCGGGGCATGATCCCGCACCACCAAGGGGCCATTGCCATGGCCAAAGTTGTATTGCAGTACGGCAAGGATGCAGACGTGCGAAAATTGGCCGAGACGATCATCACTGCCCAAGAGCAGGAAATCGCGGATATGGAGAAGATGCTAAGACTACGCGGCAAATAGCCGGTAGCTATTCAGCCCTAACCTCGGCTTGCCTTTAAGCTTCCTGCGTCAAGTGTCGGCGACTCTGCCGCCACGCTGTTATGGCGACAAACTTGTTACAGTTTGCGGAAATAAGTTAGCTTTCAGAAAGGGAATTCGGAACACAGAGCGCCGTCCTTGCGTTTGCGCACTGGATCAATTGACATTGCGCCTCACTGCAAGCCCTGGCGCTAAGAAAGATAAAGGACATTCATGGCGCCGACTCCTTCCGCCCCAACCCTCCTATGCTTCTCTCATCTCCGCTGGAAGTTCGTTTATCAACGCCCTCAACATCTCCTCAGCCGCGCTGCTAAATCTTACCAAGTCATCTTCATAGAAGAGCCTGTGTACGAGGACGGCGCCGAGCCTCGTCTCGACGTTAGTTTGCAGCCCAGCGGTGTAAAGGTGGTTACGCCTGTCGTGCCCTATGGTGGCGATGACACCAGGCTTGTTCGGGAGTTACTCGCGGGGCAGCAGAAAAACCCGCTGATACTCTGGTATTACACGCCGATGGCGCTCGCCTTCAGCGCGCATCTCGATGCCGAGCTCGTCGTGTATGACTGCATGGACGAACTTTCCGCGTTCCATTTTGCGCCGCCGCAGTTGAAAACGTACGAGGCCGAGCTTTTCGAGAAGGCCGATGTGGTCTTCACGGGCGGCCACAGCCTGTATGAAGCCAAGCGTCGCCTGCATGCGAATGTGCAAGCTTTTCCCAGCAGCGTGGATGCGCAGCATTTCCGCAAAGGTCGGGAAGCCGCGCTCGCCGATCCCGCGGATCAGGCAAACATACCCTTTCCCCGGCTTGGTTTTTTCGGCGTGATCGACGAACGCTTCGATACGCAGCTGGTCGGGCAAATGGCTGACCTGCGGCCGGACTGGTCTTTCGTCATGATCGGCCCGGTGGCGAAAATCGACCCGGCGACGCTGCCGCAACGGCATAACATCCATTGGCTGGGCGCGCGCAGTTACGATGCGCTGCCCTCTTATCTCGCCCACTGGAATCTCGGGCTGATGCCTTTCGCCTTGAACGCCTCCACCCGTTATATCAGCCCGACCAAAACCCCGGAATTTCTGGCCGCTGGTTTGCCGGTGGTGTCCTCCGCCATCACCGATGTGATGCATCCCTATGGCGATCTGGGCCTCGTCGAAATTGCGGGTGAGGCCGATGCGTTCGTGCGCCGCGCGCAGACACTTCTCGCCCGGCCGCGGGAGGATTGGCTTGCGCGCGCCGACACTTTCCTCGCCGGCATCTCCTGGGACAAGACCTGGAACGCGATGCACGCCGCCATGCGCATGGCCATGCTGCAAAAACGCAAACCCATGCTCACCAGCCTCAACGGGGCTGGCCTCAACACGGCGGTGACGGAGGGCGGCCATGCGGGCCTATGATTGGCTGATCGTCGGAGCCGGTTTTGCCGGCAGCGTCTTGGCGGAAAGGCTTGCCACACAACGCGGCGAGCGCGTTCTCATCATCGACCGGCGTCCGCATATCGGCGGTAACGCTTATGACCATCTGGATGCTTCGGGCGTGCTGATCCATCAATATGGCCCGCATATATTCCATACCAATTCGCAGTTGATCCTCGACTATCTGTCGGCCTTTACCGCGTGGCGGCCCTACGAACACCGCGTGCTGGCAAGCGTCGACGGGCAACTCGTCCCAATCCCTATCAACCTCGACACCGTCAATCGCCTTTACGGGCTTTCACTCAATTCGGAGGAATTGGAGCGGTTTTTCGCGGAACGGGCCGAGCCCGTCGAGCATATCCGCACGTCGGAAGATGTCGTGGTGAGTAAGGTGGGCCGCGACCTCTACGAAAAGTTCTTCAAAGGCTACACCCGCAAGCAATGGGGCGTGGATCCCTCCGAACTCGACAAATCCGTGACGGCAAGGGTGCCGACCCGCACAAACCGCGACGACCGCTATTTCAACGACAAGTTCCAGGTCATGCCCGCGGCCGGATACACGAAAATGTTCGAGAGGATGCTGGCGCATCCCAACATCGACATCAGGCTCTCGACCGATTTCGCCGACATCCGCAACAGCGTAAGCTTCCGGCATCTGATCTTCACCGGCCCGATCGACGAATATTTCGGCTTCCGCCTCGGCAGGCTGCCTTACCGGTCGCTGCGTTTCGTGCATGAGCAGCTGGACACGGAATGGCATCAGCCCGTGGCGGTGGTGAACTATCCCCAGGATCGCGAGTACACACGGGTCACCGAGTACAAGCATCTCACGGGCCAGCAGCATCCGACAACGAGCATCACCTACGAGTATCCAACCAGCGACGGCGACCCCTATTACCCCATCCCGCGCCCGGAGAACGCCGAATTGCTGCGCCGTTACGAGCAACTGGCGCGGAGCGTGCCGGACGTGTGGTTCGTTGGCCGGCTGGCAACCTATCGCTACTACAATATGGACCAGGTGGTTGGGCAGGCCTTGGCGGCCTTCACCCGCATCAACGAGCAGCTGACCGGTCAAGAAGAGCCAGCCCGCCTCAATGTGGCTTAAGGCCGCAATTCTGGCCTGCGCTACATCGCCCGGATCGCTAGCGCGAGGTCGGCGGCAAAGGGCGGCGTCTCGAATGCCAGTCCCGCGCCGTCCTTCGCGCTGGCCGCAAACTGTTCGGCACAAGGTCCGTTTAAGGTGTCCCAGGGAGTAATCCGGTAACGGCCGGCCTTCAGACCCGGCACCGTGACCTTCGCGGCCACCGGGCTTGCCTCGCGGTTAAGCGTTCCCGCCTTTGTCAGCGTGTCGCCGCGCAGCAGCCACACCAACCCCTGGTCGCAATCGCCGCAAGCGAAGGCTTTGACCTTGGACGGGGACACTTTCACTTCGGCGTTCAAGTTCACACGGCGGAAGCCGGTCCAGTCGATATGCCCGGCGAAATCGGCCAGCAGCTTCTGCGCCCGCCGCATTCCGGCTGTCAGGCGGTGGGGACTCCGATTGGGCCAGCGCATGCCGCCGCCCGCCGCGCCGGAAGCAAAATGCGCCCACTGCATGTGCCGGAAATACTCATCGTCGAACGGCTCGGGTAAGGTTTTATGCTTGTCTTTGAAGGCGTGGATCGGCCCGTGCTCGGTGTCCAGAAACGGACGGCTATCGGTAATCTCCGCAAGTGAGCTGCGCACGATGCGCCCCATGTCCACCGCGGGCGCCAAGGTGTTGCGCGGATCGTCGATCGTGCCCTGCCGGTAAATGTGGATGGAGGCGAAATCCAGGTCCGGGTGGCGGAAGATCGGGTCTTGCATGGGCAAATGCGGGCGCCAATCGAGCTCTGGGCCGAAAAGCGAAACCGTTTGCGGATGCGAGCGGCCGTAAAGCCGCTCCTCCAGCCGGCGCACATGCGCGCTCAGATCGGCGATGAAGGCGTTCCAGCAGTCCACGCTGTCCTTGGACTGCGCCGGGTGGATCTCGTTCCACAAATCCCAAGCGAAAAGCGCGCCGCTCCCGCCCCAGCGTTCCACCGCGAAGGTCAGCCGGGCCTTGATCGCCTCGCGGCTGCGCTCGCAGAGCAATATGCGCGAGGGGCTATCCAGCGGCCCGCCATTGCCCATGCTATAGGGGTGATGCCGCCATTTGAGCCAGGTCCAAAATGTGTCGAACGGGGTCAGCAAAATACGCAGGCCCCTCTGCTCGCACATGTCGAACAGGTCGTCCCAGAGCTGAACCATGGCCGGAACGAACACGCCAAACGGCCGTTCAATGAACCGCGATCGCCCTTGCGCGCATTCGAGCATCAGGCGCAGGACCGTCACGCCGGACGCAGCAAGCCCATCGAGATAGGCCGCGGGTCCGGCAATATCACGGCGCCGGAACAGCCCTTTGAGTTCAAGCCAATTGATGTTGTCATTCTGGCCGATCGGCGTCCAGGCCGCGCCATTTTCGGTGACGAAATACGGGGCGTTGGATGCGACCTGGATCCAGGGGAGCTGGTAGGCCGGCGCTTTGCCCAGGGCAAAACCGGCCCCGTTCAACAAATTTTGGGTTCGCATCGGTTATGAACGGCTTCCCTGACGGTCACCGGCCGCCTTACCCTGATGTAAGGCAGCCGGTCAAGATGCGTGAGGCAACAATTACCGGGTCTTTTGATGCCCCTGATTGGTCGTGTTCTGCTTGATGTTCGCGTGGCGATCTTGCTGATCTAGGTTTTCAGGGACAGTGTCTGTTTTGCTGTCGGAAGGATGCGGACTGCGGGAAGCCGTATCGTCCAGTACGCTGTCTCCAGCGCGGTTGCGGTTTGCAGGGGGGATTGGAGGAGATTTCGCTATTTACCGTCTCCTTTTGCTGGCATAGCAGCGAACGCGAGAAACGCGCGTCCGTTCCAACCCGGCCAAGCTTGGGCTGCTAGGCGAGAGCAAAGACAAACGCGTTCCCAGGGTTGAGACGCGGCGGCGTCCGCATGTCGCCTTTGGAACCGGGCGATTCCAGCGCCGTTGACCTTGGCAAATCACACGGCAGGACAGCGGCAAATGGACCAACACACGCCAAGGCGCGATTTCCCGGTTTCAGCGGGCATTTTCTTTGGCCTGGGGCTCGGCGGATTTTTCGACGGCATTGTGCTGCATCAGATATTGCAATGGCATCATATGCTCACCAGCGCGGGTTATCCCGCCGACAATCTCGCCAATCTCGAGTTCAATGTGTTTTGGGATGGCGTGTTTCATGCGAGCACGTATGTCTTCGTCGCGATCGGCCTCGCCATTCTTTGGCAAGCGGCGCGCAAGCAGCATGTCCGCTGGTCGGGAAAGCTGCTTCCCGGTTCGATCCTCATGGGCTTCGGCATCTTCAATTTGGTGGAAGGCGTTATCAACCATCATTGGCTTGAATTGCATCATGTGAATGAAACCGTGCCGCGGGCTCAGTGGATTTACTGGGACGCGGGGTTTCTGGTCTGGGGGGCGCTCATGCTTGCCGGCGGCTGGCTCCTGATGCGGAAAGGCCAGCAAGAAACGGCCGCGTCACGCATTTAGATCTGTTCGCCTGCCTTGATGGCCCGGCCATCACCGGTGCAGCGCCTCTATTTGTCGTCCTTGGGAATGATGCTGATGCCGCCATTGGCCTCCAGCACCGCGTATTTGATCTGGTCCATGCGTTCCAGCCCGTGATGCTTGCGCGCGGCGGCAAGCACGTCGTCCTCGTCGACCCGGCTTTTGCGCAGCCGGTCGTGAAGCGGGCGGCCTTGCTCGACGATGATGAGCGGCAATCCATCGATCAGACGCTCGAGGCGCGGAGAGCGGTTTTTCAGGAATGAGAGCAGGATGTCCATTCCCACCAGCGTCAAGATCAGGAGAGCGCAATTCGTGACGGAGAAGTCATTGCCAAGCAGGGCCTGCTGCGTGGTTTCGGCGACAATCAGCAAAAGGATGAAATCGAAGGCGGTCGTTTCGGCCAGAGTCCGCCGACCGGAAAGCCGAATCACCGCCAGCAGAAACAGGTAAATAAAAAGTCCCCGTGCGACCGCGTCCATGTTTTGCTCCTAGGGATAGACGAATATCGGCATATCGACGCCGCCCGCGCCAACGAGGGAAATGCGTGGCTTGATCGAACCGAAGCCGATCGGGTCGATATGAAAATGAACGGTGGCGGCCTCCCCCGCCGCAGCGGCGAATTGGAGCCTGACCCCTTGGGCGGTGGTGAGCCAACGTTCGGGCGCGGGAAGGGTCTGCACAATTTGCAAGCTGTCGGCGAATTCGGGATTCAATTCTAGCGCAAAACCTTTGTCGGAAACGCTGGCGGCGCGAACATGCACCTTGAATGTCGCCGGCGCATTTAGGCGCAAAAACCTCGGATAAGCGATCTTGAGCGCGCCATCGGAGGTGGACGCGCTTGTATTGCTCAGCGGTCCCACGGAGAACAGGCCGAGCGCGGCGGCGGCGAGCACCAGCGCCATGACCACCCAGGCAATGCGCTCTGCCCGCCAGTTGCGGACTTGGAAGTCGAAGTCCTCGGAAATCTGTAACGACCTGCCAGGGCGTGACTTGGGCTTCACCTTCGCGCCTCCATGTGACTCGCTGCCCCGTTCTAGGCGGCAAGGATGGGCAGCGGAAAGGAAAAAACGTTCGCATCAAATTCGGGCACGTGGCGAAACCGCATGCCTCGGCACCACACCGCGGCTTGCACAGACCGCGGATGAACCGGAGCGAGCAGATCCCGGCACGGCCATGGAAAAGCCGGGACACCGGCGACGTCACCGTGAAAACGGGCGAGACGGAAATGTTAGGCTGTTGGCAAAAAGAAACGCGCGCGGACCGGGATCCGCGCGCGCGTGGGAAAGAGTTACGCCTATCGAATTAGTTCCAAGCGCGGCAGAGCCGGTAACGTCTCCACCAATAACGGCTGCCCGTTATGCGCGCCTTTCTTCTGAGCCAGCTACAATCGCCATAATAGTAGCCATTGTAGAAGTAATATTCGGCTCCGGGGCCCCAGAAGAAGCGCACGCCAAGGCGACGCCGGCGATCCCAGCGATAGTTCTTATTCCAGCCCTTCTTATAATTCTTGCTAATGCGGTCGCGATTGCCTACCCAGCCACCGCCGTCATTGCCTTTACGCAGACCCCGGCGCACGCCACCGCCATCACCGTCACCGCGACGGCGCATCATCATGCCTCCGCTGTCGCCGCCACGGCCACCGCCGATACCGCCGCCATCGCCGCCGCGCTTGGCGTTGCCGCTACCGCCCATCATGTTGCGACCGCCGCCACCGCCGCCGCCGCCCCTCCCGTCGCCGCCGCCGCCGCCACCGCCGCCGCCGCCGCCGCCGCCGCCGCCGCCGCCGCCGCCGTCACGCCTCTGCACCAATTCGACAAGAGAATTGACGCTACTGTCGAGTTGTTGTGAGAATTGCGCGGCATGCGCATTCGGCGATGCACCGGGCCCTAGCAGCGCTAGCGCGCTAACCAAAGGAACAGCCATAAAGCTTCTTCGAAACATGATTATTTTCCTAACATTTTACCCATTCCTTTAATCAACACGGCAACGCGGTAAATCGTTTCACAAAGGCGGGCTAAATCCTTTGTGACAATCTTATGGCCTCTTGTTCATCTCCGCTTCATCATGCGTGTCTTTGCGCTGTCAGCCCGCGCGGGGAACAAAGGTTTTTCGCCGCCGTTAGCCGATGGCGAGCAAAGCAGCGTGTGGCGTCGCTCTTCATTGCGTGCCGACCCGCTGGTCGCTCGCCCTGCCGTGACACCTGGGAGGCTTTGATGAAGGCGTTGTGCTGGCAAGGCAAACACAAGATAACCTATGAAACGGTACCCGATCCTAAGATCGAGGAGCCGCGCGACGCCATCATCAAAGTGTCCAGCTGCGCCATTTGCGGCTCCGATCTGCACCTTTTCGACGGCTTCATGCCAGGCATGGAAGTTGGCGACATCTTGGGCCATGAGTTCATGGGCGAGGTCATGGAGGTCGGGAGCGAAAACAAGAAGCTCAAGGTGGGCGACCGTGTCGTGGTGCCCTTCACCATCATCTGCGGCGCGTGCGACCAATGCAAACGCGGCAATTTTTCCGTTTGCGAGCGGACGAACCGCAATAAGGCGTTGGGAGACACCGCCTTTGGGCACACGACGGCGGGCCTTTTCGGGTACTCCCACATCACTGGCGGTTACCCGGGCGGACAGGCCGAATATGTGCGCGTTCCTTATGCCGATGTCGGCCCGGTGAAAATTCCCGATGGCCTGACCGACGAGCAGGTGCTTTTCCTGGGCGATATTTTTCCCACCGGATGGCAGGCGGCCGCTTATTGCGAGATCGAGTCGACCGACACGGTCGCGGTGTGGGGCGCCGGTCCCGTGGGGCAGTTCTGTGTTCGCAGCGCCATCATCATGGGCGCAAAGCAGGTGGTGATCATCGACAACGTCCCGGAGCGCCTGACCATGGCAGCCGCGGCAGGCGCCATTGTGATCAATTTCGACGACGACAGCGTGCTTGACCGCCTCAACGAACTGACCCAGGGCAAGGGCCCGGAGAAATGCATCGACGCGGTCGGGCTGGAAGCGCATGCCACCGGTTCGCTCGATTCGATCTACGATCGCGCCAAGCAGGCCGTGATGCTGGAAAGCGATCGCCCGCATGTGCTGCGTGAAATGATGTATGTGTGCCGCCCCGCGGGCATCCTATCCATTCCCGGCGTTTATGGCGGCCTGATCGACAAAATTCCCTTTGGCGCGGCGATGAACAAGGGCCTGACCTTCCGCATGGGCCAGACGCATGTGAACCGCTGGACCGACGACCTCTTGCGCCGCATTCAGGAAGGCCAGATCGACCCGTCCTTCGTCATCACGCATACCGCCGGCCTTGAGCGCGGACCGGAGCTTTACGAAACCTTCCGCGATAAAAAAGACAGTTGCATCAAAGTCGTCCTCAAGCCCTGATTTCACCCGCCGCAAGTGAGATAAACATGCAAAACACGCTGACCTATAAAGTGGCACGCGGCTTGGGCTGGTTCAGTGTCGCCCTGGGCACTGTCGAAGTGATCGCCCCGGGTGCGATCAACCGCCTGGTGGGCGCGCGCGAAGGCCACGCTTTTATCCGCGCCTTCGGCTTCCGCGAGATCGCCGCGGGCGGGGGCATTCTCGCACTGAGCAACCCCACCCCGTGGTTGTGGGCGCGCGTCGCTGGCGATGCCATCGATCTCGCGGCTTTGGTTCTCGCCTGGGACAGCCGCAACCCGCGGCGCGGCAACACGACGGCGGCAATCTTCGCCGTTGCGGGGGTGACGGCCTTGGATTTTCTGTGCGCGCGAGCCCTTGGAGCGCAGGTGGAAGAGCGGCAACGTCCGCGCCGCGATTACAGCGACAGGGCCGGGCTTGCTGGCACCGCGGAAACGATGCGGGCCAGCGCGGCGTCCGGCTTCAAGACCGTTTCTCAAGGCACCAATGTCAGAAACAAGAACGTGGCGAAGATCACCAGGTGAACGAAGCCGAAGAGGATGTTCGTGCGCCCGGTGCCCAGGGTCAGCATGCTGGCGGCGAACGTCATCACCAAGAGCGCGATCTCCTTCGGCTCGAGGCCGAGGACGAGCTTTTCCTGAAGCACGATGTTGACGGCCGCCACCGCCGGCACGGTCAGGCCGATGGTCGCCAAGGACGAGCCGAGCGCGAGGTTTAGGCTTTTTTGCAATTCGTCGCGCCGGGCCGCCTGCAGCGCCGACATGCTCTCCGGCAGCAAGATCAAGAACGCGATGATGACACCAACCGCGGCTTGCGGCGCTCCGGCGGTGCTGATGCCCTGATCGACGACGGTGGCGAATTTCTTCGCCAAAAGCACGACGGCTATGAGCGCTACGACCAAAAGCGTGCCGTTGAGGAGAATGACGCGCCGCCAGTGCGGCGCATCTGGTAAGCCATTGGCGGCGTCGCTCTCAGGCACGAAATAGGCAGTATGCCGCACAGTCTGGGTGTAGAGGAACACGCCATAAAGCGCCACGGTTGCGCCGCTGATGAAAACGAGCTGGCTGTCGGAGTAGACCGGCCCAGGCGACGCGACCGCATAGTTGGGCAGAATCAATGTGATCGTCGCCATGACGATCAGGACCGCGAGGTAGATGTTGACGCTGGTTACCTCGAAGCTTTGCTCGCGAAAGCGCAGGCCGCCGCGCAGAATGCAAACCCCGACGAGCCCGTTGCACACAATCATGACCACCGAATAGACGGTATCCCGGGCCAGCGACGGGCTGCTCTCGCCGGTCAGCATGACCGATACGATCAGGGCCAATTCGATGACCGTGACGGCGGCGGTAAGGATCAAGGTGCCGTAAGGTTCGCCGGTGAAATGCGCGATCGCCTCGGAATGATAGACGGCTGCGAACACCGCTCCGATCAACACCAGCGCAACGGACGCGTCGAGGACGATGCTGAGCCAGGACCCGTCAAGCTCCATGCGCAGGCCGAACGCCGAGATGAGCCCGAACAGGGCAAGCCCCGCGAAGGGGAAAATCCAGGACCAGGCGGGAGCCTTACGGGGCGGGGCCACCTTGGGCGTCTCCTTGTTGGGGTGGAGGCAGAGTGCAGCATAAACAAAAAACCGCGGCAGGGGATTAAACGCACTCCAGCCTTCGTATATGCAGCATGACGCAGGACCAATCCCGCTTCGATGTGACCAGCCAGCTCGCGGCGCTGCGGCGCTATGGATTGTCCTTGACGCGCAACGCGGCGGACGCGGAAGACCTCGTGCATGAAACACTCGTGCGCGCTTACGAGAAGCGCGGCAGTTTCCGTGCGGACAGAAATTTGCGCAGTTGGCTGCTCTCAATCCTGCACAATTGCTTCGTCGATGCGTCGCGGAAGCGGTCCTCCGAAACCGTGAAGCTCCTGCGTGCCAGCGAACAGGCCGAGACCTACGCGCCACCGCCGCAGGATCATGCGATCCGGCTAACGCAGATCCGCCAGGCTTTCATGGCCTTGCCGGAAGAGCAGCGTGCCGCGCTGCATCTCGTCGCCATCGAGGGGCTATCCTATCAGGAGGCTGCGGCGACCCTTGGCATTCCCGTTGGCACGCTGATGTCCCGGTTGGGGCGCGCGCGTGCCGCGCTGCGTGCCATCGAGGATGGCGGAGCGGCGGCCGCGCCGGCGCAGGATACCCCGCGCGCTGGCCACCTCAGAATAGTGGGAGGCTTCGATGACACGGCCGGTTGACCCCATTACCGATGCCGACCTTCATGCGTACATCGACGATCAGCTCGGCGTTCAGCGCCGTATCGAGGTGGAAGCGTATCTGTCGCGCGATCCCGCAATGGCCGCGCGGCTCATGTCGGACCTGCGCGGCCACGACGAGCTGCGCCTCGCCCTAGCCGATCAAATGGTGGTGGGCCATCTGGCGACCTACGAAGCCGCGCGGCGCTTGGCTCGCGGGCTGTCGCGCGATGTGTTCATCGGAAAATTCCGTCGCATCGCCGCCGTGATCGCGCTGATGGCCATCGGATGGGTGGCGCATGCCGAGTTCGGCGCGTGGGGAATAACCGAGAGCGCCGCCTCCGCGGCGCCGCCTGCCTATGTCGATGCCGCCACGCAAGCGCACCGCACCGCGCTGGTGCGCGCCTCGATGCGCTCACAGCCGGGCCTGCCGGATTATGACCGCGAGGAGATCCGCTCGGCCACCGCCATCGTGGTGCCGGATCTGCCCGCTGGCTGGCGGGTCCTTGACGTGCAGATTTTCCCCTCCACATTTGGACCCAGCGTTGAGATGGCCGTCAGCACCGAGGCGCTTGGCACCTTGTCGCTGTTCGCCGTCCGGCCCGGAAACTTCACCGTGCGGCCCACCACGACCGCGTCGCGCAATGAGGTGACCGCGGTCTACTGGCAAATCGGTGAAGTGGCCTATGCGCTTGTGGGCGCGGCCGAAGGCCAGGCACTCGCCGAAGCAGCCGCCAAGCTTGCAAAAACTCTGTATTAACCACGGGAGCACTGAAAATGAATACGCCGAACACACGCTCTGGCTGGGGAACCGGCACAGCAACCAGAGGCGCCGATGCCGCCCTCTTCGACGAGGGCCTGCGTCAGCATATGCTGCGCGTCTACAATTATATGGGTCTTGGCCTGGCCTTGACCGGGATCGTCGCCTACATCGTCGGCACGACGCCGGCGCTGTACGTGCCCATTTTCCAAACCCCCCTGAAATGGGTGGTGATGCTGGCGCCGCTCGCTTTCGTGCTGTTCTTCTCGTTCCGCATCGAAAAGATGTCGGCCTCGAGCGCTCAGGCGCTGTTCTGGGCCTTCTGCGCGGTGATGGGCCTGTCGCTCGCCTCGATCTTCCTCGTCTTCACGGGAGTGAGCATCGCGCGCACCTTCTTCATCGCGGCGACGATGTTCGGCGCGACCAGCCTTTACGGCTACACGACCAAACGCGACCTGTCACAATTCGGCTCGCTCTTGATCATGGGCCTGATCGGCGTCGTGATCGCCAGCATCGTCAACATCTTCCTCGGTTCGACCGCGCTGCAATTCGCCATTTCGGTGATCGGCATCGTGGTGTTTGTCGGCCTGACCGCCTGGGACACTCAGTCGATCAAGGAGCAGTATGCGACCAGCCTCGACGGAGAATCCACGCAGAAGATGGCCGTGTTCGGCGCCTTCTCGCTGTACCTGAACTTCGTCAACATCTTCCAGCTTCTGCTCAACTTCACCGGCGAGCGCGAATAACAAGCCGCGATCTGACGGCTCCGGCTATGTCGGATTGGATCAGCCGGGCGAGGGAAACCTCGCCCGGCTTTTTGTCTGCGGACGGCTGTAAACGGCAGCGACGGTTGGGGCTGCTCGGACCGACAGGTGGCGAGGGGCCTTCAGGCTCGCGTGAAATCGAACGGCTTTGCCCACCGGACCAGAGCTTGCAGCAGCCAGCCGGGCTCCCGCTCGCGGACCCCGAGTTCGCTCGCGGGCGCCTTGTCGATCGCCTCGATCACCTCGGCGAAGGTGCTGACCTGCTCGTGGATCAGCTGGCCGTCGAGCTT
>Ga0136634_10000744_pt1 | contig 13475 bp, 11 predicted proteins | sample AntDrymUQ8332106_2_FD_104654 | JGI IMG/M metagenome (GOLD analysis project Ga0136634, IMG submission 104654) | Polar desert sand microbial communities from Dry Valleys, Antarctica - metaG UQ833 (21.06) | ecosystem: Environmental > Terrestrial > Soil > Desert | place: Antarctica: Dry Valley... | reverse complement strand
GCAATTGATCGCTGCCGGGATCGTGTTACTGCCGGCTATCATCACCATAGCACAAAATGAAACAGGATTGGCTTTGGTATTTTTTGCATTTTTCTTAGTAATGTTTCGTGAAGGATTACCGGCGGGCTACCTGATCATAGGTTTTTCCTTTGCAGTATTGGTGGTAGCAACATTGTTGGTTGAAAAAAATACCCTGGCCATCATTCTTACTGCTGTTGCGTTGCTGGCCGCATACCTGATGCGCAGGCAAGTAAGAAAAAGGCGCGAGGTTTTCATTATGATTGCACTGATTTGGCTGGTGAGTGTCAGTGTTCAAAGGTTCGCCGTGCCTTTTTTATTCACAAAAGTTCTCGAAAGACATCAGGTAGAGCGGATATTTTCTTTGATCGGTCGCGAGAATCCGTATGCCACATTAAACACAGTGGAAGGCAGTGAAGAACTTTCTGCTACAAAACGAAAAGATGCAGATTATAATGTTCGTCAAAGTAAGATAGCTATTGGCAGTGGGGGGTTCTTGGGTCGGGGATTTTTGAAAGGTACACAAACCCGTTTTGATTTTGTACCCGAACAAAGAACAGATTTTATTTTTTGCACCATTGGAGAAGGCTTTGGTTTTGTGGGTAGTATTATTTTTTTAGGATTGTATCTTTTTCTGCTTCTAAGGATCATTAATATTGCCGAACGTCAGCGAAGTGTATTCAGCAGATGCTATGCTTATGGTGTGGCATCTGTATTATTCTTTCATATTATTATCAATCTTTGTATGACAATAGGTCTTGCACCGGTGATAGGAATTCCTTTGCCGCTCGTAAGCTACGGTGGAACTTCGCTGATTACTTTTTCCGTTTTACTTTTTATTTTGATTCGTCTCGATGCTGATCGGCAAATGGTTTTGAGATAATACAGACTTCCCCAAATTCCAATGTAGATTTAATTTTTTCCATTCGCGTAATTAATCTCTTTCATTCACATCAATTAGCGAAATTTGTGATTCAATTCGTGTTATGAAAATAATTCCACTCAGTGAAGGATCATTTACTATTGATAAGACCAAGGTATTCGTTCCATTCAATGAAGAAAAGGATGATCTCCAGGAAAGACCTGCCGGAAGTTTATTGGTAGATGTTCAGCCTTTTGTGATTGTTACAACCGATGATATCGTGCTATTGGATACAGGTTTGGGATTTTCCAACGAAGATGACGTATTACAAATCCATCAGAACCTGATGAATGCGGGAATCAATCCTTCAGAAGTTACAAAAGTATTGTTGACCCATTTGCACCAAGATCATGCGGGTGGGGTATCAATTAAGAACAAATCAACAGGTGAAAGGAACATGTCTTTCCCGAATGCCAAATACTATTTTCAAAAAAAGGAATTGGAATTTGCCTTTGAAAAGGGCTCGCCCTCCTATCCAACAGATGAACTGGATTGTTTAAAAGACTCACCCCAGATTAGATTGTTGAGAGACAATGGTGTCATTGATGGCTACATCAAATACGAAATCACGGGAGGCCACAGTCCTTACCATCAGGTATTTTGGATTGTTGAAGGTGGAGAAACTATTTTTTTTGGCAGCGATGATGCCCCCCAGCTGCAACAAATGAAAAATCGTTTAGTAGCCAAATACGATTTTGATGGAAAAAAAAGTATGGAGATGCGCCAGGACTGGTGGACCAGGGGACAGAAAGAAAAATGGACTTTTTTATTTTATCACGATATCGGTACGCCCATTTACACGAATGAGGGGCAATAGTTATCGCGAACAAAGTTTGTGACGAATGATATATCGAATCTTACTGATCATCATGTAGGTTACTGCCGGTTACGTTTAAGATTATTATTTTTTTGATTTCTTCGTTCCAGGAATTCCTTTTGTACCATATTTCCAAATTCTTTTTCAGACCTGAAAAGTGTATTTACCTTATCAGTTGACAGTGCTTTGGTAAATTCTCCATTGTACTTCTTACGAATAGTAAGGATTTTTTCTTCCCTAACTATTTCAGCGGTGTTATTTTGACGGTTCTCCATCCTCGCAGTTTTCAATTCATCTTCATATTTATTGTATATAGGCCAAAATCTTTGAGCTTCCTCCGGCGATAAACTCAATTTCTTTGTAAGAAAAGCGATTTTATAAGCCTGTAATCTTCCTGCATCTTTTGGTTCATCCTGAGACATTGCAGAAAAAGCAACGACGGTATACAGTATAAAGAGTAGAATTATCTTTTTCATGTTATAAGGGTTAATTTGTAAGTGCTTCTTTGGCATCGCCATATTCCACTAAAAATTGCTTCAATTCTGAATCTGGTATATCAGTCAACATCAATTTGACATCTTCACTATCAATATCAACCGAAGACGCCATGCTTAAAGGATCAGGTAAGGAAGCTGTATTATTTTCAACAAAGTTGAAAATTTCATCATCTGATAATCCCTTTACCCCTTTTTGTGTTTCCTGCTCAAGCATTTCATCAGTCTTAACAACAGCTGCAGAAATTTCAGTGGAGCTTTTTTTATTCTGAAATAAAAGTCCTGCTGAAATGACAATCCCTGCAATGACTGCCGCTGCCGCATAGCGCATCACTTTTCTCACAAAAGTAACCGGGATGATTTTAGCTGATGATTGGCCCTTAATTTTATTTAAGACAGACAACGGCAAACCTTCAAAATATCGTGATGGAATTTTATAAGTAGTTTTCGTTCTAAGGCTGCTCATCAACGGTGAGATATTTTCCAGTTCTTCCTTCAACAGATCAACTGCCTGTATAGCCGCTATTGAATGAGCAGTCGACTCATCAAAATACCCCGTTGGAATACTATATAGAGTTGTTTTGTCGAGTTTACTGAGAAGAGGTGAAAGAGCGCTCAACTCTTCTTTAGCCGAAATAGTCTCCTCTCCTTTGACGCGGTTAAGAATACTTTCTGCCAATCCTTCAAAATATCCGTTGGGTATTTTGAAAGGATTGTCTCCCGCGTCTTTTAAGATTTCAGGGTTTTCTCCCTTCCTGATCCGTGATAAAAGTTGTTGTGGTAGTTTCTCAAAATAGTCTTCCGGAATATTATAAGGATTTCCAGAAGCATCCATTAAAACCGGTGATATTTCGGGGTTGCTAACTAATTGAAGTATCTCCCCTGCAAGGCCTTCGAAATACCCCTCTGGCAAGTAAAAAGGATTTACAGGGGCAATCTCAGCTACAGCAGGGCTAATTGTTTGTAATTCGATTGATATGTTTGTCCTGTTTTCCATTAGGGGTTTACTTCATTAACAGCTTTAAGACGGGAGGTGGGCCAATAAGTTTAATGATTTAAGATATAATCTTCAATTTTCTTAACCGCATGATGGTAGGAAGCTTTTAATGCACCTTCAGATGTATCCAATACTTTGCTCATCTGCTCATAGGGCATTTCATCATAATAGCGAAGAGTAAACACAATGCGCTGTTTTTCAGGTAATTGCTGGATGGCTACCTGTAGTTTCCATTCCAACCTGTTCGGGTCAAAATGTTTATCGGCCTTAATTTTATTACTCAAGCCGCTCTCGACATCGCTTAAAGAAACTGATGACCTTTTCTTCTGTTGTTCTAAAAAAGTAAGACACTCATTGGTGGCAATCCGGTACAGCCAGGTGTATAATTGAGAATCCTCCCGGAAATTTTCGAGTCCTTTCCATACCCTGATAAACACATTTTGTAATACATCATTGGCATCATCATGGTCTACAACGATCCGGCGGACATGCCAGTAAAGTTTTTCCTGGTATTTACGGATGATAGCGGTAAAAGCAGATTCTTTTGTAGCTGGATCACGGAATTGGGCCAGTAACTCATTATCGTGGACAACATCTGCCATAATATTAGCTATTTACATATTGCAATTGAACTGACTTGAAATGAACTTTTTTAGAAAAGCCACACCGCGGGCGTGTTTCCGGTTTTATTTCCGCTTTATAACTTTTTCTACAGCTTCAACGATATTCGGTGTATCCAATCCGTACTTTTTAAGCAACTGTGTCGGAATTCCGCTTTCGCCAAAAGTATCTTTTGTTCCTACATATTCGATGGGTATGGGAAAATGGGTAGCTGCAGTCTGTGCGATGGCATCGCCCAATCCACCAATAATATTGTGTTCTTCAACCGTTACTGCACATCTTGTTTTCTTGATGGAATTGATTATTGCTTCCCGATCGAGTGGTTTGATCGTATGAATATTGATCACCTCAGCATGGATGCCCTTCTCTTCCAGAATTTTTCCTGCCTCAATGGCTTTCCACACCATGTGTCCACAGGCGAAAATGGAAACATCTGACCCCTCGGAAAAGAACTGCGCTTTACCGATTTCAAATTTTTCCGCAGGGTTTGTAAAAATGGGCCAAACCGGCCGTCCAAAACGCAAATAGACAGGTCCCTCATACTCCGCCACCGCAAGCGTAGCAGCCTTGGTTTGATTGTAATCGCAAGGAACAATTACAGTCATGCCAGGCAACATTTTCATCATGCCGATATCTTCCAGGATCTGATGGGTAGCACCGTCTTCACCGAGAGTCAGCCCGGCATGGGAGGCGCAAATCTTTACATTCTTTCCGGAATAAGCGATAGATTGCCTGATCTGATCATACACCCGCCCGGTTGAAAAATTTGCAAACGTGGTGGTAAAAGGAATTTTTCCACCTATCGTCATGCCGGCTGCAATGCTCATCATATTGGCTTCAGCAATGCCACATTGAATAAAACGATCCGGGAACTCCTTAATGAATTGATTGAGTTTTAAGGAGCCTGCCAGATCTGCGGTCAAAGCCACGATGTTAGAATTGTTGCGGGCTGCTTCCACAATGCCATCGCCAAAACCACTGCGTGTATCTTTCTGGCCGGTCGGCTGTATATCTTTTAACATACTTAAATTTTAATGCCGCAAAGTAAAGGAGAAGTTTCGATTTGCAAACGAATATAATCCTGCCTTTAAATCATTCCTCCACCGATTTTTTTGCCGGTTGCGGCGCCTATTGACCAAGGTATTTCCCATTGCGGATTCAAAAAGAAATATTAATTATACACTCGGATGATGCAGCGTTACTTATGAGATCAAGCGATAATAATTTAATCTAGACATAAAAAAATGGAGGATACCCCCCGACCAATCAATATTCCCCAAGCCAGAACGAGATTTTTATTTGATGAAGACTGGATTGTCGTAATCATTGGTTTCATTATTATAGTGCTTGCCCTTGCAGGGATAAGCCCCCTGATTCCAGCCAATAACTGGAGCAGTTCTGAAGAGCTGTTGAATAAAATATTTACTACATCCAACCTTATGTTGATGCTGATTCAGTTCCTATTCGTATTCCTCCTGGCAGGAACTGGGGCTTATTTAACCGGCAAACCTTTAAAGAATTATATTATTGTTTTTCCCGTAGTTTACTTCGTCACGGTCATCGCTCTTGTACTCGCTGGAAATAGACAGGTAAAAGCGTTCAATCTTGAAGCAGTTATTTTTAGTTTATCCATCGGACTGATCATTGGCAATGTTTTTAAAATACCAGCATGGTTTCGGGCCGCTTTATCCACGGAATTATTTGTCAAAACAGGCTTGGTTCTGCTTGGCACCAGTATCATTTTTTCGGATATTCTAAAAGCCGGGTTTTATGGATTATTGCAGGCATTCGTTGTTGTAATTGCTGTATGGTATTTTGCATACTGGCTTTGCAAAAAACTAAAAGTTGATGATGAATTGACGATGATGATTGCGAGTGCAGTCTCTATATGCGGCGTCTCGGCGGCTATCGCAACAGCCGGAGCTATTAAAGGAGATACAAAGAAACTATCTTATGTCATTTCACTAGTGTTAATCACCGCTATACCGATGATGATTGGTATGCCCTATATCGCAAAATATTTGGGCCTTTCCCAGGAAGTGACCGGTGCCTGGCTGGGAGGCAGTATTGATACTACCGGAGCGGTGGTGGCATCCGGAACATTGGTCGGAGAAACCGCCTTAAAGGTGAGTACCATCGTCAAGTTCTCCCAAAATGTATTGTTAGGACTGGCTGCTTTTGCGATCTCCGTGTACTGGACCTATATAAAAAATTCAATGGATAAGAACCAACCCGCAAAACCAACTTGGCGGGTTATATGGGAACGGTTTCCAAAATTTGTGCTTGGATTTGTCGGGGCATCCTTATTATTTTCCTTTTTTCTCGATGCCACTGCTATTAGGGAAGTGAAGGAAGGGTTGAAGAATATACAATCATTGTGGTTTGCGCTTGCCTTTACCAGTATAGGACTTGAAACCAATTTTTCTGACTTATTGAAAGCCAATAATCGCAAACCGCTGTATGCATTTTTAATCGCTCAGTTTTTTAATATTCTTATTACTTTACTGGTTGCTTATTTGCTATTCCGTAACCACACCGTGTGAAGGGGGATAAGGGATGCAGGAACAGTACACAGAATTCAGAATACAGAACTCAGGAGAATTCATATTAGAACAGATAGCTGATAGGGAAGGCATTTAAATCATCGCCTCCATTTTCACATTTGCTAATCTGCATATTAATTCAGCCCGGCCGGTTTGCTTTGAAAAAATTTTTCATCGGCTTTCAATCTTTGTTCCCATCGCCAGGCAGTTGCCATCATATCTTCTAAAGAAAATTTGATTGACCAGCCCAATGTATTGCGGGCGTAATCATTGTTGGCGTAAATCGCTATTACATCGCCCGGGCGTCTGGGGGCAATGACATAATCCAGTTTCCTTCCGCTTACTTTTTCGAAGGCTGTGATTGCTTCCAGAACGGTTACACCATTGCCGGTTCCAAGATTGAAAACCTCGCAACGTTTTTCTGACTTTTCATTGATTAAAAAATCCATTGCCAAAGTGTGGGCATGAGCAATATCACTCACATGAATAAAATCACGGATACAGGTGCCATCGCGGGTCGGATAATCGTTTCCGAAAACCTTCATTTGAGGAAGCTTACCAATAGCAGTTTGTGTAATACCCGGCACCAGGTTGGCCGGTTTGCCTACTGGCAATTCTCCGATCATACCAGAAGGATGAGCGCCAACCGGGTTGAAATAACGCAACAGTACACACTGTGAAGGATTGGCTTTAGAAAATTCATTTATGATCTGTTCGCCCATCTGTTTAGTATATCCATAAGGCGACTCGGCTGGCTTTGGAGGGGTAGATTCTGTTACAGGAATTTCATCCGGGTTGCCGTATACGGTGCAGGAGGAAGAAAAAACGAAATAAGGCAGATTGAATTCCTGCACACATTTCAGTAAATTGATCAGTGATACCAAGTTGTTTTCAAAATAGAGCAAAGGCTGTTCTACGGATTCTCCTACAGCTTTATAAGCAGCAAAATGAATGATTCCGGCTATATCATCGTTTTCCTGGAAAATGGCAAACGTATCATCAAAATTGCAAAGATCAACTTTATAGTTCTTAACCTTTTTGCCCGTAATTTTTTCAATGCCTTCCAGTATACGTGGTGAAGAGCGGGAATTGTTGTCTACTGAAATTACATCGTATCCATTTTCAACCAGGTCAACGATGGTATGAGATCCTATATAACCACATCCTCCCGTAACTAATATTTTTTTCATTCTATATTATTTAGCTGCTTAATGGTCTATCAAAACGTTCATCAGGTATTGGCCGTACCCACTTTTTAATAGTGGTTGTGCCATTGCCAACAATTGTTCTTTGTTAATGAATCCTTTTCTATAAGCTATCTCTTCAATGCAAGCTATTTTTATCCCTTGTCTTTGTTCAATAACCTGAACAAATTGAGAAGCCTGCATCAGGGAATCAAATGTTCCTGTATCGAGCCAGGCTGTTCCCCGATCTAAAATCGAAACTTTTAATTTCCCGTTACGAAGGTATTCTTTATTAATATCTGTAATCTCATATTCCCCCCGGGCCCCTGGCTTAAGGTCGCGTGCAATTTTTATTACGTCATTATTATAAAAGTATAACCCCGGAACAGCATAATTGCTTTTAGGGGCATCCGGCTTCTCCTCGATTGAAATGACCTGGTGATTTTTATCAAATTCAACCACGCCGTACCTTTCCGGATCGCTCACATGATAAGCGTAAACAATTCCACCATCGGGATCGGTATTTTTTTCGAGTTGGTCTCCCAGTCCAACCCCGTAAAAAATATTGTCGCCTAATACAAGAGCCACGCTATCATTCCCTATAAACTGCTCACCAATAACAAACGCCTGCGCCAATCCATTGGGTACAGCCTGTTCTGCGTATGAAAATTCCACTCCCAGTTTGGAGCCGTCTCCCAAAAGTCTTTTGAATTGTGGAAGGTCATGCGGAGTAGAAATGATAAGAATTTCGTTGATTCCTGCCATTAGCAAAGTGGAGAGCGGGTAGTAGATCATGGGCTTATCATAAACAGGCATGATCTGCTTGCTGATTGCATAGGTTATTGGATGTAAACGCGTGCCTGAACCGCCCGCCAGAACTATTCCTTTCATATATTTTTTTATTTATCGATTTCCGAAGAGGATGTAATGTTACCGGAGCTCAAAATATATATTAAATCTCAAAGTCAGAAGGATGCAAAAAAATTACCCTGCGTGAAGTTTGGGAACCAATAAAAGGTATTATACGAAAAGGGAAATAATCCAATAAATCAAAGCAGCCATCAACCCGCTTACGGGAATAGTTAGTACCCATGCCCACATTAAATGGATTGTAACCCCCCAACGCACAGCAGACAAGCGTTTGGTCATGCCAACCCCAATGATGGCGCCGGTTATGGTATGTGTTGTGCTTACAGGAATTCCCATGCCCTGCGACACGCCGTATAGAGTAACTGCGCCGGCCGTTTCAGCAGCTACGCCTTCTAATGGAGTCACCTTTGTGATTTTTGTTCCCATTGTTTTTACAATCCGCCAGCCGCCCATCATCGTGCCCAATCCAATAGCAGTGTAGCAGGTAATGGGTATCCAAGTAGGAACATGAGTAACTTTTTCTTTTCCGCTGGAATCTATTGCATATTGAATAAAGGCCCAATCAGGGATTGGCATTCCCTGGTCTGTAAGGTACGCACCGTAAACAACCATGGCCGCCATAATAATACCAATTACTTTTTGCGAATCGCTTCCGCCGTGCCCTATACTAAATGCTGCAGATGACACCAATTGAAGTCTTCTAAACCATTTATCTGCTTTGTAGGGGTTGGACTTTCGACAAACATTCACTATGATAACAGTGATAATATAGGCGATAAGCATTCCGATTATAGGCGCTAAAAAAATAAATAAGACGGTTTTGAGAATATTGGATTGGTTGACTACGTCAAAACTTCCCGCATGTGCCACCGCAGCTCCTGCAAATCCTCCGATTAATGTGTGGGAAGAACTGGATGGGATTCCAAACCACCAGGTAAGCAGATTCCAGAAAATGGCAGCAACCAATCCTGCAATAATCACATAAAGATTAATATTATCATTGTTCACGGTTTTTGCTACGGTGTTGGCCACTTTAAGATCAAAAATCCAAAAAGCCACCACATTAAAAAAGGCGGCCCAGACTACTGCCTGGAAAGGGGTGAGAACTTTAGTTGAAACAACGGTTGCGATTGAATTTGCTGCGTCGTGAAAACCATTAATTAAATCGAAAACAATAGCAAAAACGATAACGACTATTAACAGAATGAACATATCGGAATTGATAAATATAGATGAATGAGAGAGGAGGGAACCTTAGGCATATTTAATAATAATAGATTCGATCACATTTCCGGCATCTTCGCATTTGTCCGTTACAATCTCCATCACCTGGTAAATTTCTCTTTTCTTGATCACCTCTTTTGCATCGGGCTCCGTTTCAAAAAGGCGGTCAATGCTCATGTCGAAAATATCGTCGGCCTGATTTTCAATGCTATTGACCTTCACGAGCGCCTCCGTTATTTTGCGCATATCGCGCATATTGCGTAACTCCTGCACTGCATTTTTTATCTGCTCGCAAGCCTGTTCAATCAGTTCCGCCATTTTCTGAATGCCCTGATCATTTGGATTGACTTTATAGAAATTGATTTTTTTAGCAGAGGCAAATATGTAATCACAAATATCATCCAAGGCAGAGGCGAGATAGTGTATGTCTTCACGATCAAAGGGAGTAATAAAATTTCTGCTGAGTTCGGTAAAAATTTTATGGGTTAAATCGTCATTAACATGTTCAAGGTCTTCAATTTGAGCGATCAGCGTGGCACGTTTATCAAAATCAGGCTCCGTTACCACTTTTTTCAAAGTTTTGCCCATCTTCGCTACGGTTTCAGCCACTTCTTCAAACAGGGTATAAAAGACCTTGTCTTTAGGCATAAAAATTTTCATAATGGAACTCAGCCCCATATTAAAATAGTTTGCCGCAAAAATAGAATTAAAGCTGTGGGATTATAATAAAAGAGTTTTGGTAATAATTTCTTAACATAGCGATTTTAGGCGTACTTACCTTTGAATGCACATTAAATAAATATGAAATTATTGTTAAGGAAGTTCCTGTTTTTTGCTTTTTTTACGATTGGATTAATACAACATGCCCGGGCTCAATTTCTAATGGAAATGATTGATACGACCACCGAAATTGGTAAGGGAATGCTCTCCCTTTATAAAAAGTTCGACCGGGTAAAGATTTCCGGATATATCCAGCCGCAGTTTCAGATAGCTCAGAAAAAGGCTATTAAGAGCTTTAATGGAGGAGATTTTCCTGCTCAAGTCAATAACCGCTTTATGCTCCGCCGAGGCAGAATACGATTTGATTATGGTCATTTTACAGATATCGGGAAACCTGTTCTGCAGTTCGTTTTTCAATTTGATGGAACCGAGCGAGGGGTGAATATTCGCGATTTCTGGGGGCGGATATTTGAAAACCGGTTTGAACTGTTTTCACTGACCACCGGCATGTTTGCCCGGCCTTTTGGATACGAATTGAATTTATCTTCCTCAGACCGTGAATCTCCTGAACGGGGAAGAATGAGTCAAATATTAATGCGGACTGAACGTGATCTAGGAGCCATGGTTTCTTTCGAATCCCGAAAAAAAACCCATCTGCTTCGATATTTTAAATGGGACGCGGGGTTTTTCAATGGACAGGGCCTGACAGCCCCAGGCGAATTTGATAGTCATAAGGATTTCATTTCAAGGATTTCTTTAAAGCCTTACCCTTTATCCAAGAAAGCTAATTTATCATTGGGGTTCTCCTATTTAAATGGAGGATTGTTCCAAAACACAAAATACGTGTACACTACCCAGTCAGGAGGCTTAAAACGTTTTGAAGTGGATTCTTCTTTAAATAATATCGGTAAAATAGCACCCCGGAAATATTATGGAGCAGACATCCAGATAAAAATTAAACATGCCTGGGGTTTTAGCGAGTTGAGAGGGGAATACTGGTTTGGTAAGCAAACATCTACTGCTACCAATTCGGAAACACCCACAGTGATTTTAAATGAACCCTATTATATCCGTCCCTTTGACGGTGCATTTTTTTACTTGCTCCAAAATGTTTTTAATGCAAAACACCAGATAGGATTGAAATATGATTGGTACGATCCAAACACCGCTGTGAGCGGAACAGAAATTGGAAATAGCGGATCCAATATCAATGCAACAAATATTAAGTACTCGACCTTTTCATTGGGCTACAATTATTTTATGAATGAAAACATGAAGCTTTTTTTATGGTATGATTGGGTGAAAAACGAAACTACCGGGTTGCAGGATTTCAATGATGACTTAACGGACAATGTTTTTACCTGCCGTATTCAATTTCGTTTTTAAATCACGAAATGATAACATTCGCGTAACATAGACACCATTTTTAGGGTCACTTTACAATTCCTTAACGTTGGCGTAACAAAGCGATGATATTGCACGGATACTTTTGCGATCAATTAAATCGCGCATTGTGAGTCAAAAGAATTATTTATTTATCTTTTTTCTATTCTTCTGTTTTTTTGCGTCCGCCCAATCTGTAAAACTGAGTGGTAAAGTAATTAATGAAAAGAATGAAGCTCTTCCCGGAGCCACTATCAGTGTTCAGGGTTTAAATCGCCCGGTAGCAGCAGATATAGAAGGACGTTTTTCTATTACCCTTGAAACCGGAAAGCAATATGCGATTACTGTATCCAGTGTAGGATATAATACGAAATTGGTAGAGGAAGTGGTAGTCAAGGCAAATGAAGAGAACGAGATCACTGTGGTTCTGGAGAATAAATCTACATTGGCGGAGGTGGTTGTAAGAACGTCTGTGCGCCGCGAAACTACTAATGCTTTGCTGAATTTACAACGAAACAATACAGCCGTTTCGAGCGGTGTTTCTGCAGATTTCATTAGACGCACTCCCGATAAAAATACCGGTGAAGTGCTCCGCCGCGTCAGTGGTACCTCTATCCAGGATAATAAATTTGTAATCGTACGTGGTTTGAGCGACCGTTACAATTCTGCCTACATCAATGGTGCGCAACTGCCCAGTAGCGAACCCGATAAAAAAGCTTTTTCTTTTGATGTTATTCCTGCTGCGATGATTGATAATATTATAATCAATAAGACAGCTACACCTGACCTTTCGGGTGAGTTTGCAGGTGGATTGGTACAAATTCAAACCAAAGACATCCCTACCGTTAATCAACTCAATTTTGGTATTAGCCTCGGTTTTAATACCCAATCTGCTTTTAAAGATTTTATTAGTAATGAACGGAGTAGTACCGACTGGCTGGGTTTTGATAAGCAACGCGAATTGCCGTCGTCTTATCCACGGAAATATTTAGCCTATAATAGGTTGAAAGGGGAAGATCAGCTTGCAGTGGCAAAGTCTTTCAATGATCAGGCGTATAAAGAAACTCAATCCACCGCATTGCCGATACAGCAATATAATCTCACCTGGGCAAATGCAGTGAGAGGGAAAGATGGCAGCTCTTTGGGTTCGGTATTAGGGGTCACCTACCGCAGCCAAAAATTATTGTTCGAGGCTACGCGGGATCTTTATGAGCAGGGAGCTAATGGACAGGCGTTCTTCGATTACACGGACTTGCAAAATAAGTATACGGTTAACCTTGGCGCCATAGCCAATGTCGCCTGGACAAAGGGCAAACATAAGATCGCTTTTAAGAATTTGTTCAATCAACTATTTGATGACAATTATTACACGCGTACAGGGGTCAATACTGAAAATTTGCAGGATGTTTCCCTGCGTTCGAGTGTATTGAATCAACGCAGCCTGTACACAACACAGTTAGAAGGTACACACCAGATCAATCTGAATAATATAAAATTTGCCTGGAACCTGAATTACTCTTTTAATAACAAGCAGCAGCCTGACCTGCGTGTTCAAACTTATGGAAAGAGCATTGGGACCAATGACCCATACAGTATAAATCTTCGCGGAAACAATACCAATCGCTTTTTTAGCGACCTGAAAGACAATGCCTTTGGATACAATGCATCGGCCACTATTCCAT
>Ga0136634_10000743_pt1 | contig 13489 bp, 8 predicted proteins | sample AntDrymUQ8332106_2_FD_104654 | JGI IMG/M metagenome (GOLD analysis project Ga0136634, IMG submission 104654) | Polar desert sand microbial communities from Dry Valleys, Antarctica - metaG UQ833 (21.06) | ecosystem: Environmental > Terrestrial > Soil > Desert | place: Antarctica: Dry Valley... | reverse complement strand
GGTGGACGAATCGATGAAATTTTTTATTGCACTTCGACAGACAACGCACATCCTGATCGAAAACCAAATCCGGGAATGGCCTATAAGGCACAAAAAAAAATCCCACCTATTGATTTTAAAAAATCAATCATGGTGGGAAATAATTTAAGCGACATGGAATTTGGTCGAAATGCACAGATGTTCACCGTTCACGTTCGAACCACGCATCCCGATATCCTAATGCCGAACAGCTCTATTGATCTGTCTTTCGCAGATCTTTTTGAATTTGCTTCTTCGTTGCAAACTGTTAAGGAAAATTCGAAATATTAGTCTGTTGCTGGGGTTCGTTAATTGCCAGGCTATCTTTCAATTCGATAAATTGTTTGAAATTCGTTACATCCTCTTTCACCATTTTCTCGAACATAGGATTAAACCATTTGGCAAGCTGTGTCCCAATATTTCCTGCCGGAGGACGGTAAGTAATCATGATCCGCAATTCTGTTCCGCGATTCCCTAAAGCGTCCCTGAATTCTACTTTTCCAGCATTTTCAATAGTTGAACCGGGTAATGACTGCCAGGAAATTAGGGTATCCAATTCTTCTTTTACAATTTCTGCTTCCCACTTCAAGGTGAGCATATTGCTGGGAATTTTTGCTTCCCAATGAGATCTTTTATTATCCAGTTCCTCCACCGTTTCAAGATGACGCATGAACAGTGGAAGATTTTCGAGCTTTCTCCAGAAAGCATATACTTCATGCCGGGGTTTGTTAACAATAAAAGTGTTGCGGATGTTCACTGAGGTGGTCTTTTTGCCATCGATATCAAAATGATTATAAATCGGGCAATAACCAGTTATACCCCGGTATAAAAATCCGGCACCGGTGCTGGCCTTAAGAAGATTGGTTATAGGTGATTTGGTCAGTTTCTTGAGGCCCCTGTACAACATCCACGCTCCTATAGCTATGGATAGACCTCTTTCGAAATTACTGACATTAGATTCATTTTGTTCTCTGGGCGACAAAGAAGGATCCATCGTATCCTCCCATTGTAAGAATTGGTTTTGAGATAACATAGTATTTAAATTTATTCAGTTACTAAAAAAACCTTGCTCAACTTTTTTCCCGGTAGGAAGTAATTTAAAAGATTGGTTTTCAATTGTACGCCTCGATTAATAGCGGTTAAAGCATTTCGCATATTCTAAAATATTAAGAAGTTGAGTATTTATATACCCATCGCTTGCTCGTATAAATCTGTTAATTCTGTGCTTTTACAAGGATGGTGATAAAATTTTGCGTCTTGGTTACCGTTAGCCCCTGGTACTTTATATAACTTTACAAGATGCTGATCATATTCCGGTTAAAACGCGTTGCTATTGTTTCTTTTGCAATTTTTTTATTGCTTCAATTCAATGTATCAGCACAAACAACGACTGATCGGAAACAACTTATAAAAAAAGAGGATTCATTGGGGGTGTTTGCTGACAGCATGGTCAATGCGGAGTCGCCCGTGGTTCGCTTCAGGGCCGACAGCAACTTTGTACGTGGTCTTGTCAGGGCACTTAAAACGAGGCATTCATTTAATTACCCGTTTGATTCCTTACAAACCGTTTCAAGATTGTATTCACCGGATAGCGTGTTCAGGATTTTTACCTGGCAAATGAAAAAAGATGAATATGTACTGCTTCAAAAGGGAGCCATTCAGATGAGAACGGCGGATGGATCCTTGAAATTATTCTCGTTGTTTGATGCGTCAATGTTCACTGCAAAACTGCAGGATTCAGTACGCAATCGCAACAATTGGATCGGTGCTATTTATTATAAAATAATTATGAAGGAGCACAAGGGTAAAAAATATTACACCCTTCTGGGTTTTGATAATTTCAGTGTCAGCAGCAATAAAAAATGGATGGAAGTACTCTCCTTTGGTGTCAATGGTGAACCGGTATTTGGCGGGCCTTTTATATCATTTAAAGAAGATACAGTAAAGAAACCTGTTCAGGCCCGTTTTAATATTGAATACAAAAAAGAAGCCGGTACTGTTTTGAATTATAATCCCGAACTGGATATGATAATCTATGATCACCTGATTTCTGAAACCGATCAGCCTGAAAAAATGGATACCTATATTCCTGATGGAGATTTTGAAGGGTTTAAATGGACGAACGGTCAATGGGTACATGTGTACAAAATATTTGACTTTAAGTTAGAGGATGGGGCTTTTCCAAAAGAAGCAACCATTTTTGATGATCAGGGAAACATAGATGAAAAGCAACTGGAAGAAGCTTCCCAACGGAATATAGATAAAAGCAATCCACCCAAAAAAGAGCCTGCAAAAAAGAAACCGGCTCCAGTTAAAAAGCCTGGTTCAGGAAACTGATATGAATCCTGCCTGATAACATTTTCCGACTATCTTTGCCGCTCAAAAAAATAGTATGGCTTTACAAGCGGGTATTGTCGGTTTGCCGAATGTAGGAAAATCAACTTTATTTAATGCGGTTAGTAATAGTGCCAAGGCACAGGCCAGCAACTATCGGTTTTGTACCATTGAACCAAATATAGGTTTGGTGGATGTTCCGGATGGCCGTTTGGGAAAACTGGCTGAACTGGTAAAACCCAATCGCATTGTTCCAACACAGATTGAAATTGTTGATATAGCTGGTTTGGTGAAAGGAGCTAGTAAAGGAGAAGGCTTGGGTAACAAATTTTTGGCTAATATCCGCGAAGTAGATGCTATCATTCATGTAATCCGCTGCTTTGAAGATGAAAATATCCTGCGTGACGAAGGACCCATCAACCCGGTTAGTGATAAAGAGATCATAGATACTGAACTTCAGCTAAAAGATCTTGACAGCGTTGAGAAGAAAATTGGCCGCCTGGAAAAGCAAATTCGCATAGGAGATCCCAAAATTAAGGCTGAATATGAAGTGCTTGTCCGTTGCAAAGAACATCTTGAAAAGGGGAAAAATATCAGGGAATTAAATCTATCAAAGGATGAAAAACCTGCTATTGCAGATGTTTTTTTATTATCTGAGAAGCCTGTACTTTATGTTGCCAACGTGGATGAGCCATCCATGCATGCAGGCAATCGATTTTCGGATGCATTAAAAGAATCAGTAAAGGATGAAAATGCACAGGTGATCATCATGAATAATTCCATAGAAGCCCAGATCGCTGAGATGGAAGATCCTACAGATCAGCAATTATTTATGGAAGAGTATAAAATGCAGGAGCCGGCCCTGAATCGTTTAATACGGTCGGCCTACAAGTTGCTAAACCTATTTACTTATTTTACCGCCGGCGTTCAGGAAGTTCGTGCATGGACCATTCAGGAAGGATGGAAAGCGCCCCTTGCTGCCAGCGTCATTCATACCGATTTTGAAAAAGGATTCATCAAGGCTGAAGTCATTTCATACGATGATTTTATTCAATACGGCTCCGAAACAGTTTGTCGAGAAAACGGCAGATTAAGAATTGAAGGAAAAGAATACTTGGTAAAGGACGGAGACGTAATGCACTTTAGATTCAATGTATAAAAAGTTGCTCCCGGAATATAGAGACCTTATCTTAATCTAATTATAAAGAAAAAGGATACGTCAACAAGTCTAGAAGATATTATAAGCAAAGCTTGCATAATACACACCGCCCACATCAGGATTTCCAAAAGCACTAACATAATATTTATTCAGAAGATTGGAAGCGCCTATTTTAAACAGGCTTCTGATCTTTGAAAATTTATAACTCACCTGGGCATCCAGTGTTCCAAAGGCTGGTATCTCACCTGCGCCAAATGTGCCTTCCCAGTTCACTTTATCCTGCCATCTCCAGGCAACATTAAAGCCCCAATTGCTTTTACCAACTGCATCATTACTAAGTCCTATGTTATACCTGAATTTTGGAGTATTAAAGAACGTCACAAGTCCGGGCGGTACGTCCCGCAATTGATCACCCGAAAAATTCACTTTGGCAACATATCGTTTTCCCAATTGATAATCGAAACCAATTCCCCAGCCGATTGCTTTTACAGAAGCCTCGCTATTTACAGGATATGAAAAATTTTCACTGGCCAGTGGATTGGCAATATTTCCACCAGGAGAAGCCCGGCCTACTGCCACTCTACCGATGAAATCTTTATAAATGCTATAATAAACATAAGCATCAACCAAAATTTTTCTTGACGGCAATCCACGGTAACCTATTTCATAAGAATTGACCGTTTCAGGTTCCAACGGTTTAAAAGCGGCTCTTTGCAAAAGAGCGGGGTTGGGTGAACCTCCGGCAACGGAAGCCCGGAAAGCTCCAATACTTTCTGCCGTAAAAGGAGGATTGGTATTAAATTTAAAAAATGTCTGGAACGACGGCAATCCTCCAATAAGTCGGCTACCCGGTGTATTAAGATTGATATATTGATCTTGGGTCGAAGGGAAACGATAAGCTGTTTGAAATGAAACCCGAATGTTATTATCCCGGGCAATCTTTACCAAAGCCGTGATCCGCGGAGTGAAACGACCGTCAAAATTTTGGCTTTTATCATAACGTCCGGATGCTGTTAATTTTAAAACATCGTTAAACAGCCTTTTTTGTAACTGCAGATAACCGCCATATTCATTAATTTTTATAGCCCCTGCGGTATCAACAAATATGGTTCCCTGGGAATTGAGTCTATAAGTTCGATAGTTCGCTCCAACCAGTACCTCAACCACCTTGACATATTCTGTAAGATTCAATTGTCCTTCATAATGATACAGGCTCGACTTATCCGCAAACTTTGCTCCACCTTCATTGATATTTTTACTGATGGCATTATTAAACGCTGCGGTGAATTCCGGTGTACCCGGTAATAATCGGCCTTGTTCTGCTGCGGCCCTGGCGGCAGCATGGGCCGTTGCATCCGGAGCACCCTGAAGCCGGGCACCAGAATAAGTTCCGGTATAAATCTGGAACCATTGCTGATTAGGACGCCAGGAATTATTTACAGCCAATGCTGCCGTGGTGGCCGTATAAGAATCACCGGAGTTCTCCTGGGTGGTATACGCCCTCAGGAACCAGCTCTTCCCTTTTACTTCAGCTTTGTACTGGCCCAGTTTAAAATTCTTCAATGCATAGCGGTCAGCGCCGGTATATACAGTGGTTCCTGCTCCCCAGTACAGTATCACCGAAGCTTCGATGTCATCGCTTATTTTGTAATAAGCACCTGCATTTAGTTTTATGCTATATGCATTGTAATCCACAAGGTCTTTTTCATCGTAGCCTGTCCGGCTTACCAGTTGGCCGCCAAAATAATTGTTCTGTAATCCAAGATAAAACGGTTGCAGCCCTTTTACTCCAGCAATCAATGGCGCTGTCTGAGGAGCAACTGGAATTAAACCAGGATTTTGAAATACGGCATTGATTTGTGCCTGCGAAGGTGGTGCACCAAAAACGGCCGTAAGCCCCTGTACGATCGCGGGAAGATTTTGTGCAACTGCAACTTGGGCAAACGCGTTCATGCTGGCACTCGCCTCATCTCCATAAACATTGATCCCATCATAATTATTATCCGTGCTGCGAGTCCCTCCTTTGACGGCACTTAATACATTATTGCGGGCCAGGTTCCGCGTATCACTGGCTTGCCAGTCTTTAGCTGAAATAAACTGACCTCCTATTTTGAACGCGAATTTTTCGCTTACTTTCTGACCCAACCTAAACGCCCAGTCGTAATAAGGCGAACGGCTACGCTGACTCCCATCAGTATGCATTATCCCCTGTTTTACCTGGAAGCTCAATCCCTGGTATTTGAAAGGATTTTTGCTGGTCATTAATAAAGTACCATTCATTCCCCCAGTTCCATACAGTGCAGAGGATGCTCCCTGTAAAAGTTCTATGTTGTCAATATCGAGTTCAGTAGGACCGAGTATAATTCCTACAGAGAAATTCAGTGCAGGAGCCTGGTTATCCATACCATCTACCAATTGATTAAAACGAAGATTTCCGCTACCATTGAAGCCCCGGGTACTAAGTGTATTGAAGGTTAAACTCGAAGTGCTCATGTCTACCCCTTTAAAATTTGCAATGCTCTGGTAGAAACTCGGAGCGGCGGCTTGGCGGATGGAAGCTGCTCCCATACGTTCAATAGAAACCGGCGATTCCAGAATCCTTTCAGGAACCCGGCTTGCTGAGACGACTACCTCCACCCCCAATGTAGAAGCAGGTACAAAGTCAACGGTGATAGAAGCACTCGCATTATCTACCAAAACCTCCTGTGCTTCAAAACCAATTGAACTGAATATTAATGTAAGTGGTAATTTCTGGTCGGTAGAAATTCTAAAATTTCCCTTTTCATCTGTGAAAGTTCCTGAGCTGGTTCCTTTTAAAGTAACAGAAACCGCAGGAACGACGTCCTTGTTGGCACTATTTCGAACATTACCGGTAATCGTATTTGTTTGAGCAAAAGCAACAGTCGAAAAAAGATTCAGGAGTAGTACTATTGCTTGCAACCACAAAGTTCTTTTCATATGGAGCATTTTAAGGTTTGGGCAAGGGTATATGTAATTTACTAAAATTTTATTTCAGGTATTGTTTAATGTTTGACGGATATTTTAAAGCAATTTCGATGCCTCCATGTATATTCGGGCATGAGACAGCTTCAGTTTCCACATCAAACAAAATATTACAAAGGCAAGGTGCGGGATGTATATACGATCGCGGATGAATGGATAGTGATGATCGCCTCCGATCGAATCTCTGCTTTCGATGTGATATTGCCCAGAACAATACCTTATAAGGGACAGGTGCTGAACCAGATCGCGGCATATATGCTACAGGCAACCGAAGACATTTGTCCCAACTGGCTGCTAGGCGTACCCGCTCCTGTTGTTTCAGTGGGTAAAAAATGTATTCCTTTTAAAATTGAAATGGTGGTCAGGGGCAATCTCACCGGCCACTCCTGGAGAACCTACGCAGCCGGGAAAAGAGTTCTTTGTGGGGTGGCCATGAACGATGGACTGAAAGAAAACGATTTTTTCCCTTCGCCTATCATAACCCCCTCTACAAAAGCCAATGAGGGCCATGATGAAGATATTTCGACAGGTGAAATAATCTCTCAAAAACTTGCTTCCCCTGAAGATTGGCTTATCCTTGAAAATTATACCTTGCAATTATTTGAACGCGGAAAAAAAATTGCTGCCGGCAAAGGTTTAATACTCGTTGATACAAAATATGAATTTGGTAAGATCGGAGATGAAATTTACCTGATGGATGAAGTGCATACACCCGATTCGTCAAGATATTTTTTTGCAGAAGGATTTGAAGAAAGACAGGCAACCGGAGAAAAGCAAAAGCAATTGAGCAAAGAGTTTGTACGCGAATGGCTAATCGCCAATCAGTTTATGGGTAAAGAAGGACAAACAGTTCCTTCAATGAGTGATGAATGGGTACAAATCATTTCACAACGATATATTGAATTATATGAAAAAGTGATTGGGGAACCTTTTAAACCAGATCAATTGTCTGAAGAAGAAATTTATCAGAACGTAATTGATGCTATAGGGAAATTAAAGCGCTGAATTTTTGGTTTTTTGCCACGAATTATCAGAATATTTTTTGGATCCCAACAAAAACCTATAAGGTCTTTCAGATATCTTACAAACCGGAAAACCTTATTAAGACCTTATAGGTTTTCATCAGGTTCCACAAACCGGAAAACCTTATTAAGACCTTATAGGTTTTCATCAGGTTCCACAAACAGGAAAACCTTATTAAGACCTTATAGGTTTTCATCAGGTTTCTAACTATCACATGTAGCCCAAAATCTTCAACATACTTTGAGCAGTTTGTTCCTTCGCATACACCCAATCAACCAGTTTACCATTTTTATCGTGACCAACAATAATGTGTTTGGGTGATGGTATCAAGCAGTGCTTGATACCGCCGTAACCACTGATCTGATCCTGGTAAGCACCGGTATGAAAAAAACCTACGTACAAGGGCTCGCCATTTAATATTTTGGGAAGAAACACTTCATTGACATGTTCTTCTGAATCGTAATAGTCATGACTGTCGCAGGTAATGCCGCCCAGTACCACCCGTTGATATTCCTGATCCCATTTATTGACGGGCAATAATAAAAACTTTTCTCCAATACCCCAGGTATCCGGCAAGGTGGTAATGAAAGAAGAATCGATCATATACCAGCACTCACGGTCATTCTGCATTTTTTCTCCGATCACACTGTATATATGTGCCATGCTCTCTCCCACCGTATAACTGCCAAATTCAGTAAAAATATTTGGCATCTGAACATTGTTCTTTTTGCAGGCCTTCTTAATATTCCCAACAATTTCGTTGATCATGAACTGGTAGTCGTATTCAAAACCGAGGGAATGTTTAATAGGAAATCCACCGCCAATGTTGATCGAATCCAGCTCAGGACAAATTTTCTTTAACTGGCAATAGAGGTTAATGATTTTATTCAACTCACTCCAGTAATAGATATCATCTTTAATTCCTTTGTTTAAAAATATATGCAGCATTTTAAGCTGAAACCGATCCTCATTTCCTTCAATTTTATCAACATAAAATTCGAGGATATCCCTGGCTCTAAAACCAAGTCGTGATGTATAAAAAGGAAAAGTAGGCTCTTCTTCTGCGGCTACGCGGATCCCCAGTTTAAACGGAACCTTAACCGATTTTTTATATTGTTGCAACTCTTCCCTGTTGTCAAGAACAGGAATGACATTCTTAAATCCTGTATTCAATAAACCCGCAATACGACTGGTATAGGATTTTTGCTTATAACCATTACAAACAATATAGATGTCTTTATTGATCTTTTTCTTTCCGTATAATTTTTTGATGATCTCAATATCGTAGGCGTAAGAAGTCTCGAGATGAATTTCATGCCTCAATGCCTCTTCTACGATATAAGAAAAATGAGAGCTTTTGGTGCAATAACAGTAATTGTATTCCCCTTCATACTTATGCTTTTTGATGGCATTGGCAAACATTCTTTTTGCTTTTTTTATCTGCATTCCAATCTTGGGAAGATAGGTGAGTTTCATGGGCGTACCATACTTTGCAATCAAGGCCTTCAGGTCGAGGCCATTAAAATAAAGATTGCCATCCTTCGTCTCAAAATCTTCCTGCGGAAAATTGAAAGTTTGCTGTACCAGGTCAGCATACGAATTGTTCATGTATTCGTTTGATGGGCTGGAAGTTTTAGATTTACTGATAACGGTAGATTTAAGGCGTTAGAAATAGAGTTTCGACTATCTTAACAATGACATTGATAAAAAGGGTACAAATGTAATTTTTTGAAAATAAAAAATAAAACCGGATGTGAAATTTTCACATCCGGTTTTATCAACCCAAAACCTGATGGTTTTGAATTTTTTCATCGACCTTAAAAACGTTTAAAACTTTCAAGGTTCAGAATTATTTATTTAACCGAAGCAATAAGTTGTTTAAAACTCTCAGGCTCATTCATCGCAAGATCGGCGAGTATCTTCCGGTCAAGTCCGATCCCTTTTTCATTTAGCAGGTGAATGAATTGTGAATAGGTAAGCCCTTCTTCACGAACGGCTGCATTAATACGGGCAATCCACAAAGCACGATACTCTCTTTTCTTAAGTTTGCGGCCTACATATTTATAGGTCAAACCCTTTTCCATAACGTTTTTCGCTACGGTATATACATTTTTACGTTTGCCATAAAATCCTTTGGCAGCCTTTAAAATTCTTTTTCTGCGTGCCCTGGATGCTACGGCGTTTACTGAACGTGGCATATTGTAAAATTTTTGATGTTAGATGTATAGATTACTATTTAAGACGCAATAAACGTTTAACAAAATCAAGATTGGATTTATGTACCAGTCCAACTTTGTTAAGGGCACGCTTACGTTTCTTTGATTTTTTTGTGAGAATGTGTCGCTTGAAAGATTTCTGATGAGTAATTTTACCCGTGCCGGTTACTTTAAACCTTTTCTTGGCACTTGAATTTGTTTTTACCTTTGGCATTGATACCTGTTTACTGTTACACCCTGCTGGCGTTCCGCACCGGCGGACACTTTTGGAGCCTTGTGGGTAATAGAATCTTTGTTTTTACAAAAACTCAAAATGGGTCGCAAAGGTAGGGAAATCCAGATGAAAATCAGACAATTGCAGGATTGAAATTAAATGAATCTACGTCTTTGCGCTTATTCCATTTTTAAGTCGACTTATTTTGAACAGAACCGTGTAATTTCAGCACTCCATATTAAAATAATTAATCATCACAAGCTCTATCTGCAGTATGAAAAATTTCTATCGATTCTTTGCTTTTTCCCTGGTTGCTCTTTTTGTTTTCGCCTGTAATTCCCGTTCGGGAAAACCTCGTGTACTGGTTTTTTCAAAAACATCCGGCTTCCGGCACTCTTCCATTCCGGCAGGCAAGGCTGCAATCATGAAACTCGGACAGGAAAACGGTTTTGACGTGGACACTACGGAAAATGCCGGTTATTTTATCGAGGATAGCTTAAAAAATTACTCCGCAATTATATTTTTGAACACCACCATGGATGTGCTGAATAGCTATCAGGAAGCGGACTTCGAGCGTTATATCCAGTCTGGTGGCGGTTTTGTAGGTGTTCATTCCGCTACCGATACGGAATATGATTGGGGCTGGTATGGACGATTGGTGGGCGCCTATTTTTTAGGCCATCCAAAAAATCAAACGGCAATGCTGAATGTGGTGGATCAAACCCATATATCGACCAAGCATTTGCCTAAACAATGGCAGCGGCTCGATGAATGGTACAGTTTTAAAAATCTAAGTAAGGATGTAAAAGTATTGATAACCATCGATGAGAAAACATATGAAGGTGGTAAAAATGGCGATAATCACCCTATGGCCTGGTACCACGAGTACGATGGCGGCAGGGCATTTTACACTGCTTTGGGTCATACCGATGAATCATATGCAGAAGAAAATTTTCTAAAGCATCTTTTGGGTGGCATACAATATTCCATCGGTGATAACAAAAAGCTCGACTATGGCAATGCTAAAACGTTGAGGGTTCCCGACGAAGACCGGTTTACTAAAACCACGCTGGCCGTGGGCAAGTTCTTTGAGCCAACGGAATTAACGGTGCTTCCCAACCTGGATGTTTTGATCAGCCAGAGGCGGGGTGAAATACTGTTGTATAAGAACGGTGATTCCGGAATCAAACAAGCTGGATATCTCAATGTTTATTGGAAAACCAATACCAAAGGAGTCAATGCGGAAGAAGGATTGCTTGGAATAAAGGCTGATCCGAATTTCGGAAAAAATCATTTCGTCTATATTTTTTATAGTCCTATTGATACTTCCGTAAATCGTTTGTCCCGCTTTAAGTTTGAAAATGACAGTATAGACCTGAAGTCTGAAAAAGTAGTATTGCAATTTTATTCCCAACGTGAAATTTGTTGCCATACCGGTGGTTCTATCGCGTTTGGGGGTGATGGCTTATTATATCTCTCCTCCGGTGATAATTCGACTCCCTTTAATGAACCCAACCAGCCGTATGTCAACCAGGGTTTTGCACCTTTGGATGATCGTCCGGGACATGAACAATATGATGCGCGCAGAAGCGCCGGGAATCCCAACGACCTACGGGGAAAAATTTTACGCATTCGTATTAAGGATGACGGCAGCTACGAGATTCCCGATGGCAATCTTTATCCAAAAGGCCAGCAGGGAACAAAATCAGAAATATATGTTCAGGGAACCCGCAATCCTTACCGCATTTCGGTTGACCAAAAAAATAGCTTTTTATACTGGGGTGAGGTAGGTCCGGATGCTGGCAATGACAGTCTGGATACCCGTGGACCCCGGGGGTATGATGAAGTGAACCAGGCAAGGCAGGCAGGTTTTTTTGGATGGCCATTATTCGTAGGTAACAACTATGCATATCGTGAATATGATTATGGATCGGGCAGTTCAGGAACTTTCTTTGATCCCGCTAAGCCAATCAATAAATCCAGGAACAATACAGGTTTGCAGCAATTACCGCCTGCTCAACCGGCTTTTATATGGTATCCCTACGCCGAATCCAAAGACTTTCCGCAGGTGGGTACAGGAGGCCGGAATGCAATGGCAGGGCCGGTGTATTATACGGATATGTTTTCCAAAGAAACCCGCTTACCTGATTTTTATAATAAGAAATTATTTATTTACGACTGGATCCGTGGATGGATTAAAGTAGTAACCCTTCGACCCAATGGCGATTTGGATAAAATGGAACCATTTATGGGAAGTACAAAGTTCAATTCTTTAATTGATATGGAGGTTGGCCCTGATGGGAAATTATATTTGCTTGAATACGGAAGCGGTTGGTTCAGTAAAAATCAGGATGCTGCTTTATCCCGGATCGATTACAACGCCGGTAACCGCGCTCCTAAAATTTCAAATATTGCTGTTAACAAAACATCTGGAACCCTGCCGTTTCAGCTTGTTGCAACGGTTGAAGCGAAAGACCCTGAAAGCAGTAAGTTAACCTATGTTTGGCATCTGGGTAATGGGATCAAGGAGGAAACAACCGAGCCAAAACTTTCCTATACCTTTCAAAAAGCGGGTGATTATTCTATTTCGGTTGAAGTAAAAGACGAAGAAAAAGCAACCACAAAAAGTAATGTGATCAATGTATATGCCGGAAATGAAGCTCCGGTAGTTGATATTCAGATTGCGGGCAACAAATCTTTTTATTTTCCCAACAAACGGGTTGAGTATTCCGTGAATGTGAAAGATGCTAACAATACTGTACCGGCGCAAAATTTGTCGACGTTGTTCGTTTCTGCAGATTACATGGAAGGTCGTGATATGGCGGCAGCATCACAGGGGCACCAGGTAATGACCGAAGCGATGATCGGTAAGAGTTTGATCCTTTCGCTCGATTGCAAATCCTGTCACAAAGCCGATGAGAAATCTATCGGTCCTGCATATATAGAGGTGGCAAAAAAATATGAAAAAGATCCAGAAGCCGTTTCATACCTGGTGAATAAGATCATCAAGGGTGGTAGCGGCGTTTGGGGAGAAGTAGCGATGCCGGCCCATCCAAATCTAAGCGAATCGGATACCAAGCAGATGGTCTCCTACATTCAATCACTTACCGGTTCGGGACAAACGCAGAAATCCTTACCTCCATCAGGATCTCTTTCATCCACATTGAATAAACCATTACAAGACAATGGCGTTTTATATATTTCAGCAAGCTATACGGATAGCGGCAGTACCAATATAAAACCACTTACAGGCAATACCCGTATTACTTTACAAAATAGCAAACTGAATCCTGGAAGGATCCAGAATCTTAAGAACTACACAAAAGCGAATTCTGAAGGAAAGAGGTATCTGATAGTACCAAAAGGAAATGGCTGGTTTAGTATTGATAGTGTTGACCTGACAGGCATTCATGCTGCCGACTTCATGATTGCGAGCTTGTCTGGCGTTGAATTTGGTTACACTTTTGAAGTACGTCTTGATACACCAGAAGGTAATAAAATTGGGGAATTGATACTGCCTGC
>Ga0136634_10000742_pt1 | contig 13490 bp, 13 predicted proteins | sample AntDrymUQ8332106_2_FD_104654 | JGI IMG/M metagenome (GOLD analysis project Ga0136634, IMG submission 104654) | Polar desert sand microbial communities from Dry Valleys, Antarctica - metaG UQ833 (21.06) | ecosystem: Environmental > Terrestrial > Soil > Desert | place: Antarctica: Dry Valley... | reverse complement strand
CTCGACGACGAGGCCGCATTCGCGACCCGGAGCCGGCTCGTCCACGAGTGGCGGAAGTTCCTGTTCACCGATCCCGCCCTGCCGCGCAGCCTGCTGCCGTCCAGCTGGCCCGGTGACGACGCCGCCGCCTTCTTCGACGCGCACGCCACCCGTCTGCTGCCCGCCGCGAGCCGCTTCGTCGATGACGCGCTCGCCGCAGCCGGCCCGTCAGGGCGAACGGAAGGAGTGCCGTCGCCATGAGTGCATCCGTACGCATCGAGACCGCCGCGGGCGTCGCCACGATCACCCTGGACAGGCCCGCCGCATTGAACGCCCTCGACGAGTCGACGAAGGTCGCGCTGCGGGACGGGCTGGCCGCCGTCGCCGAGGCGCGGGACGTACGCGCCGTCGTGCTCACCGGCTCCGGTCGTGCGTTCTGCGTCGGACAGGACCTGCGCGAGCACGCCGAGAACCTGCGCGACCGACCTCTCGCCCAGGTGTGGTCGACCGTCGAGGACCACTACTCGCCGATCGCGCGGTCGCTGTTGACGATGCCCAAACCAGTGATCGCGGCCGTCAACGGCGTCGCCGCGGGCGCGGGCGCGTCGATCGCGTTTGCGTGCGACCTGCGGCTGGTGGCCGACACCGCCGGGTTCAACCTGACGTTCGCAGCGATCGGCCTATCGTGCGACACCGGCTGCTCGTGGACCCTTCCGCGCCTGGTCGGGCAGGCCAAGGCCCGCGAGCTGTTGCTCCTCCCGACCACCATCGACGCCCCGACGGCCCACGCGCTCGGGCTCGCGACCAGGGTGGTCCCGGCGGCCGAACTTGCGTCTGAGGCGGCAGCTCTCGCGAGCGTGCTCGCGAACGGCGCCACGATGGCGTACGCCGCACTCAAGTCGGCGCTGGACTTTGCCGCGACACACACCCTGGACGATTCGCTCGCCCACGAGGCCGGCCTGATGGCGGCCACGGGCGGCTCGGCGGATCATCGCAACGCCGTCGCGAGCTTCCTGGCCAAGAAGGGGCCCGTCTTCACCGGCGATTGAGCCCCGCCCTCCTCCACGTTGGTGCGGGGCGGGGGCGTGTCGGCTTTGCAGCCCTCCTGCCACGAGGCGCTAGCGGGAGACGCACCCCGCCAGGTGGTCGTTGACCAGGCCAACTGCCTGCATCAGCGCGTACGACGTGGTCGGCCCGACGAACCGAAAGCCATGCGCACGAAGGGCTTTCGCCATCGCCACCGACTCGGGGGTCGTCGCGGGGACATCGTCCAGCGTCATGGGCACGGGGCGGGACGCGGCATCCGGTGCAAAGCTCCAGATCAGGCTGCTCAGGCTGTCGGGAAGGCTGAGCGCCGCCCGGGCGTTGCCGATCGTCGCCTCGATCTTGGCGCGGTTGCGTACGATCCCGGCGTCCGCGAGCAGACGGTCCACGTCGCTGAGGTCGTACGCCGCGATGGTTGCCGGGTCGAACTCGTGGAAGGCAGCTCGGAACGCGTCACGCTTGCGAAGGATCGTCAGCCAGGACAGACCGGACTGGAACGCCTCGAGCGTCAATCGCTCGAACAGCCCGCGCTCGTCGCGCACGGCCCGACCCCACTCGTCATCGTGGTAGGCGAGGTAGTCCGGCGCGCCGAGCGCCCAAGGGCAACGTCGCGCCCCGTCCGGCCCGGCGACCGCCCCGGTGCTTCCGTCGCTTGCCGGCTCGGTCGCTGCTGGCTCGGTCACTGTTCGCTCGGTGATTGTTGGCTCGGTGATTGTTGGCTCGGTCATTGTTGGCTCGGTCATTGTTGACTCAGTGATCGTTGGCTCGGTCATTGTTGGCTCGGTCATTGTTGACTCGGGCATTGATGGCTCGGCTATTGCTGGCTCGGCTGTTCCGCCGCGATAAATGCCGCCCGTCGCAGGCAACGACGCAGGATCGCGGTGGCGACGGGCGCTCCGACCGGCCACAGCGCTCGTCCGACGGCACCCAGCGGCGGCTCGACGTCCTCCCACCAGGTCAGACGCGAGCCCGAGCCCGAGGCCACGATGTCCACCCCCGCTGTTCCGCGCACCACCCTCCCGGTGTGCAGGACCACCAGCCGATGCGGCGGCTCCCACACGTCGATGACCATGGTGTCGAGGAACCCGACCGGCCCGACACCGGTCCATCCCTCCAGTCGTGCTCCGACTCCCTCCGGGCCGGCCACCAGGCGAGTTCGCGTCAGTGGGATCCACCGCGACTGGCCCGGCCAGTCCGTGACTGTCCGCCACAGCTGCTCAGGGTTCGCCGCCGACTCGGCGTCCGCGCGCAGCTCAGCCATCGACGCGCTGCGCTGCACTCGGACCGGCGAGTCGCTCGGTGCCCGGATGGGTGCTGGTGCTGATCGCTGCGACGCGGCGCAGGTGCTCCAGCTCGGCGATCCGCTCGTCCCGCTCGGCCAGCTCGAGCTTGATTCGATCCAGCAGCTCGTCGACCTCATCCATGCGATAGCCACGCAGACCGACGCCCATGCGTACGGCGTCGAGGTCAGCGAGCTCCAGAGGTCGCTCGGCCGGCAGGACCAGGCGCCGGCGGCTGGACTCCGCGGGCGACACACCGTCCCCGCGCCCCGCCGCCACCAGCACCGTCGCGAGCACGATCCCGATTGCCACCACCACCTGCACCAAAAACATCACGGCTCCACCTGCACCTCGGTCAGCCCCGATCGTCGCACGCCCGGAGCGGGTCAGTCTGACGGCAGGTCTTGAGCTTCCTGCTCGGCGCGGGCCCGCTCAACCACAGCCGACTCCTCGGCGCCGCGACGGAAGTGCGCGGCTCGTACGATCGTCATCACGGCCTCGTCGACACTGTCCGTCACCGTCACCAGCTCCAGGTCCGGCGGCGCGACGGCACCCGCGCGGAGCAGCGTGCCGCCGATCCAGTCGAGTAGGCCACCCCAGTACGCCGTGCCCATCAGGACCACCGGAAACTGCGTGACCCGCCGGGTCTGCACGAGCGTCAACGCCTCGAAGAGCTCGTCGAGCGTCCCGAAGCCGCCGGGGAGGAACACGAACCCCTCGGCGTACTTCACGAACATCGTCTTCCGCGCGAAGAAGTAGTGGAACGCGAGGCCGATGTCGACGTACGCGTTGAGGCCCTGTTCGAAGGGAAGCTCGATGCCGAGGCCGACCGATAGCCCGCCGGCCTCCTGCGCCCCCCTGTTGGCGGCCTCCATCGCTCCGGGTCCGCCACCGGTGATTACGGCGTATCCGGCAGTAGCAAGCGCTTTGCCCAGTTTGAGGCCAAGTGCGTAGGTAGGGTCGTCTCGGTGGGTACGAGCGCTGCCGAACACGCTGACCGCCGGACCCAGATCGGCGAGGGTGCCGAAGCCCTCGACGAACTCCCCCTGGATACGCAAGACCCTCCAGAGGTCGTTGTCGCGCCAGCTCGGAGGCCGGTGACTGTCGAGCAGGGCGCGGTCGGAGGTCTCCTCGCCGTACTCAACGCCGAGCTGCGACGTCGACATCCGTCGCCTGTCAGGCCCGCTACCGGCCGCAGTGTCGCCGCGAGCGTTCGGGCGCAGCCTGTCGCTCATGGTCCGAGGCTAGCTCTGAGCGGAATGCGCGTGCCGCCACCTCGGGAAACGGACACAATGGCGCGTGGGGAGGGGGATCCGGATGGTTCGACCAGAACGTAGCCCCGATTCCGAAACGCCCGGCTCCCGAACGCCCGGCTCCCGAACGCCCGGCTCCGGCAAGCCCGGCTCCGAAGGCGGTGCCACCGAGCTCGCAGTCCGCTCATCCGCGGTGGGCCCAGCTGCGGTCGGCATTGCGCGGCCGCGGGCGCCGACGCTGCGTGACTTCGCTCATCTGTACGACATCGCCGACGACCTCACCGTCCGCTGCCAAACCGGGGAAGCGGCGAAGGTTCTCGACGAGGTCGAGGCCCCGCTGCGCGAAGCCGAAGAGGCCGGCGCCCGCGAGGTCCTGAACCGGCTGCGCTATGTCGTGGCCCTCGGCAACCTCCAGCTCGGGCGGCTCGACGAGGCGGTCGCCGCCTGCGACAAGATCATCGATGAGCTCAAGGAGCAGGGCGACACGGCATGGTTGTCGAGCGCCCACTCCCTGCGCGGGATTGCTCTGCAGTTTCGTGGCGACCACCTCGCGGCCGTCACCTGCCTTGTCGACGCCGCGGTGCTCCTGGACGAGGCTCGACCGACCGGCCAGCCGTACATCTATGCGGTCAACGGCCTCGCCGTCGGCTACCAGGGGCTGCGTCTGTACGAGTTGGCGCTGGACGAGTACGGCCGCGCGGCCACGCTGGTGTCGCGCCCTGGCAACAACCTCTCCCGCGTCTTCCATGTCTTCAACCGGATGCTCATCCAGATCTACTGGGGGATGGAGTTGGACCGGCTCGGTCGAGCCGCGGATGCACGCGAGCATTTCAGCGCAGCGCTGGAGCTGTCCGCGGACGCAGCGCCGTTGCCACGCTTCAACACAAGCGCGTGGGAGCTGCGGCTGCGTGCACGGGCGGGTCTGTGCCGGGCCATGATCGGCGACGCGCTGACGGCGGTCACCGACCTCGAGCCGACGGTCGAGACGATGGCGCGGTACAACCTCGACGAGGAGGCCATGGCGCGCATCGGCCTCGTCCGCGCCTACGCCGAGCTCGGCTGGTCAGATCGCGCTCTCGCCGAGGGCAGCCGCGCCTCGCTGGCCGCGGACAAGATCAAGGACCCGCAGCTCGTGCTCGGTGCGGCCTGGGAGCAGGTGAGACTGGTCACCACCGATCTCGAATCGCCGGCGGCCGTCGTCGCCGACTACGCGCGCCGCCTCGAGCGGGAGCGGTGGGAAGAACGTGAGCGGTTCGTCCGCGAGACTCGGGAGCGCCTGGTGACCGAGCGCGATCGACGGGCGGCGCGCAAGATGTCGGCGGAGTACCTCACCGACCCGGTGACCGGTCTTGCGAACCGGCGCCATTTGCACCTGCGACTGCGCGAGATGGTCGGCCGAGCCCAGACACTCGATGAGGTGCTGACCCTCGCCTTCGTCGCTCTCGACCAGACCACGCCGACCGAAACCCTCATCGCGGTGGGCAATCGCCTCGCGGACGCCGCCGGACCCCACGGTTTCGTCGCCCGGTACGGCGGCAACGAGCTCGTGCTGCTCGCGCCGCTGCTGTCCGGCCGAGAGGCCGCGGCCTTGCTGCGTACGGGTGTCGATGACTCGCCCACGCCGTTCCCGACGGTCGGTATCGCCTCCGTCCGAGGGCCGGTCTCCGTCGCCGGACTCGTGGCGACCGCCGACGAGGCGCTGCTCGCAGCGAGACGGTCCGGCGGCGGCGTCCGCCTCGCCTCCGCCTGACCCACCGCGACCCCTTGCGCTGCTCACCCCCGGACGCTCCGCCTCTTTGACCACGTATCGGTGGCGGCGTGTGCTCTTACGTGGCGTGGACGCCACGTACGAGCGCACTCGACCACGTAACGCGAGGGCCGTCCCCCACTTGACGGGCGAGACCATCATCGGCGGACGGGCTCTCGAGGCGAACGGGTCAGGGCGGAGCCCCCACGACACGGCGGAGCCCCCACGACACGACGGAGCCCCCACGACACGACGGAGCCTGCACCACGCGGCGGAGCCCCGCACGACGCGCCGAGGCGTACGGCGCGTACGACCTCAGCGTGTGAGCCAGGCGGCCATGCGCTCTTCGCACTCCAGGATCTGGCTCACCTCGACGTGCTCGTGTCGAGCGTGGGCGACGTTGGGGTCGCCGGGACCGTAGTTGACCGCGGGCACGCCGAGCGAGGAGAACAGCGAGACGTCGGTCCAGCCGTACTTCGCCATCGGCGGTCGTCCGATCGCTGACACGAACGATGCGGCCGCGGGGACGTCAAGACCCGGCCTGGCACCCGGCGCGCTGTCCCGGATCTCGATCTCGAACCCGTCGAACACCTCGCGCAGGTGCTCCTCGGCCATCGCCACGTCCCGGTCCGGCGCGAAGCGGAAGTTGACCGTCACCGCGCACCGGTCCGGGATGACGTTGCTCGCCACCCCGCCTGCGATGCCCACGGCGTTGAGACCTTCGCGGTACGTCAGCCCGTCGACCTCGGCGACCCTTGGCGCGTACGCGAGCAGCCGCGCGAGGACCGGCTGGGCGGCGTGGATGGCGTTGGACCCCATCCAGGAGCGGGCCGAATGCGCCCGCTGGCCCGTCGTCGTGATCTCCGCCCGCATCGTGCCTTGGCAGCCGCCCTCGACTGTCGCATTCGTCGGCTCCATCAGGATCGCGAAGTCGGCGGTGAGCCAGTCGGGATGCTCGCGGGACATCCGGCCCAGCCCGTTGCGGTCCGCCTCGACCTCCTCGCACTCGTAGAAGACGTAGGTCACGTCGCGGCTGGGCTCGGGAACCGTCGCGGCCAGGCGCAGTGCGACCGCCACACCACCCTTCATGTCGCAGGTGCCGAGGCCGTACATGCGACTGCCGTCGCGTCGCGCCGGCAGATTGTCGGCCAGCGGCACGGTGTCGAGGTGCCCGGCGATCACAACGCGCTCGGGGCGCCCGAGTGCGGTCCGCGCGATGACGCTGTGCCCCACTCGCTCGACACGCAGGTGGGCGAGCGGCCGCAAGACGCGCTCGACCTCGTCCGCGATCCGCTGCTCGTTGCCGCTCACCGACTCGATGTCCACGAGTGCCGCTGTCAGCGACACCGCGTCTTGTCCGAGGTCCAGGGTCACGCGGGTACGGTACCGGGCGTGACTGCCGACACCCGTCCTCTTTGCGCGTGGGCCGACGGAGTCGCCACGCTAGACGCCGACGAGCGGGTGCTCGACGTCTACTACCCGCGCCCGGCGCTCGGCGAGGTGCCCGTCGATGCTAGGAGCCCGACCGAGCTGGCTGCCCTCGCCGTGCCCGACCCGCGGCGCGCGGTCCACCGAGAGGTCGTCCGCACTGTCATCGCATCCCTCGACGCGCCTCCGGCCGACGCCGCAGACGCGTACCTCCGTCTGCACCTGCTCTCGCACCGGCTCGTACGCCCGAACAGCATGAACCTCGAGGGCGTCTTCGGTGTCCTGGCAAATGTGGTCTGGACCAGCGATGGTCCGTGCGCGGTCGATGACTTCGAGGCGACACGCATGCGGCTGCGGGCGGCCGGGAGCACCGTGACGGTGTACGGCGTGGACAAGTTCCCACGGATGGTCGACTACGTGGTCCCCACCGGCGTCCGGATCGCGGACGCCGACCGCGTACGCCTGGGCGCACACCTGGCCGAGGGCACGACGGTGATGCACGAGGGCTTCGTCAACTACAACGCGGGCACGCTCGGCGCCTCGATGGTCGAGGGTCGGATATCGCAGGGCGTCGTCGTCGACGACGGATCGGACATCGGCGGCGGGGCGTCGGTGATGGGCACGCTCTCCGGCGGCGGCACCCGGGTCATCCGCATCGGCAAGGGGTGTCTGCTCGGGGCCAACGCCGGCGTCGGCATCTCACTGGGCGACGGCTGCGTCGTCGAGGCCGGACTCTATGTCACCGCCGGTACGCGGGTCCGGTTGCCCGACGGCGACGTCGTCAAGGCGCGCGAGCTGTCGGACGCGCGGCAGCTGCTGTTCCGGCGCAACAGCGAGACGGGCGCCGTCGAGGCACTTCCCCGTACGGGCAGCTGGGGCGGCCTCAACGCCGCCCTGCATGGCCTCGCCTGAGCCGCACGCGCACCCTGGGAGCCCGAGGCCCGCCGACCGCCCACTCCCTTTGGCGAGGCCGCCGGCCCAAGGCCCATGATCATGAGGATTTGCGGGGGCTATAGCACCGCTGGAACCTCATGATCATGGAATGGCGGTCGGACTCAGGCGCGCAGCCGCGGTCGCGATGCGCTCATCCGTCGCGGTCACCGCGACGCGTACGTGCTGCGCACCCCCCGGTCCGTAGAAGTCCCCCGGTGCGACGAGGATGCCCCGCTCTGCCAGCCAGGCCGCGCTGTCCCAACCGGGTTCACCACGGGTCGCCCAGAGGTAGAGGCCACCCTGGGAGCCGTCGATGCGGAAACCTGCCCCCTCGAGCGCGGGACGCAGCACGGCACGCCGGGCACGATAACGCCCACGCTGCTCCTCGACATGTGCGTCGTCCCCGAGCACCGCTGTCATCGCCGCCTGCACCGGTCCTGGGACCATCATCCCCGCGTGCTTGCGGACGGCGAGCAACTCGGCCACGAGCGTCGCATCGCCGGCGACGAAGCCGGCCCGGTAGCCCGCTAGGTTCGACCGCTTGGACATCGACTGCAGCGAGAGCAGGTTGGCGTGCGAGCCACCGCACACGTCCGGGTGCAGGATTGAGACCGGGGGCTCGTCCCAGCCGAACTCCAGATAGCACTCGTCGGACACCAACACCGCGTCCCGCTCGCGCGCCCAGTCGACCATCTTGCGCAGGTGAGGGGCCGGCAGCACCTCTCCGGTCGGGTTGGACGGGGAGTTGACCCACACGAGGGCAACGCGCTGCGGACCGATGCTCAGCATTCCGTTCGCGGGTGCCGGCGTGGCGCCGGCCAAACGGGCGCCGACGTCGTACGTCGGGTACGCGATCTCCGGATGGACCACCAGGTCGCCGGGCCCGGCGCCGAGGAGGGTAGGCAACCAGGCCACCAGCTCCTTCGCGCCGATCACGGGCAGCACCGAGTCGGGGTCGAGCCCGATGACGCCGTGCCGGCGGACGAGCCACTCCACCGCCGCCTGCCTGAGCTGCGCAGTGCCGTGCGTCGTGGGATAGCCAGGCGAGTCGGATGCGGCATGCAGCGCGACCTGAGCAACCAGCGGCGAGGGGTCGACCGGAGTGCCGACCGACAGGTCCACCAGGCCACCCGGAACAGACGAGGCGACCCGCTTGTAGGCAGCCAACCCGTCCCACGGGAAGTCGGGCAGCCCGGCGGCAACCTGTCGTCGCGAGCGTATGTCCGCCGTCAGTGCTCTGTCTCTTGCGGTGGGAGCGCCGCGACCAGCGGGTGGTCCTTGGGGATCTTGCCCATCTTCGCGGCACCGCCGGGCGAGCCCAGGTCGCTGAAGAACTCCACGTTCGCGGCGTAGAACTCCTTCCACTGCGCCGGGGTGTCGTCTTCGTAGTAGATCGCTTCGACCGGGCACACCGGCTCGCAGGCGCCGCAGTCGACGCACTCGTCGGGGTGGATGTACAGCATCCGCTCACCCTCGTAGATGCAGTCGACCGGGCACTCCTCGACGCAGGCCAGATCCTTCAGGTCGACGCAGGGCAGCGCGATGACGTACGTCACGTCGTCCTCCTCATGAGGCGTTGACTCACATGTGCACGGGCCGCGTGATGTCTCACGCGACGAACTTTCAGCTGGTGCGTCGGCAGGCGTACGAGCACCCGCAACGCCTGCGTCCAGTATCGCGGGTTCGACCGACCGCAGGTGCATCGACCCCGGAACTCGCGACACAAGCGTGCGGTGCTCGGCCGCGCTGGGTCAGGTGCAGGTGATGCTGTCCGCCGGGTTGTAGTGGGTGTTGAAGTCCTCGCTGCGGACGACGGCGCCGTTCCGGATGAAGTTGCGGGTCACCGTGATGTCGAAGCCGGACGAGCCGCCCTGGTCGACGCACTCCTCGCTGTCGTCGGTGACCGTGTCGTAGTCCGTGATGTTGTAATGCTCGGAGCTCACCGACTCGATCTCGTCCCAGACCTTGGTTCCCCAGAAGCGCACCGTCAGCTCGCCATCGGTCTCCCAGAGCGCCTGGATGAGCACCCCGTGGCCGGAGTCGTTGCGGAACTTCAGGTCGACGCTCGGCCATGCCACCGTCGCCTCCCGGCCTGCCGGGTAGCGGCTGATGTAGAAGCTGTGCGGTTTGTGTTGGATGTCCTCCAGACCTGCGAAGAACACCGCATTGAACGTCGTCGTCGCCACTTGGGAGACGCCCCCGCCGAAGTCCAGGAACGACTTGCCGTCCTGGATCACGATGCCCTCGACGAAGCCGTTCTCCGCGGTCCGCTCGCCGACCGTCTCGTTGAGGCTGAACGTCTCCCCTGGCATGACCACGGTCCCGTGGATGATGCTTGCGGCGCGGGGGATGTTGACGAGCCGGTACGCGGTGATCGGGTAGTTGGTGGTGAACTCGGAGATCTCCTCGATGATCCCGAGCGCCTGCAACTCCTCCGTGGTGACCTCGGGGGGCTCCGCCCCGACGGTCGCCTCGGCGACACGCTCCTCGCCGGCAAGCGGCAACGCGGCCAGCAGGCCGGCCTCCAGTGTCGCCTCGTCCAGGACGGTCCCGTCGACACCTGGCACGAGCTTGGGCTTGTCGGCCTCGAAGGTGTACGACGCGTCCTTGGGCGCACTGACGAGAGCAGCGAACCGGTCAGGCACCGCCGCCAGCAAACCAGCCGCGTCGAAGGCCGGCTCGAGGGTGCCCTCGGCATCCGGGGCCAAGGTCAGGTGCGGGCCGAACTCGGCGGGCGTGAGCTCGACGCGTACGTCCCCGGCGACGATCGCGACCGGACCGGACATCGCCGGACCCCCGAACTCTTCGACTGCACGCTGCACTTCCGCGGCGTCCACAGCGGGTGGTGTCGTCTCGACCGGCAGGTCGAGGGTCGCAGCGCCGAACAGCTCGGTGGACATGACCTCGGTGGCAGCTGCCGTGTCGACGCGTACGCCGTCGACGGCCTCGGTCACCTCCACGATCCCGTTGGCGAGGCTCACCGAGCCGTCCCTCGCCTCGGTGTCGGCGGCCGCTGCTACGTCGTCGACCACTGCCGCCAGCGCGGCATCGTCGACGGCCAGCACCTGGTCGACCGCACCGCCGCCGGTGAGGATGGTCATGAGATGGATCGGGTTCCACCGGTCGCCCGGTCCTGCCGCCGCGACGGTCGCCGCGACGTCGAGCGTCACCCCGGCACTGATGGGGACCACCTCTCGGCTGAGGTCACCTGCGGTCACGGACACCGGCTCGTCGGCGCGGGGCGCGAGCTCGCGTTCCAGGGTCTCCTGCGCGTCCGCGGGGCTCATGCCGCCGATCGCGACCCCGGCGACCGTCGTGTCGCGCGGGATGCGGTCGCCCACGAGCAGCGCAGCGGCGCCGTACGCGAGCAGCACGACGCCCAGCACCGCAACCACCGCCAACGGCCAGCGTCGCCGAGACGATCGCGTCGGTGCTGGTGGTGTGGTGTCGAGGCTTGCGGTCGGCGACGCGTCACGGATGTCGGACACGCGGAAACTCCATCTGTGCAGTCAGGGGGTCACGTGGGGGCACCGCGTCGGACGGGCCCGGGCAGCCCCCCATGATAGGCGACCGCACCATCGTCAACGGGCTGGCGAGTCGCCGGGGCGTAGGGCAGCGCGATGCACAGGCCGATCAGGACCGCCCCACCGAGCAGGAACACATAGCCGCTGAGGGTCGCGGCGACGACCAGGTCACCCTCGGGCCGCGGCATTGCCATCGGGAAGACGCCGACCGCCCAACCGATCCCAGGTGCCACCAGCGCCAACCGGCTGAGGACCACATTTCCGGTCAGAAGAAGGAGGGCAGCCAGCGCGGCGAGCGCCGGCAGCAGACCGAACGGCACCGTGAAACCGAGGACCGATCCCGACATCCGATGGACGAATGCGCCGATCACACCGACCGCAACGCCCGCTGCCCCCGCCACGGCGACGGCGACGAGGCGCGCCAGCAGCCTCACCCGACCGCCCGCGCCACACCCTCGTTCCGGGCCACCGAAGCGCCCTCCGTGGCGACCTTCGCGGTCCCGTTCGCAGCACGGGACTCGGCGCCGGTTGTTGCCGCCGACGCCGCTTCGGACCCGGCGTCGTCGCCCGACACCTCGGCCATCCGCTGGTGCTGCGCGGGAGGGACCGCATCGCTGTCGCCCAGACGGTCGTCATCGAGTTGCACACCGGCGAAGAGGTCGGTCTCCAACGAGTCCCCCGCATCTCGTACCGCACGTCCCTGGACCAACCGGTAGTACTCGTCGGCGAACGCATTGGACCCGTCGAGGCCGGCCAGGGCGAAGAACGGCCCATCCTCCGTGATCTGCGTGGCGTGCGCGCGCAACGCCGCCATCTTCTGGTCGTAGTGCTGCCTCGCGGTCACCTTCGTCGTGACGAGCTCGTCGTCGATGAGGAACGGCAGGTCCTCGACCGACTCCATGTCGAAGAAGTTGATGCCCGCCTTCTTCGCCAGCTCCAGAGCCTCGGCCATGACCGACCGTGGCGAGGCCGACCAGTAAACCTTCTGCACGGCCCAGGGGGCGCCGAGATCAATGCGGTACGACGGGGCCGCCGCGAGCGAGGTTGCATACGTCGCGACGCGGTGGGCCTGGACGTGGTCCGGGTGGCCGTACCCACCGTGCTCGTCGTACGTCACCAGCACCTGCGGCCGGATCTCACGGATGATCGACACCAGCAGGTCGGCGGCCTCGAGCAGGTCGGCAGACCAGAAGGTGTCCGGCCGGATCGTCTCCGGCTTGGTCGCCGCGCCGCTCTCGTCGTACAGCATCCCCGTGTCCCGGAAGCGGCCCGGACCACCAAGGAAGCGATGGTCGGTGACCCCGAGCACGGCCATCGCCGCAGCGAGCTCACCTTCGCGGTGTGGGCCGAGCCCGTCCCCGTCCGCGGCCGCGAGGTGGGCCAGCTCCGGCACGAGGACCTCGCCCTCCTCACCGCGCGTACACGTCACCAGCGTCACCTGAGCGCCCTCGGCGACGTACTTGGCCATCGTGGCGCCGTTGTTGATGGTCTCGTCGTCGGGGTGGGCGTGGACGAGCAGCATTCGCCGGCGCACGGCACGGCCAGCGGCCGACGCGGGTTGCGGCGCGGCCGCTCGAGCCGCGTCCTCGACGGTCACGTGAGGCATGGAGGTCATGACCGAAAGCGTACGTGCGGCCACCGACACCCCAACCCCTTGCGGATCGGCGCACCTGGGGGACAGACCACCGTCGAGCGATCGGGGCGCCTCGCGACCGGTCGGGAACCGGACGGGCTGGTTGGATGGCGGGGTGTCCACAACGATGACGGGCGAGCTCTCCTTTCCACGCCAACAGGCGCGAACCGGCCGGTTCCAGCGGGGCGCGCCCCGCGCACCGGGCGTGTCCTCCGACGGCTCCCGGGTGACGTTCCTGCGGTCGACCTCCGGCATCGACCCGATGTCGTCGCTGTGGCTGCTCGACGTCGAGACAGGTGCCGAGCGACTCGTCGCCGATCCACGCGTCCTGCTGGGGGGCGGCGATGAGGAGTTGTCCGCTGCCGAGCGCGCCCGCCGCGAGCGTAGCCGTGAGGTCGGGGCGGGCATCGTCTCGTACGCGACCGACCGGTCCGGCCGGACGGCAGTCTTTGCTCTCTCCGGTCGCCTGTTCGTCGCCGATCTGGCCGGCTCCAAGGGGGCGGAGTCAGCTCGCGAGCTCCCGGCCGTGGGACCCGTCGCCGATCCTCGCCTCGACCGCGACGGCCGCCGGGTCGCGTACGCCAGTGACGGGACGCTGCGCCTCGTCGACGTCGACGGCTCCGCCGACCGCGCACTGATCGCGCCGGACGGGCCGGGCGTCAGCTGGGG
>Ga0136634_10000741_pt1 | contig 13500 bp, 12 predicted proteins | sample AntDrymUQ8332106_2_FD_104654 | JGI IMG/M metagenome (GOLD analysis project Ga0136634, IMG submission 104654) | Polar desert sand microbial communities from Dry Valleys, Antarctica - metaG UQ833 (21.06) | ecosystem: Environmental > Terrestrial > Soil > Desert | place: Antarctica: Dry Valley... | reverse complement strand
CACCTTCTGCGACTGGTATGTCGAACTGGTCAAAGGCGGCTGGGACGACGAGACCCGCGCCGTCGCCGCCTGGGCCTTCGACCAGATCCTCGTCATGCTTCACCCGCTGATGCCGTTCATTACGGAGGAATTGTGGCACAGCATGGGGGCAGGGGAACGCGACGACTACCCCCTGATCACCGCCAAATGGCCCGAACCCGAAGCCCAGCGCGATGCGCAGGCCGCCAGCGACATCACTGGCCTGATCGACATTGTCGACCAGGTCCGCGCGCTTCGCGCCGAGCTGACCATTCCGTGGAGTGCGGCGCTCGTGCCCCATGTCATTGGCGGCGACGGGGTTACGATCGACCGTTTGAATGCGAACGCCGCAGCCTTGTCGCGCATGGCCAAGCTTGGCCCACCGGTTGCGTCGGACAGCGTGCCCGCTGGCTCGGCACAGATCGTGATCGGCGGCACCACTGTCGCCTTCCCGCTCGACGACGCAATCGACCTCGACGCTGAAAAGTCCCGCCTCGTCAAAGCTATCGCGATTGCCGAGAAAGACCGCGACGGTCTCGCCGCACGGCTCGCCAATACCGCCTTCACCGATCGCGCCAAGCCCGAAGCCGTCGACAAAGCCCGCGCCGACCACGACGCTCGCGCGGCCGAGGCCGAACGGCTGGCGGCGGCGCTCGCGCGGCTAGGCTAACCTTCACTCCGTTTGTCCCGAGCGTAGTCGAGGGACGTGTCTCGACGCGCTCGACACAAGCGGATCTAGGGTGCCACCTCCCGCGGCGCCGCCACCTCGATCGCGCCTTTGGCGACGCACACCGTCACCGGGGTCTTCGCCGCAATCTCGCCGTCGATCGAAATCTTCTGCTGCGGCCGTGCTTCCAGCCGCAGCGTCTTGCCGCGCCATTCGGTGGTGGTTCGCTCGCGCCCCGACAGCTTGAACAAGGTCGCGAGCCAGCTCCACGCCAGGCCGAAAATGCTTTTCCCGGTAACCGCCTGGATCACAATCTCGCCCGAATCGACTTCCTGGCTCTCGACCAGCTCGACCCCGCCGTGGTGCGTGCCATTGGCGATCCGCGCCTCGGTCGCCCAGGCCTTGACGACGCTTCCGTCCTCCAGCGTGATACGCAGCCGGAATGGCCGGAAATGAAAGGCGCTGCGCGCTGCCCAGATCAGGTATCCGACCATTCCCAGATAGCGCTTGAGCTTGTGCGGCACGGTGTCGGCGATCAGCGGCGACAGGCCGAGCGCCGCGGCGTTGACGAAATAATCGCCGTCGATCACACCCAGATCGATCCGCCGCCGGCGGCCGTTGGCGATCACGTCGATCGCCGAATCGAGGTCGGGCGCCATGCCCATCGATCCGGCGAAACTGTTGGCGGTGCCCAATGGCAGGATCGCGAACACGGTATTCTTGCCGACGAAATGGTCGATCGTGCTCGACAGGCTGCCGTCGCCGCCGCCGATTATCACCATCGGCGCGCGCGCTACCGCGTCGATCACCGATTTGTCCATTTCTTCCGGTTTGTGGATCGCGATAGCGTCGATCAGCTCGACCCCGGCTAGCTCGAGCTTCGCCCGCGCCTCGTCGTACGCATCGGCGCCGCGGCGGCTCATCGCATTGACGATCAGGATCGCTTGTCTGGGAAGGGTATCGTTCATGGCAGCTTAGTGTTTGGCTATCGCAACGGTTCCGTTAAGGACAGGTCATGTCGTCTTTTCCTGCCTGTCGCCTGCGTCGCGGCCGCTCCGCCCCGTGGATCCGCGAAATGCTGGCCGAGCATCGGTTGCATCCCAGCGACCTCATCTGGCCCTTATTCATTGCCGACGGAATCGACACGGAGGAGCCGGTCGCCTCGCTTCCCGGCGTCTCGCGCTGGACCGTCGATCGCCTGGCCGCAAAAGCCCGCGAGGCGCGCGATCTCGGCATCCCGTGCATCGCGCTTTTCCCCAATACGCCCAAAGGCTTACGCACCAACGACGCGCGCGAGGCGGTCAATCCCGACAACCTCATCTGCCGCGCCATCCGGGAGCTGAAGAATGCCGTGCCCGAGGTCGGAATCCTGACCGACGTCGCGCTCGACCCGTACACCAGTCACGGCCATGACGGCCTGGTCGACGACCGTGGCTGCATCCCCAATGACGATACAGTCGCGATGCTCGTCGACCAGGCTCTGGTCCAGGCCGGCGCCGGGGCCGACATCGTCGCCCCCTCGGACATGATGGACGGCCGCGTCGGCGCGATCCGTGCCGCGCTCGAGGCAGAGGGCCACTGCGATGTCGCGATCATGGCCTATGCCGCCAAATATGCCTCGGCCTTTTACGGCCCGTTCCGTGATGCGGTCGGCAGCAAGGGGCTGCTGAAGGGCGACAAGCGCACCTACCAGATGGACCCGGCCAACGTCGCCGAGGCGCTGCGCGAGGTCGAGTTCGACCTCGCCGAGGGCGCCGACATGGTGATGGTCAAGCCGGGCCTCGCTTACCTCGACGTGCTGGCGCGGGTGAAGGATGCGTTCGGCGTGCCGACGTTCGCTTATGCGGTGTCGGGCGAATATGCGATGATCGAAGCCGCGGCGGCGGCCGGGGCGGGGGACCGCGACGCGCTGGTGATCGAGACGTTGATGGCGTTCAAACGCGCCGGTGCGACGGGCGTGCTGACCTATCACGCTCCCGTCGCCGCGCGACTGATCAATGGCTGACATCGTCGCGGCGACCGAACGGCTGCTCCTGCGCAACTGGCGTGACGAGGATCGCCCGGCTTTCATCAGCCATTGCAACACGCCGGCAGTCATGCGCTGGCTCGGCGGGGTGCAGGACGACGCGCATTATGACATCATGGTCAAGCGTGTCGACGGCTATGCCCGCGACTACGGGCACACCCTGTGGATCGTCGAGCGCAAGGCGGACGGTGAACTGCTCGGCTTTTGCGGTCTCAAGCGGGTCAATGCCGACGGCGCGAAAAATCCCGGCGACATGGAAGTCGGCTGGCGGCTGCGCGAGGATGCGTGGGGCAAGGGAGTGGCCAAGGAAGCCGCCATCGCGAGCCTCGACTTGGCCTTTGGCAAATTCGCCGCGCCGCATGTCGTCGCCTTCACCGTGGCTGGCAATGTCGGCAGCTGGGGGCTGATGGAGCGGCTCGGGATGACCCGCCGTCCCGACCTCGACTATCACGATCCGCGATTCGGGCCGGAGCTCAACCCGACGATCACTTACTCGATCGATGCCGCCGACTGGCCAGCTGCGCGCGCCGCAGCGATGGCCTAACGCCCGAGCCGCGCGCCCAACTGGTCGATGATCGACGTCTGACGGTCGGTCAGCACGCGCAATGCGCCCGTTGCCGCCTCGACCGCGCCGAGTTCCGACGCGGTCAATCCGGCACCGCTCTGGATCCGCGTCGCGGCGATGGCGTCGACATCGGACATTGCGCGGGTCGATCGAGCGCGTGCGCCTTCCAGTCCCGACAGCGCCTGCTGCGCCACGATCCAGCTCTCGGATTGCGCCGGGCCAGCGGCTTCGGCCAGACCCTGCGCCTGGCCGACCTGCGCATCGAATGTCTGCCCGCCCGCCTTGCCCTCGGCAACCAGCTGCGAAAGTCGAGCAGCGAGCGTGGCATCGACCGGACCGAGCGTCGGTTCGGATGCGATCGGAAGCCTCGGATCGATCGCTTCGGCGGGTCGCGGAGCGAGCGAGGGTTCGATCGCGGAGGATATAGCGCAGCCGGCGAGCAGGAAGGGGAGCGCAAGGGTGAACGGCTTCATCGTACCTTGTCTAGGGTCGGGCGGGCCGCGGCGCAATTGGTCACGATGTCGCGACCTTTTTTGGGCCAGGTTCCGACGCGACTAGCTTGGAAGGATGATATCCGCAGGGGGCAGCCTCTTGAGATAGCGATCATATGCCCAATCGTAGGCCGACTCGATGTGGCGCGTGAACAAGGCGCTGTCGAACAGCGGCATCGTCGTCCGGTTCAATCTGAGTTTCGTGCGAACGGCAGCGAGACGTTCCGGATTCTCTGCCAGGTCAAGCGCGATGGCCGCATAGTCGCGCTCAGTAGAGGCGATCAGATCGCTCAGGCCGACTGCCTGCAACAGGCTTGCGCCCACCCGCGCGGCAAATCCCTCGCCGGCCTTGGTGACCAGTGGCAGGCCAACCCACAGCGCGTCGCTGGCGGTGGTGTGGGCATTGCAGTTGAATGTGTCGAGGAACAGGTCGGCGAATTGTATTCGTGCGAGATGCGCTTCCGGCGGCACTTTTGGCGCGAAGATCAGCCGGGCAGGATCGATCCCCAGCTTGGCAGCCGCAGCACGAAGATTGACTTGAGCCTGGGCTCTACTCGCCAACAGCCAGAGCACGCTCCCTGCGACGCGGTCCAGGAGATTCATCCAGATGTGAAATTCGTCGGGCGTGATCTTGTACGTGGCGTTGAAGCAGCAGAAGACAAAGGCATTCGGCGGAAGACCAAGGTCGGCCCGGGTGCCCTCCGCTGCCGGTACTGGCCTTGTGTCGTCATTGACCTGATAGCTTTGCGGCAGGATAATGAGCTGCTCCGAATAGGCCGATCGCTGATCGTCCGGTACTACCTTCCGATCGGCGACGAGATAGTCGATGAATGGCGAACCAAGCGTTCCCGGATAGCCAAGAAAGCTGATCTGGATGGCCGCCGGCCGATAGGCTAGGATCGCCACCCGCTGATGCTCGGTATAGCCCTTCAGGTCGATGGCAAGGTCGAGGCCGTCTTGGCGGGCAAGTTCGGCGATTTGCAGGTCGCTTAATTCCCCAACGTCCTTGAAATGGTCAAAGGCCTTGCGCGCGCGGTCGCGCATCGGACCCGGTTCGTCGCGACCATAGGAATAGGCATAAATTTCGAACCGTTCACGGTCGTGAAGTTCGAACATCCGCACCGCCAGGAACATGGTGGCATGCTCTCTCAGGTCGGCCGAGAAATAGCCGATCCGTAACCGGTCGGGTCTGGCCACCGGTTGGGCTGGCACCGAAAGTGGCGCGATCGACGCAAACTGGGCCGCTGCGTAATTTTGCGAACGGATACGATGTCGTTGCGGGTGATCTTCGAACGCTAAGAGGCTGAACGGAGGAACTGGATCGCCGTCAACACCGAGCGCTGCCACGTGGCTTCGCTCCGGTTCCAGCCGGTCCCAATCGCAATCGACCGCAAGCAGGTACATCCAGTGCGCGCGCGCAGCGGCGTTGCCTGGCTCTAGCGCCAGTGCTTGCTCGAAGGCCTGCTTTGCATCGTCGGGGAGGCGCGATTGCATCGCCACAGCGCCGAGCGTCGCGAACACATCGGGATAAGTTGCGTTGAGCTCGATCGATCGCCGAAGGCTGTAGAGAGCCTCGTCAAGGTTCCCGGCGCGATGGTGGGCAAGCCCGAGATAATAATGAGCCTCGTCCATGCCAGGATCAATCGATAGCGCCTTGTTCAGGCTTTCAATCGCATCGGCGCGCTGGCCCAACGCCTGCAGCGACACGCCCATATGAAAATGAGCCATCGCATCGAGGCGATCAAGGCCTAGCGCGCGATCGAAGGCGCGGATTGCTTCATCATGCCTGCCAAGCGCGGCCAGCGCTGCACCCAGGTTGTTATGGGACGGGCCATAAGCGGGCCACGCCTCCGCTGCCGACTGGAAGGCGGTAACCGCGCCGAGGAAATCGCGACGTCGGACCAATGCCAGGCCCTGGTGGAATGCGGCATCGGCGCGATCAAGGGCATCATCCATGCTGGGTGCCTTAGCAAGGCTTCCTTGTGCGCGGAACCTTCGCCGAGAACTGCTGCTGGTTGCAGTCGCGAGCGCCACGCGGTCCGCGAGCATTGCGCGACGACCATGGGTTGCGCGCCTCCACCCTTGCCCCTATGTCCCCTCTGCCGCGCGCCCGTAGCTCAGCTGGATAGAGCATCAGACTACGAATCTGAGGGTCGGACGTTCGAATCGTTCCGGGCGCGCCATTTCATTTCAGTCACTTAGCTAGAATTGTGTCCGTTCTGCTCCTTGGGCTAAATGAGATTAGCAACCACATAGCAAGCACGATACGTTAGCTGCCGATAGGTTGGCTGCCACCTGAATGTCTGCCTTCGATCCATCACGGAAATTACGACAGGGTCCGCTTTGCGCCCATCTTTGCCGTTGAAATCGCCTATGCCGGATCCCAAAATTCGCCGTTCCTTCGGTCCAACGCAGGGGTGAGCCTGCTTCATGGGCGGGCAAAACGGACCTTTTCGAACCCCGGTTATCCCGGCGGCGCAGAATCCGCCGGCCCCGCTATTGTTGAGTCTGCTGGGTGCTGTCCCCCAAGTTTTATGGTATCCGACCATCATAGGAACCCGTCCAGACATTGGTGCGCTTGATAAGCGTGGAGAGAGTTTCATGAGTGAAGCAGGCAAGAGCGAACCTGAACTGTTACGGCAGCACACCGTCTTTGCCCAGTTTGGCGAGCTTGCCTTGCGCTCCGACAACCTGGACGAGATTTTGACCGAAAGTTGCCGCCTGGTGGGCGAGGGCCTCGGCACAGACCTCGCCAAGGTGGTTGAGCTGCAAGACGACGGCAAAACCTTGCTGGTCCGCGCCGGGGTCGGCTGGAAGCCGGGCGTCGTCGGCAAGGCGACCATCAAATTGGAAGACGACACGTCGGAAGGCTATGCGCTGAAATCTGGCAAGCCGATGACCTCCTCCAACATCGAAACCGAGACGCGCTTCCGATACCCCCCGTTCCTGATCGAGAACGGCGCCAAGGCGGTCGTGAACGTCATCATCATTGGCGGCAAGGACAGGCCCCCTTACGGCCTCCTCCAGGTCGACAGTCGCGAGCCGCGCGAGTTCACCGAGAGCGATACGGCCTTTCTGAGCGGTTACGCCAACCTGCTGGCGGCAACGGTGGATCGTTTTCGACTCATCCAGGAGGTGCGCGAAAGAGAAGCTGGCGAGCGCCACGCTTTGGAGATCAAGGTGGCCGAGCGGACCGCCGAGCTCGCCGCGTCGAATGCCCAACTCGACGCGTTCGCCTATACCGTCAGCCATGACCTTCGCGCCCCGCTTCGCGCGATGGAGGGGTTCGCCCGCATCCTGCTCGACGACTATGCCGCGGCACTTGGCGACAGCGGCGGACGCTACGCCGAACGCATTGTTGGGGCGTCGATGCGGATGGAGGGGCTGATCGACGCCTTGCTCGGCTACAGCCGCCTGCGCCGACAGGAACCCGCGGCCCGCCTTGTCGATCCGACGCCGATCGTCCGGCGGGCGGTCGAAGAGGTGCAGGCGAGCCTCGAGCGGCCGATCGCCATCGACGTGGCGACCCCGTTGCCTTCGGTGATGGCGGAGCCCATCGTGCTCGGGCAGGTTCTCGTCAACCTTATCGGCAACGCCGCGAAGTTTCAGCGCGACGGCGTGCCCGTGCAGGTCACCGTGCGGGCCGAGCACCGGGCCGGCCGAGTCCGCATCTGGGTCGAGGACAACGGGCTCGGAATCGCGCCCGAGCACCAGGAGCGCATCTTCAACGTGTTCGAACGGCTGCACGGTGACGAGACGTATCCCGGCACCGGCATCGGCCTGGCTATTGTCAGGGAGGGTATGGCGCTCATGGGCGGGCGGGCTGGCGTCGAGTCCGATCCCCGGGAAGGCAGCCGCTTCTGGATCGAGTTCGCCGACACCGCACAACTTGCCATGGCAAATGACGACTCTGTAAAGCCCCAAAGTTGAACGAGCTGTCGATCATCTTGCTCGTCGAGGACAACCCTGATGATGCCGAGCTGATTAAGTATGCATTTCAAAAGGTCGGCATTCGGAATCCGCTTGTGATCGTGACCGACGGCGATGCCGCTGTCGACTATATCGGGCGCACGGGAGTCTATGCCGACCGGGAGGGCCTTCCCCTCCCGGAGCTGATCCTGCTCGACCTGAAGCTTCCTCGCCGCTCCGGCTTCGAGGTCTTGAGTTTCGTTCGTCAGCACGAAACGGCTCGGCACACTCCGGTCGTGGTGCTCACCTCATCTGACCAGGAGAAAGACATTTGCCGGTCCTACGAGGGTGGCGCCAACTCGTTTCTCGTCAAGCCGATCGGCCGCGACGGATTGATCGACATGGCGCGCGCGCTCAAAGCCTATTGGATCAATCTCAATCATGGGGTTGCGCTTTGACCGACATGCCACGCCCGATGCGCGTCCTGGTCATCGACGATAACCCCGACGATCGCCAGCTCGTGTTGCGCGAACTGACCGCGCTCTGGCCCGGCGTGATAGCGGTAGAGGTCAACGATCTCGCCACGTTCGAAGCCGCTCTTGAGGTCCGCCCTCCCGATTTGGTGGTGACCGACCTGGACCTGCGCTGGGCAGACGGTCGTGACGCCTTCATCGCCACAAAGCAACGCTACCCCTCCTGCCCCGTCGTGATGTTTACCGGCACCGGGGATGAGACCATCGCCGTTGAGCTGATGAAAGCCGGATTGGATGACTATGTAGTGAAGTCGCCGCGCCAAATGCCGCGGCTTCGCGCATCGCTCAGAATGGCGGTCGAGATCGTGACGTCACGAAACGCGTTGAGTGAACGAGAGGCGCAGTTGATCGCGCTCGCCGCGCATAAGGACATGATCGCGCGGGAACTTCACCACCGGGTGAAGAACAATCTGCAAATGATTACGAGCCTGCTCAATTTACGCGCCCGGCAGGTTGATGACGTGACGCGCGGGCATTTGCAGGAAATGGCGGGACGCATGGAAGCGCTCGCTTTGGTTCAGGCGCACATCTACGATGCCGACGCGCTCGATCGGGTCGATTTTAGGGCTTCGTTGTCCGAGATCGTCGAGGGACTGTCGAACACCATTGGCAATGACGATATCGGCCTTGATCGTGACTTTGATGGACCGCTTGAGCTTGGAGTTGGTCGTGCGATGCCACTTGGATTGCTCTGCTACGAACTGATCCTCAACGCGCTTAAACATGCCTGGCCGCAGGGACAGCGGGGAAAGCTCACCGTCGAATTGCGAACGCAGGGTGCGCATCCCGAGGTGAGGATTCGCGACGATGGAGTGGGGTTTGAGGAAGGATCGGTGACCAAGGGCCTGGGAACGCGTTTGGTGCGTTCACTTGCTACCGAGGCGAGGGCCGAGGTGATGACGTTGTCCAAGCCGGGTGACGGCACAACCGTTACGCTAAGGCTGGTATGAACGTCGAGATCACAACGAAGAATGGAGTGGGCAACGCGGCGGCGGTTCTCGTGGTTGAAGACGAAGCGATCATCCGAATGATGCTCGTTGATGAGCTGGAGGATGCCGGGATAGCGGTGATAGAGGCGGAAGGAGCAGACGCGGCCGCAGCGATCATGAGTAATGGTGCCACGATCCGCGCAGTCGTCACGGATGTCAGGATGCCGGGCACGATGGATGGGCTCGGCCTCGCGGCCTGGATGCGGGATCGGGCGCCGGGCGTACCGATCATCATAACCTCAGGTGTCGCAACCGAGTCAGATTGTGAGGCGATTAATCCTTCCATCAAGCGCGTTATCTCAAAACCCTACTCAGCGAAAATAGTGGTCGGCTTAATAGTTGCGCTGCTAAGTTAGCAAGACACGATGAGGGTCAGAACCGGTTGGTTGTGTTGGTTGTGACGCACTCGTGATCCACAGCTTTCTGCGGGTCACAGAGTGTCAAATACCCCCATCAGAATGCGTGCGCTTTCGGCTACTGCCGACAGCCTGGTATATGGCCCACACGGGTCGGATCTCGTCGTTCCCGCTGTGAATACTGCGGCAGAGCTGTGTGAAACGGACCGCATCTTGGTCGACCCGACGAACCGGCGGCTGTCGTAGAATATGTCGAACGCTCGCGAGCGGCGACGGCGCGGGCTTAATGCAGGGTGCGTGCTCGGTCTCAGTTCGCCAATTTGTCGCGATCGAGCAGCAACGTCACGACCAGCCCATCCTTCACCCAGTCATACACAATTTTCCCGCCTAGCTGCTTGGACACGCTGCGATGCACGAGCCTGCTTCCAAATCCGCTGGCTTCCGGGGGCGTTGTCACTTCCGGCCCGCCGCGCTCCATCCAGACTATCTCTAGCTGCGCGCCCTTTGACACAGATGTGATATCCAATGTCCCTGTGCCCGAGGACAAGGCGCCATATTTGAGCGAGTTAGTCGCCAGTTCGTGCAACACCAGCGCGAGACTGTTGGTGGCAACCTCGCCCACGCCCATACGCTCCACCGAAACCCTGATCCGCCCGCTAAAGGCGCCAAGATCATCATAAGGAGCGAGCAGAACCGATAAGAGATCTCCGAGCAGCGCCGCGCTTCCCTGATTGCCCGGGAGCGGACGAACCAGGTCGTGTGCCCGCCCGAGCGCCGTAAGGCGCTGCGTCAACTCTTTTGCCATCTCAGTCGTACTGGAGGTCGAGCGCGAGGTTATGTGCGTCAGTCCCGTGGCGATGGCCAACAGGTTCTTGACCCGGTGGCTCATTTCTCCGGCGAGAAGTTCGTGTCCTTCCTCAGCCTGTTTGCGTCCGGTGACATCAAGGAAGATGCCTGACATGCGCCGGTGATGAATCCCTTCATCTTCTCCACGGCCGCGCGAGGAGATCCAGCGTACCTCATTGCCCAGAACGATGCGGAAGTCGGTTTCGTACCCGCCTTCCACGCCGCGCGTGGCGGAAAACGCCGCACGAACACGGTCACGGTCAGCCGGGTGGATATGCTGCGAAAGGTCTTCGAAGGTCAGGCGCTCCTTCCAGGTCAAGCCCCAAAGCGCGAAACCCCGTTGATCCATCGTGAAGCTGTCGTCGTCGACGTTCCACGTCCATAACGCCAGGCCAGCAGCTTCAAACCCACGAAGCAGCTCAGCCGACGGCCAGCTGTGCGGCGACGAGGTGGTCGGCTCGCCAGTGTCTGGTGTCCGCTTGCCGGCAAGCGGCAAGATGTTCGAACCTCGCATCGTGAAATCCCCCTGAGAAGTAACTTTTACTCGAACACCCAGCATGAAGTTTCCATCGGGGTTTCACTTGTATTGGTGAGCAGAAATGAACCTCCGCTTGCTGGCAAAAGTTAATGCCGAACGTCTGTGCGGTTGGTTGCGTGGTTGCCGCCACCTCGAACGACAGTGGCTGATGGCCAATGAGTTTTCTTGCCTCTGATTGGGCACGGGCTTATTTCCCCAGTGGGTCGAAAACGGACAGCGAGGCCCCACCGCGAGGAGCGCTGCGCCCCCGCAACATCGCGCTCGTATCGCCACAGCCGGAACAGTCGTCCTCGCTCGTCGGTTGAGTTGGCGACATCATTGTCCATCCGGGCAATCGAAGAGGACTTTTGTGATGAACGAAGATCGTATCGAAGGCGCCGCCACCACGTTCGCCGGACGCGTTGAAAAGGGCTTGGGCGACGTCACCGGCGACCGCAAGCTGCAGAGCGATGGCCTCGCCGACCAGGCCCGCGGAACCGGGCAGAACATGTTCGGCGGCGCGCAGGACGCGTTGCGCTCGGCGCTCGACCAAGCCCCGCCGCAAGTCCGCGAGACCGCCGACCGAGCGATCATCGCCGCGCGCAAGAACCCTGTCCTTGCTACGCTTGCGATTGGTGCCGCCGGGCTGATTTTCGCCAAGATCTTTCGTGATGCGGCGCGCGGCGGTCGCAGAAGTTAAGCTCAGCCGCTCTCGAATGATTGACAAGGCGGTGGAGGCCGATGGTCTTCCACCGTTTTTTGCATAGCTACTCCTGGGTTTTGATTCCCCTCAGCTCCGTCGATATGCCGGCTAGCGAAAGCGCTGGGCCCGTCGACGTCGTGATCGGGCTACATCGGGAGGGCCAACCTGCTCCACCATCGTCAATCCGAACATTTGAAGCTGAGGTGAACAAACGTCCGGCTTGCCCCTTGGAGCCGGAAAAGCGGACCGTCTGTAAACGGCCAATGCCGGCCGTTCGGTCCCGAATGCTATTGTCCGCTTTCCGCCCAAACGGACATTCCGGAGGAGGCCGCAATTTTGGCTTAAAGAGCGTCCAAGGCTCGCTTGGTGCTTTCTGTCTGCTTGCTAGGCACGATGTTGACTTGAGGGTCTAGGTCAGTTTGCTAGAAGAAAAATAACGATCGACCCTCACACTTGTTGTTTAAGGGCGGAGTAGTTTCGGACAATTGGCGGAAACGATGTTCCCGAATCGTTCTCATCAGCGTACCGCTAAGCGATGTCCACCAAGCATATCCGCACAATCGCCGACCTTGTCCGCTTTGGCGCTGGGCTGCGGATCGAGTGTGGGGATTGCGGGTCATCGCGAACGGTCGATGGCATCGAGGCAGGCAAGCTCGCCGGGGCGGGACCTCTAACCGAGCTAGCCCGCCGTCTCAAATGCTCCAGGTGCGGCGGCAGGGCGCCGAAGCTAATGATTCTGCCGCCTGTCTAACGTCCGTTTTGCTGAATCAGAATCTACCGCCGCGACTTATTATATCGTCGAGGAGCGCGAACAGGGGTGCGGGCCAGACCACTCCCCTATCGGCGGCCGTCCTCGCGCGATGTTCGATGTGGCGTGCACTGTAGGGGCCGCTGGGCGCAAGTTCGCAGTAGACGCCATTCATCTCCTGCAGGAGTTTCACCGTCTTAGAGGGCCGAAATAGCACTATCGTCGAGAGCACGCTCTCAGCGCCGTAAATCCAGAAGACGACTGTTCCCCATTTGGCGTCAAAGAGCCATCGGGCCGCCAGCACCAGAGCGAACCAGAAAATGGCCGAGTACAATCGGGCTTTTGCCCACCCCCAAAAGGTAGTCCGCTTCAGCGCCGAGGACATTTGCCGAGCATAGGAAAACAGTTCGCAGGCGATCAATAGCTCGACGAGAAGATAGTCCATCTCCGCGCTGCGGAAGGGTAGGTCCAAATAAGCCGCAGAAGCGTCCTCCAGACTGTCCCTAGAAATGACCGGAGCATCAACTCTGAGAGCGACTTCCGTGACATGACGATGGTGCTTCCAGCCCTTTATCTCGGCATTGTTGGCGACCCAACCGCCATTCACGGCAAGCATAGCGGCGTCTACGACGTTTAGCGTGTCACTCAAAAGGTCGTGAAACTCGCCCCATTCCTCTGTTGAAAGGTTGTTTGCCTCAGCGTGCTTCGCAGCGTCAATCGTAACGCCCCGAGCCAGTCTCCCCCAATAGCCAGAAGCGGCATCATCGAGCCCTTGATCGCCAATCCACTCGGTGACCTTAGCCCTCGCCATCTCCTGATGAGTTTTTTGAAACTGCTTTGTCGCCATTTGTGCCCCGCTTCAAAGGAGACGGATGCTCTTATACCTTCAGCTGGTCAACCAGCGCATCAACCCGCCTTCGCCGATCGGTCCATCAGGTCAATTTCGCCACTTTGGGGGTCTTCGCCTGGTCGGCTTCCGAATAGAGCCGGGCAGCTTCGGCCGGCGTCACTTTATCCCCTTCGGCCCAGGCTGCCGGCGAAGGCTGCCATTGTCCCAGTGAGGCTTATAGACGGCCTGGCGGCGCTGTAGCTGCCAGCGGGAGAGGTTCCTGCCTGTTCCCCGTCAGCACCT
>Ga0136634_10000740_pt1 | contig 13509 bp, 13 predicted proteins | sample AntDrymUQ8332106_2_FD_104654 | JGI IMG/M metagenome (GOLD analysis project Ga0136634, IMG submission 104654) | Polar desert sand microbial communities from Dry Valleys, Antarctica - metaG UQ833 (21.06) | ecosystem: Environmental > Terrestrial > Soil > Desert | place: Antarctica: Dry Valley... | reverse complement strand
TTCAAATTCCATTGTTGGCGCGTTTTCGGCAAATGCGCCCGCGGCACCACCAGCATCGCCTTCAACCACGATCCCGAGCATCAGCGTTTCAAGCAGGCTTGTCCTGGCGAAAGCGGGGATCGCGCCGGGCAAGGAGGTACTGTATCTGACCGCCGGCGGCATCTTGGCGGAGAAGGTGATCGGCTCCGGCGGTGTGGTCACCTGGAACAACTATCTGTTCGTGGCCGGCAAGATGGTCGGCATGCGGGTGGAGAGTGGCGGCGCCGTCCAGACCCGCTATTTCCACCGCGATCATCTCGGCTCGGTGGCGATTGTCACCGATGAGGTGGGACCGTGGCCGAGCGTCTGAGCTACGACGCCTGGGGCAAGCGCCGCCAGCCGAACGGGGCGGACGACCCGGCCGGCGCGCTGACCAGCCAGACCACGCGCGGCTTCACCGGCCATGAGCAGCAAGGGCGATGTCAGCCTGATCCACATGAACGGCCGGGTCTATGACCCGCTGCCGGGCCGCTTCGGCACCCCCGACCCGATATGACCGTGAAGTCTTCGATCTCCCTGACCGACGAGCAGCATGCGTTCGCGCGAGTTAGTGAGCGCCAGGCGTTATCCGAGCGTCAGCGCTGTGGTGGCTCAGAGCATTGAGTTGCTCAAGGCGCGAGCCGAAGCTGAGTCGATGGAGATCGAAGCGTTGAGGCTCCTGCTCGATGAGCGTCGGCGCGGGGCTTTCGTCTCTTCTGAGGACATGGGGAAACGGCTTACGGCGATGGTCGAACGTAGGCGGCGCGATGCCCGTCTATGAAAAAACGCAACCGATGTCAGTCTTGTTTCGGGCCGTAACCCGCCTCGATTGAGACGCAATCTGAGCAGCTGGAAGCCGGATCGCCGCTGGCCTGGCGCTCCAGCGGAGCAGACCGACGTTCCTGCTGTGTTCATCGGTCACGCAGCCATGCTCATGGCCCCCTAATTGCGACTCATTCTTAACAAGCTTGATATTGCGCCACCGTTGCGGTAGATTTGCAAATAATTCCGAGTAGCATTAATAACCCGTGGGGACAGTTATGGACTATGAAGCGTTGGCGAAACAAAAGCCGGTCGCATTTGGGGGCTGGTTCGCGTTGATCGCGTTCGCCATGTTTGCTTGCCTTGGAGTCGCCGATGCATCGGCGCAGGCCGCTGACCGGGCGAAACCCTTCCGGGTGGTGACGACTTTCACCATCATTCAAGACATCGCGCAGAACGTGGCGGGCGACAAAGCGATCGTAGAGTCGATCACCAAACCGGGCGCCGAAATTCACGATTATCAGCCAACCCCGCTCGACATCGTGCGCGCGCAATCGGCCGATCTCGTGCTTTGGAACGGCTTCAATTTGGAGCGCTGGTTCGAGAGATTTTTCGAGAACATCAAAAATGTGCCGAGCGCGGTCGTGACCGACGGCGTCGAGCCGGTGGGCATCGCCGAAGGCCCGTATAACGGCAAACCGAATCCGCATGCTTGGATGTCGCCCAGCAACGCGCTGATTTATATTGAAAATATCCGCAAGGCGTTCGTCAAATACGACTCCGCCAATGAGCAGGCCTATACAGCGAACGCCGCCGCCTATGCCGCAGAAGTGAAGGCGCTCGACGAGCCGCTGCGCCAGCGCCTCGCTAGCGTCCCCGAAGATAAACGCTGGCTGGTCTCAAGCGAGGGTGCGTTCAGTTATCTGACGCGCGATTACAAAATGAAGGAGGCCTATCTCTGGCCGATCAACGCCGATGAACAGGGCACGCCGCAACAGGTGCGCAAGGTCATCGATCTCGTCCGCAAGAACAACATCCCGGTGATTTTCAGCGAGAGCACCATTTCGGACAAGGCTGCAAAGCAAGTGGCGAAGGAAACCGGCGCACGGTATGGCGGGGTGCTTTACGTCGATAGCCTGAGCGCTGAAAATGGCCCAGTGCCAACCTATATAGACCTGCTTAAAGTCACCGTGCAGACCATAGCCGACGGGTTCACTTCATGAACATGATGGATCGGCGGAAGCCGTCCGGAACAGACGCTGATGCTGGCCCTTGCGCCAGCATCAGCGTTAGCGGGTTGACGGTTACTTACAATACCGGCCTCACTGCCGTGCGCGACGCCTCCTTCACTCTCGGTCCTGGCACCATTTGCGCCCTTGTCGGGGTGAATGGCAGCGGCAAGTCCACGCTGTTCAAGGCGATCATGGGTTTTGTGCGCCCCTCGAAAGGCGATGTGCGGCTATGCGGCATGCCGGTTCATCAGGCTTTGCAGAACAATATCGTCGCCTATGTGCCCCAAAGCGAGGATGTGGACTGGAATTTCCCGGTGCTCGTCGAAGACGTGGTGATGATGGGCCGTTACGGGCACATGAATTTTCTGCGCACGGCCTCGCGAACAGACCGCGCCAAGGTTGACGAGGCGCTGGAGCGAGTCGGGATGAGCGCCTATCGCAAGCGGCAGATCGGCGAACTCAGCGGCGGCCAAAAAAAGCGCGTGTTTCTCGCCCGGTCGCTGGCCCAGGAGGGCCGCATCATCCTGCTCGATGAACCGTTCACCGGCATCGACGTAAAAACGGAAGGCGCCATTGTCGGGCTGCTGCGGGAATTGCGCGAGGCGGGGCATCTGATGCTGGTTTCCACGCATAATTTGGGCAGCGTGCCGGAGTTTTGCGATCAGGTCGTGCTCATCAACAAAACCGTGCTGGCTGCCGGACCCACGGCGGAGGTGTTCACCCAGGCCAATCTGGAGCGTGCTTTTGGCGGCGTGCTGCGCCATTTCAATCTGGACGGCGCGGCGCTGCACGCCGATGAAGACCCGCGCGGCGTGACGGTGCTGACCGACGATGAACGGCCTTTGGTCTTCTATGGCCATGATCCCGCCAAGCGTGAGCCGGACCCGGACAAGGCGCGCACGAAATGATGTCCGAACTGCTGGTTCCATTCGACTATAACTACATGCTGAAGGCAATGTGGGTCAGCGCGCTGGTGGGCGGCGCATGCGCCTTCCTCTCGGCCTTCCTCATGCTCAAGGGCTGGTCGCTGATGGGCGACGCGCTGGCGCACTCCGTCGTGCCTGGGGTGGCGGCGGCATACATCCTCGGTTTTCCGTTCGCCGTGGGGGCGTTTTTCGCCGGCGCTTTAGCCACGCTCGGCATGGGCTTTGTGAAACGGCACACAAAGCTGCGCGAGGACGCGGTGATCGGCCTGGTGTTCACTTCGTTGTTTGCGCTTGGCCTTTTGATGGCGTCGATCTGGCCGATGGCGGTCAGCGTGCAGACGATCGTGCTCGGCAACATCCTCGCCATCTCCGATGAAGACGTAGTGCAGGTGGCGATTATTTCCGCGGTGTCGCTGACGATCCTGACGCTGAAATGGAAAGATCTGATGGTGACGGTTTTGGACGCAAACCAGGCGCGCAGCATCGGCATCAAGACCGGGCTCGTCAAGCTGTTGTTCTTCACGCTGCTGAGCGCCTGTACCGTCGCAGCGTTGCAAACGGTTGGCGCGTGTCTCGTCATCGCCATGGTGGTGACGCCGGGCGCGACCGCCTATCTGCTCACCGACCGTTTCCACCGGCTGATCCTCATCAGCGTCGCGATGGGGGCGCTGACGAGCTTCATGGGCGCGTATATCAGCTATTTTATAGACGGTGCGACCGGCGGGGTCATCGTCACGCTGCAAACTCTCATCTTCCTGGCGGCGTTTTTTCTGGCGCCCAAACACGGCGTTTTGGCAGCACGCCGACGGGTGGCGGCGGCGGAGGCGAGCGGATGACCGAAATGTTCGATTGGATCGCCGTGCCGCTCAGCTACCCGTTCATGCAACGCGCGCTGGTCATCGCCGTCATGGTAGGAGCCGTCTGCGCGGTCCTCTCGTGCTATCTCGTGCTGAAAGGGTGGTCGCTGATGGGGGACGCCATCAGCCATGCGGTGCTGCCCGGCATCGTCATCGCCTATGCGGCGGGCGTGCCGCTCGCTATCGGCGCGTTCGCGGCGGGGCTGTCCTGCGCGCTCGCCACCGGCTATCTGAAAGAGAACAGCCGCGTGAAGGAGGACACCGTAATGGGCATCGTGTTCTCGGGCATGTTCGGCTTTGGGCTGGTGCTGTTTACGAAAGTGGAGACGGATCAGCATCTCAATCACATTCTGTTCGGCAACATGCTGGGCGTGAGTGCCCGCGATCTGGTCGAGACCGCCATTATCGCCGGCGGCACGCTGCTCATCGTGCTGCTGAAGCGCCGCGATCTGCTGCTCTATTGTTTCGATCCGAACCACGCCCGCGTCATTGGCCTGCCGGTTCGCGCGCTGCATTACGGGCTGCTTGTGCTGTTGTCGCTCACCATCGTGGCGTCGCTGAAGGCGGTCGGCATCATTCTCGTCGTCGCGATGCTGGTTGCGCCCGGCGCGATCGCCTTCATGTTGACCGACCGCTTCGAGCGGATGCTCATCATCGCAGCGACCGTCGCCATCGGATCAAGCATCACGGGCACGCTTGTCAGTTTTCACATCGATGGCGCGACCGGTGCCTGCATCGTGCTCATCCAAATGGCAGTGTTCGTCCTTGCCTTTTTGTTCGCGCCCAAGCACGGGCTGATCGGCGCCATGGCCCGGCACCGCCGCGACACTGATTTGCAGGCAGCACCGCCCGCCCACAGCGCACTGTCGAGCGATGATACGGCAACGCTCGATGCCCCAACTACTCCGCCGCCTGCGCCTGCGGCGGCGTCCATTTCTCGCGCATGGTGACTCGACGCTGGTATCCCACTCACCGCACTTCTGCCCCCAAGCCATCATGTATAGGCCACCGCTTTGGACAAGCCAGTCGCTGACCTGCGCTTGCCACTCGGGAGTCACTTCGCTTTCAACCACAACCACAGCCTTGAAAGGCGCAACACCTTCCAGCGGCGGTGGGACATCGCCGGGCTTCAGATGCAGGTATCTGGCGGCTTTCATCTGCCGATTATAACTCAATCAGCGGCGGGACAGGGGTCTGAGGCGGCGCGCGACGCGGCTTTCGAGCCCGGCATGGCCGCGATGTAAGCCTGCACGGGGGCGTCGCCGTACGCCTTCGCGATCTGAGGGTTGCCGAGAGGAGGACTGCCATAATTCCTGCTTGTAACCAAAGAAAGCAGCTCTATCGATCTGAGAGGCGAGCACCGGATCGTGGCTCGCCACTTCGCGCATAGCTGTGGCCCAGGATGCATAGTTCCCTCTAAGCTGCCCGTGTTCCTGGATATGCCGCAAGTCCAAGGCGCGCGCGCCCTTGTAACTCAAGGGAGGACTGTTCGCATGGCTGTAGTGTCCGACCCCGCCGCTACGCGCCAACGCGTTTGTCACCCGCCGCGGCGGACATGCGGATGCGGGACTTCTTTCCCGACCGTAACGTCACCTCGTCAACGTTCAGCTCGCTTTGCAGCAATTTCATTTGCGCATGGACGAGATGGGTCAGCATGGCCGCTTCGGCACCAGCCACATCCCCTCGCTCGATGCAGCTCACCAAGGTGTGGTGATCCTGCAGGGTGAGCATTTTCTTGTTCTTCAATCGGGTGCGTTCGCTGAGCACCGCAAAAATCGGACTGAACATATCCTCCCACAGGCTGCCGACGATCTTGACGGCCATGCCATTGTGCGAAGCCTCGGCGATACGCATGTGAAAAATGCGGTCCGCTTCCAGCATGGAATGGTGCGTCCCCTGCCAGCGTTGCTCGCAAAGTGCAAACGCTTTGCCAATAGCGGCAAGGTCTTTCTTGTTGGCCTTGCTGGCCGCTTCTCCAGCGACCGCAGGCTCGATCATGCGCCGCGCCATGATGAGCTCGAATGCACTTGGGCCGGCCTCGACCTTCGTGGCCTCATTTTGGAGATTTGGGATTTGTCGGGACACGTAGGCACCTGAGCCCGTTCTCACCTCCACCAGGCCGGCAATTTCCAGCGCGACCAGCGCCTCGCGTACCGTGGGCCGGCTTACCTTGAATTTGTGCGCAAGGTCACGCTCCGGCGGAAGGCGTTGACCGGGCTCGAAATTACCTTTGGAAATCAAAGCGGCGATCTGTTCGGCTATTTTTTCATAGAGTCGCGTGGCCCTGGATATGGCAGCCGTCATAATTGGATCTAAGCCTTCTGTAATCCGAGAGGTCTCGGGGGTTTGTACACCGAGCTTGGCACACCACCCCGCAAGGTGTGGCATGACCTCGGGATGCGGCGCCACGCCATCCCTTAGCTGATTTGAGCGTCGCGCAGGACAAGGCCGCCCCCGCACGCCGAAGCTAGCCATCCGATCTCGCGTTGGAAAGCGTCTTGACCAGCAAAAAGGAGCTGGAGACCCTGGGTCGTGTGGCCCATGAATCGCCTTCGAGCAGAATTTCGGCGACGCTGCCGAGGCGATCTTGGGGCATCCCGGCTGCAACCAGCAACGAAGATGCAAAGCTGATCAGCGCGTCGCTTCGGTATTGAACTTGCACAATCGCGTTCTCCAACGGTCCCCCACAGACTTGACAGCCTGACCAATTGCATCCAATCATATTTTTGGCTAGGCCACCATACCTGCCTAAAAAAACCGTGGGAGAATTGCTGTGAATATTCGCAACGTTGGGCGATCGCTGTTGTTTGGGTTGACTCTTTTCGCCAGTGCGCCCGCCCAGGCCGCGTGGCCGGAGCGACCGGTTACTATCATCGTCCCGTGGGGAGCCGGTGGCGCTGCGGATCAACTTGCGAGAATCCTTGGTGCGCGGCTCGAGCAAGAGTTCAAGGTGCCGTTTAATGTCGTAAACCGCACCGGCGGCAGCGGCGCGGTTGGGCATACGGCCATCGCGCAGGCAAAGCCCGACGGCTACACCATTGGCCTCGGCACTGTGGAAATCACCATGATGCACTGGCAAAAATTAGTGCCGATGACCTTCCAGGACCTGACCACATTCGGCATCATCAACACCGACGCCGGTGGCCTCATGGTCCGCGCCGATTCCCCATACAAGACGGCCAAGGAGCTTGTTGAAGACGTCCGCGCGAAGCCCGCCAAAGCCCTCAAAGCTTCAGGAACCGGACAAGGCGGCATTTGGCACCTGGGCCTGGTCGGCTGGCTCATGGCGGAGAAAATCGAACCCGCGAAGGTGCCGTGGGTGCCGAGCCAGGGATCAGCGCCCGCCATGAACGACCTGCTTGCCGGTGGAGTCGACTTCGTCACCGCATCGCTGCCGGAAGGGCGTGCGCTGATCGACGCCGGCCGCGTGCGCGCACTCGGCAACATGGATACGTCGCGGCTGTGGCTGTATCCCGACGTACCCACCCTCAAGGAGGCAACGGGAACGGATTGGACGATCATCACGTGGCGCGGCGTGTTCGGCCCCAAAGGCATTCCCCAAGACGTCGTGGATCTGCTGGTACCTGCAATTCAGAGGATTCATGCCAGCGCCGAGGTGAAGGACTTCTTCAAGGAGCGCGGATTCGACTGGGCATGGCTCGGTCCAAAGGAAGCCGTTGAGCACATGGCCAAGGCCGACGCCGAATTCGGCCGCTTGATGAAAGATGCCGGCCTTGTCAACTGACATCACGCGATGACATAGGGACGCCAAGAGCATGAAGGTCAACGACGCATTCCTCGGCTCGGTCTTTCTCGGTTTGTCGCTTCTCATACTGTGGAGCGTGCGCTCGCTTCCGAAAATACCGGGCCAGGACGTCGGCCCGTCCGCCTTCCCGTCGCTGCTTGCGTCCCTCCTCGCTATTTGCTCGGTGCTGCTTGTAATAAGGGGCATTCGTGAGCGGAGATTGCAGCCTTTCTTCCAAGCCGGGGCGTGGACTGGCTCGTGGCCTCATGTGCGGAGCTTTTTGATCGTTATCGGGGGATTGCTCTTTTATGCCTTGTCCTCCGAGTATCTCGGATACTTTCTTTGCGCCCCCATAATACTGGTGAGTTTGTTCCTTTCCCTGGGTGTAAGCGCCGCCAAGGCGCTCCCGCTCGCTGCCTTGGCAACGCTTGGCGCGCACACCGTTTTCTACAAGATGCTGCTCGTTCCCCTGCCCTGGGGATTGCTGCCGGTTTTGTGGTAACCTGCGATGTCGGCAATAGCGGCGGCATTTGACCTGGTGTTTCAGCCCTACGTGCTGCTGGTCATCCTGTGCTCGTCGGTCTATGGCCTTGTGGTCGGCTGCATTCCCGGTCTGACGGCGACCATGGCGACGGCATTGCTGGTGCCGATTACGTTCTTCATGCCACCTGTGCCGGCGATCGCCGCCATCGTGTCAGCATCGGCAATGGCGATCTTCTCCGGCGACATTCCCGGCGCGCTTCTGCGCATTCCTGGAACCCCGGCCTCGGCGGCGTATACCGACGAAGCTTATGCCATGACCCGCAAGGGCCAAGCGGGCATCGCCCTAGGTGCCGGTTTGGTGTTTTCCGTGCTTGGCGGACTGTTCGGAACAGCCGTGATGATCGTGTCAGCCCCGGCGCTGGCAGAAATAGCCGTTCAGTTCAGCTCTTTTGAGTACTTCTGGATGGCTGTGCTCGGCTTGGCCGGCGCCGTTTTCATCGGTTCGGCTAGCGTACTCAAAGCCTGCGTCACGTTGCTGCTCGGCCTGCTGGTGTCCTGCGTGGGCATGGAGAATCCAGCCGGCGCTCCCCGCTTTACTCTGGGTATCGGCGAACTGCTGGGCGGGGTGGCGCTCATACCGATGGTGGTCGGCATTTTTGCGGTGTCAGAAATTCTTCGCAATGTGACGGCAATGGATGCGCCGCCCAAAATTGGCACTGAACAAATCGGCAATGTCTTCAAAGGAATGGGGGCGCTGCTGAAGCGCTACTGGCTGCCTTTGATCAGAGGGAGCGCGCTCGGCACGATTATCGGTATCCAGCCCGGCTCCGGACCGGATATGGCATCATGGATGTCGTATGCCATGAGCAAACGCTTGTCCAAGGAACCAGAAAAGTTTGGAACCGGTCACGTTGAAGGCATCATCGAGGCCGGCGCGGCCAACAACAGCTCACTCGCTGGGGCCTGGATACCCGCGTTGGTGTTCGGCATACCGGGCGACTCGATCACCGCCATCGCCATCGGCGTTTTGTATCTGAAGAACCTCAATCCCGGCCCCACCATCTTCATCAATAATCCGCAGGCCATCTACGCCATTTTTATCGTGTTCGTGCTGGCCAACCTGCTGATGCTCCCCCTAGGTTGGATCATTATCAAACTTGCGCAGAACGTGCTGCGCATCTCCCGCGCTGTGCTCATGCCGATCGTTTTGCTGTTTTGCATCGTCGGCGCGTTTGCCATCAACAACAGCGAGTTTGGCGTCCTGCTCATGCTGATCTTTGGAGCAATCGCCTTTGTGCTCGAGGATAATGGTTTCCCGGTCGCTCCAGCCATCCTTGGCATGGTGCTCGGCAACATGCTGGAAGAGAATCTCGTTACGTCCATGATAAAATCGGACGGAAGTCTCGCAACATTCTTCACCCGGCCGATAGCGGGTGGACTTGCCGCGGCGATATTTGTGATCCTGCTGTGGCCGGTGGCCAGCTGGCTCATTCGTGGTGCGCGTGGCGAAAAGGCTTCGGGCAGCCTCACCGAAGCAGTCCCGCGGCCGCTCAAGAAGAGCAGCGCGGCAAGGTCTTAGAACCGCTTATGGATCATGCCTGCATCAGACAGAAGGCGTGACTACGTCGCCTTGCAGCGGCAGACCCATAAATTGGAATCAGCGGCAAGAGGTAGCCCTTTACGCACTTGCCGATGGTGCCGCCGGCCGTCATGTGGAAATCCGACCCTCGGCAGAAGCGTCGCGATCAATCCATCACGCGAGGGCCGCCAAACACACCGCCAGAAATTTTGCAATTTCACAGCGGCGTGCCGTTTGCCCCTTTGATACGCATACCAATACCTTTGTCGAATGAGGACCGGCCGCATTTCGTCACCAGGACATAGGCATAATATTGCTCAAGAACACCCCCCAGGCTCACCAACGGATAGGATACTTCCACAGTCACTTGGTAGATGAAAAGTGGTGCAAAAAGCCAGTTCGAGGTATTATCCCCGCTGAAGCGCTCGACGCGACAGCAATTTGGATATTTTGCTCTAAACTCTTTCGCAGAGGCGTATTGCCCCCTGAGGTCAAGGCTATGCAGCCGGTTGTTTATGGCCGCCTCGATATAGGCGTCATCGCTCATAATGACACCGCGGCTGTAGCAAAACCCCAAATAGTTCAAAGTTAGAACTGTGACAATGATCAGTCCTGCGACACGCCCGGCTGAAAAGGATTGCGCTATGTTCACTGATCACCTTTCGACCTTGTTAGTGGCTTGACGATAGAGTTTGAAATTGAGTTCGGTACCCGGCTGTCCATCACTCCACTCGGTGAGACGTCTAAGCTCGCTTCGTCCCAGCGGTTGTTTCACGAGCGTCGTGCATTTGATGGTGAGGCTCACACGCGGCGTTTGCCGGGCGATGCCGCGCACCTTTGCGATCGTTTCGGCGGAAGTCACGAAGCCGCGCAAAGGCCTTGGCCGCCTCGTTCTCGCTTGCGAACACGAAAACCGTGTCTCCTTTGGCGATATGTTTACCGCCGTACATCGTCTTTTGTGCCGCGAACCAGAAATCCTCGCCCGCGGGTCGCCAACTTCAGTTTTCATTGCGAACGCCATGCCTCTCCTCCAGAGTGCCCCCGACGTCATAGCGCTACCGCCTAGACATAGTGCTCATCTTCATGGAGCATGGCCCGCCATAAATTCGGGCGCTATGTTCCATCGTGCGTTTTATTACTTTGTTGAGCCACCGGTCGGCTGATGACATTTCCTCCATACAAGCCTGCGATATACTTCGGTCTCGGGCTTACCGTTTTTGCCGCTTTCATTCTTGCGTTCGGAGCGCTGCGCGGTGCGTTTGATGTGCGCAAGGCCGGTACGCTCGTGCTCGCCGCTCCTCAAAAAGCCGCTCGTTTCCCGCTCCGCGTTCAAGCAGGCCAACGCCATCTAAGCGATGCGGCCGGTGAGCCGTTCCTTTTGCATGGCGATACGGCGTGGTCGCTGATCGCGGACCTAACGCGCGAGGAAGTGGACGTCTATCTCGCGGACCGCCGGGCGCGGGGCTTCAATACACTTCTTGTGAGTCTGCTGGAACACAAATTCGCCCGCAAGGCGCCTGCGAATATTTACGGTCAAGCTCCATTCCTTCCGGCGGGCGATTTCCGCATGCCCAACGAAGCCTATTTCGCCCATGCCGACTGGGTGCTGTCGCGAGCCCGCGACAATGGGTTTCTTGTGATCTTGACGCCCGCCTATACGGGTTGGGACGGCGGCAGCGACGGTTGGTGGGGGGAAATGACCGCCAGCGGCGAAGAAGCACTGAGGGCCTATGGACGTTTTGTGGGCGCGCGCTACCGGGGTTTGGATAACATCATCTGGGTCCACGGCGGCGATTACACGCCGCCAAACAAGGCGCTCGTACGCGCGGTCGCGCTCGGCATCAAGGAAACGGCGCCTGAGCAGCTGCACACGTCTCACCTCGCGCCCGAAGCGTTTGTCGCAAACTTCTGGGAGGGCGAGACCTGGTTCGATGTGACCACGATTTACACGTATGGGCCAGTCTGCCCGAAAGCGCTCGAAGCCTACGCGCATCCGCTAAAGCGGCCGGCCTTTCTCATCGAGAGCGCCTATGAAAACGAGCATGGCGCGGGCGCGTGGCGCGTTCGCACCCAGGCGTATCATGCCCTGCTTTGCGGCGCCTCCGGCCAGGTTTTCGGCAACAATCCTATCTGGCATTTCCGCCATGCCGGGATCTTTCCCGCTTCCGGTGACTGGTGGGACAGTCTCGGTAGTCCCGGGGCGCAGAGCATGACACATCTCACCAACCTTTTTGGCGGCCTGCCTTGGCGGCAGCTCGAACCCGACATTGGCGGACAGCTCCTGACCGGGGGAAAAGGCCAAGAGAAGCACCTTGCCGTCGCCTCTCGCACGAGCGATGGGACGCTCGGGTTGGTTTACATTCCAAGTTGGCGCACGATCACCTTGGATTTCAGCCGCTTTGCATCGCCGCAGGTTGAAGCGCAATGGTTCGATCCTTCCAACGGCCAGGTGAGCGTTGTGGAAGGCTCTCCTTTCGGCGGCAACGATAAGCTGCAGCTGAAACCGTCCGCAAAGAATGCCGGTGGGGACGGGGACTGGCTTCTCATCTTGAAAGCCCGGCCGTCAGGGATCGGGGAACCGCCGCGCTCCACCCCATAACGCGCAGAGCGCGACTGCGGGGAGAAGCTCAGAACCCACATATTAACGAGTGGCTCTCTTCCAAGATGTTACATTTGTGGCGTTAAAGGGAGCGCCGCGCTGCTTCGCGCGCAAGTAAAAAGAACGGTGAAATGCGGTGTCTCAGTTTGGGTTCCGAGATTGGGATTTGCCTGCCTGTCTGCTTTTAGGCAGCAGAGCACGAAAGCTGACGATCCACCACGGACATAAGCGCTGCCGTGTGTAAGCCCCGCGCCATGACCCCTGTGCTGATCGATCTTTCCCGCTTTCTGCTGCGCGACTTCGGAGAAAGCGACCGGGGCGAGTTCGTTTCCTATCAGGCCGACCCGCGCTACCTCGCGCTCTATGACCTTGACGGGGGGGACGCGAGAAGGGCGCAGGACCTCTTTGACCGGTTCCTTGAATGGCAGGCGACGAATCCTCGCGCCAATATCCAGCTCGGCATCTTCGACCGGCGCACGGGCGGCCTCTGCGGCTGCGCAGGGCTTCGTGACATTGGGGACGGCACGGCAGTGCTGGGGATCGAGCTGGCACCGGAGCAGTGGGGCCGTTTCGGAACCGCGCTCGACGTCACGACCGCACTTCTGGATTACGGCTTTAGCGCCTTGGGCCTCGACACGATTCTCGGGAGCACGGCGAGCGGCAACGCGCGCGTGGCGAAGCTCGCCCGCTGGTTCGGAGCCAGCATCGTCGCGGAACGAGACGGCCCAACGTGGATGACGGCGCGAGGTTGGCGCGAGGTGGATTGGGCGGTCGGCAGGAACGCTTGGCGGGATGCGCCGCGAAGGAACGCCCACTCGGAATAAGATTTTCGGCACTCCACCTCGCTCGCTCCCGCCCGGTCGGATCGCAGCATCGCAAACGGGGCGATCTCGCGGATACTCTCGGGGAACGCGGGCGGTGATTTAAGCGACCGGCCTTGGTCGAAAGCTGAACTTCAAACTGAGACACGACCGCTTAGCGGCAGCCGCACCGTTTGCCGCAAATCTGCTCGGACTTCCCGCTCACGCGCAGCCGAAGCCGGGCACAAGTCAGATCGAGAGAAATATTCCGGAATCATTTGTCCGAGGATCCAGGGGAGGCGGCTGTCGTCCCGTTCCGCGGCCATCGCAATCTGTATACTGCGCGCGCGCGCAGTGACGGCACACAGCGTTGCGAGGCCTGGTAACTGCTTCGCTAGCGCACGATGACCGGCTGCTGTTAGGCTACTGCCGCCGGCGCGGCCTGCGCTCTGGATGCGCGCGCCGTGCTTGAACGCTGCCTGTATGCGATAAGCTGCTGATCCGCGAG
>Ga0136634_10000739_pt1 | contig 13513 bp, 13 predicted proteins | sample AntDrymUQ8332106_2_FD_104654 | JGI IMG/M metagenome (GOLD analysis project Ga0136634, IMG submission 104654) | Polar desert sand microbial communities from Dry Valleys, Antarctica - metaG UQ833 (21.06) | ecosystem: Environmental > Terrestrial > Soil > Desert | place: Antarctica: Dry Valley... | reverse complement strand
GGCGTGGTCGATTCCGTAGGCAGCCATACCCTCGCCAACGCGTGCGCCCAGTTGCGCTACGGCGGCGTGGCAATTGCGTGCGGCCTCGCGCAGGGTATGGACTTTCCCGGGTCGGTGGCACCGCTTATATTGCGGGGTGCCAGCATCATCGGTATCGATTCCGTGCTGTGTCCAAGCGACCGCCGTGCGCAGGCATGGAAACATCTTGCGAACGAAGTCAGCCGGCCGACGCTTGATGCCGTTACGCAAGAGATTGAGCTAGCGGAAGCGTTCGAGGCCGGCCGGGCAATTCTGGCGGGCGAAGTTCGCGGCCGCGTGGTGGTCAATGTCAATCGGTAGCAAAGCAGGCGCGGCTCGGCTCATTTGGTCTCAAGCGGTTCGTACACCGACTTTCAATCTAGCGCCCGCAGTTGACCCGATTTCGCGAGCGCCCGTAAATGCATAATCCAGAGCAGTTTGAGTCAAGGAGAAAGCTGATGTCACATTTCCTTCGCAGCAGCACAGCAGTCGCAATCGCCAGCGTGCTCGCTGTATCCGTGATCAACGCAGATGCGAAGGATCGCCGCGAGTGCGATCGCGATTACAAGCCGCAGGTTGGGCAATCGGGCAAGGATGTCGTCTGGGTGCCTACGCCCGACGAAGTCGTGCAGCGCATGTTGCGCATGGCCAAGGTCACGCCGCAGGACTTGGTTTACGACCTCGGAGCAGGTGACGGAAAAATTGCGATTGCAGCGGGCAAGATCGGTGCAACTTCAGTCGGCATCGAGTTCAACCCGGACATGGCAAGGCTTGCTCAGTGCTATGTGCAGGCAGAAGAGCTCGCAGCGAAGACACGCATCATTCAGGGCGATGTGTTCAAGGAAGACTTCAGCAAGGCGACTGTTGTCACGATGTACCTGCTGCCTGAATTGAACCTGCGCCTGCGTCCGACGATTCTCAACATGAAGGCCGGAACGCGCGTGACTTCGCATCAGTTCACGATGGGCGACTGGGAGCCCGATGAGACGGCGGAGATCGACTACCGAACCGCGTACCTGTGGATTGTGCCGGCCAAAGTTGATGGCACCTGGACGCTGCGCGAACAGGGTTCGAGCGGTGTCTACACGGTGAATCTCACGCAGAAGTATCAAAAAGTCAGCGGCGACGTCACGGCCGGCTCTGCCAAGCAGCCTCTGGTAGGCGCCACCGTTCGCGGCGAGGAAGTCCGCTTTGCGTTTAATGACGACAAGGGAGTGACTCGCACAATGACCGGAACGGTGCGCGGCAACGAACTCGTCGGCACCCTCAAAGGCGCAGGCGGTGCAGAAACCAAGATCACTGGTACTCGCAAGTAGCCCTAGCATCGCTGAACAACAATAGCCCCGCCCATGCGGGGCTTTTGCTATCCCTCGGAACACCATGACCAATACCTCTGCACCATCGACACCGACTGCGGCCCCACAACGCATCCTTTCCGTTTTCGACGGCGCGATGATTGTCGTGGGCATCGTCATCGGCGCCGGCATATTCAAGACGCCGTCACTGGTCGCAGGCGTCACGGGCTCTGTCGACTGGATGCTGATTGCCTGGGTCCTGGGTGGCGTGCTGTCGCTGATTGGCGCACTGTGCTACGCCGAACTGGCGAGCACGTTTCCAAATGCGGGCGGTGACTATCACTTCCTGACGCGGGCCTACGGCCGCGATTTAAGTTTCTTCTTCGCCTGGGCGCGCGGCGCCGTGATCACCACCGGCTCGATTGCGTTACTCGCGTTCGTGTTCGGCGACTACATGAGCAGGGTCGTCTCGCTCGGACCCGACTCATCGGCGATCTACGCAGCGGGCACGGTGATCCTGCTGACGCTGGTCAACATCATCGGGCTGCGTGCATCGTCTCGCGCACAGAACGTGCTGACAATCCTCGAGGTTTCCGGCCTGTTGCTCGTCATCGTGGCTGGCCTGATGGTGACTGCGCCGGTGGCCACACCAGCCGCTGCACCGGCTGCAGCTGCGAGCTCAGGGATTCCTCCGCTGTTCGGTCTGGCGATGGTCTTCGTGTTGCTGACTTACGGCGGCTGGAATGAAGGGGCGTACATCTCTGCCGAGGTCAAGGGCGGACCGCGCGCAATCGTTCGCACCCTTGTTATTGCGATCGTGCTGATAACTTTGGTGTACATCGGTTTCGTTCTTGCGGTGCTGCATGGACTCGGCCTTGCCGGAATGCAATCAAGCAAGGCGGTCGGCGCCGATGTGATGCAGGCGGCATTCGGGCCAATGGGTGCGCAATTAATTGGCGCGATTGTCGGTATCGCAACGCTGACATCGATCAACGCAACAATGATTGTCGGTGCGCGCACCAACTACGCCCTCGGACGCGACTGGCCGCAGCTATCTTTCATGAGCCGTTGGCAAGGCGACAAAAACGTTCCGTTGATCGCCTTTCTGATTCAGGGGGCGATCGCACTCGCGCTGATTGCGTTCGGTGCGCTGCAGAAGGATGGCTTTTCGACGATGGTCGAATTCACCGCCCCCGTGTTCTGGTTGTTCTTCCTTCTGACTGGCATTGCGTTGTTCGTACTGCGGTTTCGCGAGCCAACGATTGCGCGGCCATTTAAGGTACCGCTTTATCCCATCCTACCCATTATTTTCGTTGCCACCTGCGCTTACCTGTTCTATTCAAGCGTGATGTATGCGCAATCAAAGCAGGCGGTCAGCATCGCGCTTTACGTAATGCTGGCCGGCTTGATTGTTTGGGTGGGTCTTCGGCTGACGGGCCGCGCTCGCGGTTAATTTGCGTGGCTTGGATGGTGCCTGCATGAGCATTCATTACGCCATTCGGCCAGCATCGCCCGCTGCGCATTTGTTTCACGTTACCTGCAGTGTCGAGCGGCCGGATCCGCAGGGACAACGTTTCATGTTGCCCACGTGGATACCCGGCAGCTACATGGTCCGAGAGTTCGCCCGCAACATTGTGCGCATTTCGGCGCTGGCCGATGGGCGCCAGGTGCCATTGCACAAGATCGACAAACATACGTGGCGCGCGCCACCCGCAAAGCGAATCGAGCTCGCTTACGAGGTCTATGCGTGGGATTTCTCGGTACGTGCGGCGCATCTGGACGAGACGCACGGATTCTTCAACGGCACTTCGGTATTCCTGTTGCCCATCGGTCTCGAACAAGAGCTATGCACGGTCGACATCCTGCCGCCGGCAGGTGCTCGTTTTCAGTCATGGAAAGTCGCGACTGCGTTGACGGCAGCGAAGGGCACGCGCCGTCTGGGCTTTGGCGCCTACCGGGCCGCGAACTACGACGAGCTCATCGACTGCCCCGTGGAAATGGGCAATTTCGAGCTGGCGCGATTTGACGTCTTCGGCACGCCGCACGAGATCGCTATCACCGGCAATGTTCCCAAGCTTGATCTGAAAAGGCTCACTGCTGATCTGCAGACTTTGTGCGAAACGCAAGTGATCATGTTCGAGCCGCGCACGCGCAAGGCGCCGTTCGAGCGCTATATGTTTCTGACGATGGCAATGGGCGATGGGTATGGTGGTCTCGAGCACCGCAACTCGACCGCGCTGGTGACCAAGCGAGAAGGCCTGCCGTTCGACGGTATGACCGAATCGACCGAGGCGTATCGAAATTTTCTAGGGCTCGCCAGCCACGAGTACTTTCATAGCTGGAACGTCAAGCGCATCAGACCTGCGGCGTTCGTGCCGTATGACCTGACGCGCGAAAATTTCACACGCCTGCTTTGGCTGTCCGAAGGTTTTACGTCCTACTACGACGACTTACTGCTGCTGCGGGCGGGGCTGCTGACCGAGCCGCAGTATCTGGCGTCGCTCGCCAAGACGATGACAACAGTGACGCAGCGCTCGAGCCGTTTGAAGCAGAGCGTTGCGGAAAGCTCGTTCGATGCGTGGATCAAGTATTACCGGCAGGACGAAAACGCACCGAACAGCGTTGTCAACTACTACCAGAAGGGTTCTCTTGTCGGACTGGCGCTCGACCTTTCGATCCGGTCGCGAACGAAAGGCAGGCGCTCGCTGGATGATGTGATGCGACTGTTATGGAAGCAGTGGAAAACTGCGGGTGATCAGTACGAAGGCGTGGCCGAGGATCAGATGGCCGAAGCGGTTGAAGCAGCAACCGGTCTGTCGATGTTGCATGAGCTCGCAGCGTGGACTGCGGGGACGCGTGACCCGGACTACGAAGCCCTGCTCGCGCCTTTCGGTGTGCGCTGCGCTCAGCGCGCCGATGTCGACGCCGCGCATTTCGCCCTACTCGGGGTCAAGATCAACCCAGCCAATCAAACATGCCGGCTTGCGCACGTCTTTGATGGATCGCCGGCACAGGCTGCCGGCCTGTCGGGCAACGATGTATTGATTGCGCTTAACGGGCTTCGCGCGACGCCGGCCAATCTCGACACGCTGTTGTCGCGTTACGCGACCGGTGACGTCATCGAGGCAATGGCATTTCGTCGCGACGAGCTGATGCGGTTTGAAGTCAAGCTCGCGTCGCGCGCGCCACTCAAGTTCACACTGGAGATTGACACGGCCAGTGGAACTGATGGCCGTCGAATGCGTGACGGTTGGATGCGACAGGCGCGTGCGCGGCGAAAGCCCGCCTAGTCGAGTGTCGAGCGCGCGGCGGGGATGTCACACCAATTAACCTCGCTGCGGCCATGTTGCAGCAAGAACGCATTCGCGCGGGAAAAATGCCCGCAGCCCAGGAACGGAATCGGTGGGCGTCGCGCTGAAAGAGGCGATGGATGGTTCGCTCTTAAAACCAGATGCGGTTCTGCAATGTCATCGCTCTGCGCCTGCGCGAACGCACCCCACAGCATGAACACCTTCGGCGAGGCATCCGCAACGATTGCTCGAAGCAGCATTGACGTCAAAGTCTCCCACCCTTTGCCGGCATGCGCACCGGGGGCTTCCTGTTCAACTGTAAAGATCGCATTCAACAGCAGCACGCCTTGCCTAGCCCAGTGGTCGAGCATGCCATCGAGCGGCGGCGTGCAGCCGAGATCCCGTTGCAGCTCCAGGAAAATGTTACGCAGGCTCGGCGGGACCTTAACGCCGCGCGGCACCGAGAAGGCAAGCCCGTGAGCCTGACCTTCGCCGTGATACGGATCCTGCCCCAGAATCACGACACGCACGTCTTCGAACGGTGTAAGGGTCAGCGCGCGGAGCGGTTCCGGCGGAAAGATCATTGCATTTTCCGCTCTGCGTCGATCAAGGAAAGCACTCAGCGCGTTGCCGGCAGGCGATGCGAAAAACGTTTCAACCAGCGCTGACCAACCGGGCGCGAGCTGTCGCCGATCGATCACGCCAAGAGCCGGGCAAGCGCCGCGCCGGGATCAGGGGCGCGCATCAATGCCTCCCCCACCAGAAAGGCGTGCACGCCCGCTTCGCGCATGCGCGCAATGTCATCGGCGCCACCGATTCCGCTTTCCGTGACGACGATACGGTCGTGCGGCACGCGCGGCAGCAGATTGAGAGTGGTCTCGAGGGTCGTATCAAATGTGCGCAGATTGCGGTTATTGATCCCGATCAGCGGCGTCGCCAGCCGAAGCGCGCGCTCGAGCTCGGGCTCGTCATGCACTTCGACTAGCACTGCCAGTTGCAGCGCAAGCGCGACTGCTTCGAAATCGAGCATCTGCGCGTCGGTCAGTGCCGCAACGATCAGCAAGATTGCGTCAGCGCCTAAGGCTCGTGCCTGGTAAATCTGATACTCGTCGACAACAAAATCCTTGCGCAACGTGGGTAGCCCGCTCGCCTCGCGCGCGGTCTGCAGATCCTCAAGCGAGCCCTGGAAATACTCCGCATCGGTCAGCACCGACAGGCACGCAGCTCCGGCGGCAGCGTAGCTGGTTGCGATGGCGGCCGGATCGAACTGCGCGCGTAGAACGCCTTTGGACGGACTCGCCTTTTTAATCTCGGCAATCACCGCCGAACGGCCCGCTGCCAATTTGTCCCTGACGCCGGCGGTGAAGTCGCGAATATCGACGCGCCGCTCCGCGCGGCTGCGTATCTCGACCAATGGGCATCGCGCACGTTCGCTTGAAACGTCAGCCCGCTTGGTTGCCAGGATGCGGGCGAGCACATCGCCGCCAGCGGAGTGCGTGTCGGTCGCCGAGTCTTTCACGCTGCTAACGATTGTGTCGTCGCGACAAAGTGATCGAGCGTTTTTCTCGCGGCACCGCTTGCTATCGCAGAGCGCGCCCGGGTAATACCGTCCCCAATCGATTCAGCGACATTTGCCGCGTACAGCGCGACTCCGGCGTTGAGAATCACGATCTCGCGCGGCGTCCCTGCGATGTTGTCCAACGCCTGCAGCAACATTGCCTTTGATTCCACTGCATTCGCGACCTTGATCCCGCGGTTTGAAACCATGTCGAGGCCAAAGTCTTCAGGATGAATCTCGTACTCGCGTACCACGCCATCCTTGAGCTCGCCAATCATCGTGGCAGCTCCGAGCGAAACCTCATCCATGCCGTCCTTGCCGTACACCGTCAACACGTGATGCGATCCGAGCTGCTGCAGCACGCGCACCTGAATGCCCACCAGATCGGGGTGGAATACGCCCATCACCTGATTCAGCGCGCCCGCCGGGTTTGTCAATGGGCCCAATAAATTAAAAATGGTTCGAATCCCGAGTTCTTTTCTCACCGGTGCCGCATGCTTCATCGCCGCGTGATGATTCGGAGCAAACATGAAACCAATGCCGGCATCGTCGATGCATTTGGCGACCTGCTCGGGCGACAGCGAGATATTCGCCCCCAGTGCCTCCAGCACGTCGGCACTGCCCGACCCTGACGACACGCTGCGCCCGCCATGTTTTGCCACGCGTGCGCCGGCAGCGGCCGCAACAAACATAGCCGCGGTGGAGATGTTGAACGTGCCGGCCGAATCGCCACCAGTGCCGCACAGGTCGACCAGATGCGTGCGGTCGGCGAGCTCAACTTTGGTCGCGAACTCGCGCATGATCTGCGCAGCGGCCGCGATCTCGCCGATCGTTTCCTTCTTGACTCGCAAGCCCATCGTCAGCGCGGCGATCTGAACCGGCGTCAGGTCCCCGCTCATCAAGCGTCGCCACAGCGAAAGCATCTCATCGGGAAAGATCTCGCGGTGCTCGATGCAGCGGACCAGCGCCTCGGTAGGAGCAATTGACATTCAGGCCTTCACGAGGATGGCGGAGATTGAGAAGACTGCAAAAAGTTTCGCAGCATCGCATGACCATGTTCGCTGGCGATCGACTCCGGATGAAACTGCACGCCTTCCACCGACAGCGTTCGATGTCGCAACCCCATGATTTCCCCGTCATCGGTCCACGCGGTCACTTCGAGGCAATCCGGTAACGATGCCCGCTCGACAGCAAGCGAGTGATAACGCGCTGCCGTGAATCGATCCGGCAGATTCGAGAAAACGCCGCGCGCCGAATGCGTGATCGGCGACACCTTGCCGTGCATCAACGACTTTGCGCGAACCACTTTTCCTCCAAAGGCCTGGCCGATCGCCTGGTGGCCCAGGCAAACGCCGAGAATCGGAGTGCGCCCCGCAAATCGCTGCAGCAACGCCAGCGAGATACCCGCCTCGTTCGGCGAACATGGGCCCGGTGAAATGCAGATTCGCTCCGGCGCGAGTCGCTCCACTTCGTCCACCGTGATCTCATCGTTGCGCGCGACCCGCACGTCCTCGCCCAACTCACCGAAGTACTGCACCAGGTTGTAAGTGAAGCTGTCGTAGTTGTCGATCATCAGCAACATGTCACTCGACCTCGAACCCATCTTCAACCTGCTCTGCCGCGCGTAGAACCGCGCGCGCCTTGACTTCGGTTTCCTTCCACTCATTGGCGGGCACCGAATCCGCAACGATGCCGGCCGATGCCTGCGCGAAGAGCATGTTGCCTTTCACCACAGCCGTGCGAATGGCGATTGCCAGGTCCATGTCACCCGCGAAGCTCAAGTAACCGACTGCACCACCGTAGATGCCGCGCTTGACGGGCTCGAGCTCGTCGATGATCTCCATCGCGCGAATTTTCGGTGCGCCGGTGAGCGTCCCGGCCGGAAACGTTGCACGCAGCACATCGAAATTGTTCATTCCCTGTTTCAGCGCACCCTCGACGTGACTCACCAGATGTTGCACATGCGAATACTTTTCGATCACGTATTGCTCAGTGACCTTGACGGTCCCCGTCTCGACAATGCGGCCGATGTCGTTGCGCGCGAGGTCGATCAGCATCAGATGCTCAGCACGCTCCTTCGGGTCGGCCGCGAGTTCGTTTGCCAGTACCTCGTCCTGCTCGGGCGTCGCGCCGCGCGGCCGTGTGCCGGCAATCGGGCGAAGCGCCACGTAGCGCTTGCCCTGCCGATCCTCGCTGCGCACCAGAATCTCCGGTGATGCGCCAACGACGTGAAAATTGCCGAAGTTATAGAAGTACATGTACGGCGACGGGTTCAGAGTGCGCAGCGCGCGGTACAGCGACAGCGGCGAGTCGGCAAATGGCTTGCGAATGCGCTGGCCCAGCTGCACCTGCATCACGTCGCCCGCTGCGATGTATTCCTTCGCCGTGCCGACCGCGCGCAAATAGTCGTCTTTCGAAAATTCTCGATACTCCTCGCGTCGCACGCTGGCGCGCGCGTGCGGAGGTTCGATCGGTCGGGACAACCGTGTCTTCAGCTCCCGCAGTCGCTGCCGCGCGTTCGAATACGATTCGGTGCGCCTGGGATCCGCGTAGACGATTAAATAGATGCGCCCGGCAAGGTTGTCAATCACGGCAACCTCTTCCGCCAGCAGCAGCAGAATGTCGGGCACGCCGATATCGTCGGGCTTCGGATGCGCGAGCCGCTTTTCGATCACGCGGACTGTGTCGTAACCGAAGTAACCGGCCAGGCCGCCTGCGAAGCGGGGCAGGCCTGGACGCACCGCGACCCTGAATTGTTCGATGTAGCGCTGCACCGCTGCCAGCGGATCCCCTTCAATGGTTTCGACGACGCGTTCTCCGTCGAGAACCTCCGTGGTCGCGCCTTCCGCTCGGATAAACGAGCGGATCGTCGTTCGGGCTGCCAGTCCGATAAAGGAGTAGCGCCCGAAACGCTCGCCCCCCACGACCGATTCGAGGAGAAATGTATTCGGCTCGTTGGCGAGCTTTAGATAAAGCGACAACGGCGTTTCAAGATCAGCGAAGCTTTCCGCGATCAAGGGAATGCGGTTGTAGCCCTGCGCGGCGAGGGCTTTGAATTCCAGTTCGGTCACGATGTCACCGATTGCTGCTGCGTTGAAGGTGCCGCTGTGTGCGGCGGTCAAAGGGGAGCCGTGCGATCACGGCATCAGATGCGGCTAGCTGCGGGTGCAGCGGCGCCAAAGCCAGGCCCCCCGGGCGATGCCCAAGGAAAAATGCCGGCTGATCTTGCGGGATAACGACATCGAATTTATCCACTTAATGTGGTCGCAGCTCGATCAAGCGGGCCGCGTCGAGGAGCGAAGGGACTATAGCATCGGCATCGAGTTCCGAGAGCGGCCGTCCTTCGTTGTAGCCGGTCTCGACGACGATCACGCGGCATCCGGCATCTCGCGCGGACACCACATCGTTTTCAGAGTCGCCGATGGCAACTGCGTCCACCGCCGTGACGCCCAGCAGCTGGCAGGCGTGCAACATCGGCTCGGGATGTGGCTTCTTGTGCCGGATGTCATCGCCGCTAACGATTGTGGCGAATGCAGGGCGCAGACCGGTCTTGTCGAGCAATTGCAGCGTGAATTCGCGTGGCTTGTTGGTTACGCACGCGAGCTTCAGCTGCCGGGCGCGAAGGTTCTCGAGGGCCTCGCGTACACCGGCAAACACACTCGATTCATCGCCGTTGACCGCACCGTAGTGCCGATAAAACGAATGCTTCGCGCGCTCGAACAGCGGACCCGCAGCAGCATCGCCCATAGTGCCCGTGAGAGCGCGATGCACGAGAATGTCTGCGCCCTTTCCAACGTACGTGGCGATACGGTCGACGGAAAGAGACGTTCGCCCGAGCTCTGCCAGCATCGCATTGACCGCCGACGCAATGTCCGGCAACGAGTCGACCAGCGTGCCGTCGAGATCAATCAATACTGCGCGCGCGGCGAAGCCAACGCTCATGCCGCCAGGGGAGCGCCAAGGTTGTCGCGAAACTTGCGCATTACTCCGGCGTAACCACCGTGAACATCGGGAGCTTCGAAAATGGCGCTCCCGGCGACAAACACATCGACTCCGGCACGGGCGATCTCGGCAATGTTGTCGGTTTTTACACCGCCGTCGATCTCGATCAGAATCTCGCGTCCGGTTGACCTTGTGTAGGCATCGACCTTGGCGCGTACCGCGGCCACCTTGTGCAACGCTTCGGCAATGAACGCCTGGCCGCCAAAACCGGGATTGACCGACATCAACAGAACGACGTCGAGCTTGTCCATTACGTGATCCATGTAGGTCAGCGGCGTTGCCGGGTTGAACACCAGACCCGCTTTGCAGCCCGATTCACGAATCAGCGACAGCGTGCGATCGACATGGGCGGAGGCTTCGGGATGAAAAGTAATGATATTGGCGCCGGCGGCCGCAAAGTCCGGGATGATGCGATCAACCGGCTCGACCATCAAATGCACGTCGATTGGAACGTTGACGTGCGGGCGGATCGCTTTGCACACCAACGGGCCGATTGTCAGGTTCGGCACATAATGGTTATCCATCACATCAAAATGAATCCAGTCGGCGCCCGCAGCAACGACGGCCTTGACCTCTTCGCCCAACCGTGAAAAATCGGCAGACAAAATGCTGGGGGCGATTCGGTAGTTTCTTGTCGTCATCGGAACCTCGTCGGCTGCGTTTATTCTAAGGGTCAGTGTCCGACTCGATCGACGACTGCCAACATGGCCAAGTATCAATTCGCCGTTAGCGTGCGCCCGCAGTTCCTGCCGGACTATTCAGACGCGTCCGAAGAACGCTTCATGTTCGCCTACACGGTGACGATCAAGAATATTGGCGACGTCAAAGCTCAGCTGCTCTCGCGACACTGGATCATCACTGACGCCAATAACAAGGTCGAAGAGGTTGAAGGCGACGGCGTGGTCGGCGAGCAGCCGGTGCTCGAGCCCGGTGAAGCGTTCGAATACACCAGCGGCTGCCCTCTAGAAACACCGGTGGGCTCAATGCGGGGTACCTATCACTGCGTCGGCGCCGACGGCACTCACTTCGAAGCCAACATCCCCGAATTCGTTTTATCCAAGCCAAGCGCGCTGCACTAGTCCTTCTTCTTGGGCTTGTCGAACATCGTCCACCAGACGATAAAGACCAGCAGCGCCCCCGCAAGCGCCGCTTCAAGCAGAATCAGAATCATGGCTGGACTCAAACATCGATTAAGGCAGTTTAGCGGCGTGCTGGCGGCACTGTGGATCGCTGGATGCGCGACGGCGCCTCCGCCTGCGGTCATCGGACCTGCGCCCGCTCCCTCCCAGCCGCTTCCACCAGCAACCACACCGCCGGTACCCATAACCGCCGTGACGCCACCCCGGCCGGCGACGCCGAGCGACACAAGGCCGCTGATCTCGGACGGCGAGGCTCGAGCGACCTACACGCGGGTTGCATTTAGCGCACTACCCGCTGTTTCTTCAACTGATTGGACCGCCGTGTGGCCGGCGTTTCTGACTTCGTGCAGCGCGCTGGCGCGACGTGACGCGTGGCGCGACGTGTGCGCACAAACTCTGGTCGTCGATGCGCGCAACCACGCGGCGATTCGGGAATTCTTTTCCAATCGATTCGATGTGTACAGCATCGGCACGCGTCAAGCCGACGGCGACATTCGGCCAGACGCGCGCACTGTCCCTACTCGAAATAGCCTCGTCACTGGCTACTACGAACCGCTGCTGCGCGGAAGCCGCAAGCGCTCGGCCAAATACCCGGTGCCGTTGTATCGCGTCCCGGACGACCTGATCGTGATCGACCTCGCATCGGTCTATCCCGAACTGTCAAATATGCGCTTGCGCGGCAAGCTTCAGGGGCGTCGCGTTGTTCCCTACCCCACTCGCGGCGAAATTACCGCTGCAAATACGTTGGCGGGGCAAGAGCTGTTATGGGTCGACGATTCAATCGACGCTTTCTTTTTGCAGATACAGGGCTCGGGCCGCGTGCAGTTCGACGATGGCAGCACGGTGCGCGTGGGTTACGGCGATCAAAACGGCCACCCTTATCGCTCGCTCGGACGGTGGCTGATCGATCAGGGGCAGCTGACACTGGATCAGGCATCGATGCAGGGCATCAAAGCGTGGGCGCGGCGCAACCCGACACGCTTGAAGGAGGCGCTTGATCAGAACGCGAGCTACGTTTTTTTCCGTGAGCTCCCTCTCGGAAACGCCGGCACCGGACCACTGGGTGCGCTGGGCGTACCACTGACGCCCGGCTACTCACTTGCCGCAGATTCGAGGTTTGTTCCACTCGGCGCACCGGTCATGCTGGCAACGACCGACCCGGATTCACAAGCACCATTGGTGCGACCGATGGTGGCGCAGGACACCGGCGGCGCGATCCGCGGACCGCTGCGATTCGATTTCTTCTGGGGGTTCGGTGCCGCGGCCGGCGAACGCGCGGGGCGGCAGCGACACGATGCCAGCGCCTGGGTACTGGTGCCCAAAGGCACCACACTCGAATCGCTGTTGATGAAAGGCTAGTTACTTCTTCTGCGCGGCCAGACGTTGCTCGATCGTGGCAACGGTCATTGCGCCGGCTGAGCGTGTGCCGTCGGCAAACACAATCGTCGGCGTCCCATTGATTCCAAGATCACGGCCCAGCGCAACGTTCTGCTCGAGCGGTGTCTTGCAATCGGCGCCTGCCGCTGCCGGGGCTTTGTTTTGCACCATGTATTCATCCCAGCTTGCCGCGCGATCTTTCGAGCACCAAATTGCCTTTGACTTATCCATCGAGTCCGGTGACAGGATCGGATAAAGAAACGTGTAGATCGTCACGTTCTTCAGCTCGGCCATGTTTTGCCACAGCCGCTTGCAATAGCCGCAGTTCGGATCCTCGAATGTCACCAGGGTGCGTGAGCCGTCACCCCGCACGGTTTTGACGGCGCGATCGAGTGGCAGCGATTTGAAGTCGACCTTTAACGCAACGTCCAGGCGTTTTTGCGTCAGGTCTTCCCGCGTAGCCGGATCAAACATGCGGCCAGCGAGCACGAACGTGACCTCAGGGTCGACGTAATAGATCTGGCCACCGATCAGCACTTCATACAGACCGCCGCGACCTTTGAAAACCTGATCAGGCTTCTGGCCGCCCGACTTCTCGATGAAACGCATCGCGACCTGCGCCTCGGGGCTGCCGGTCACCGGCGCCTTCTTGGCGTCGCCGGATTTCGGCCCAACTTGCGCTGCCGCCAACGAGCAACCAAGCGATAGTGCAACGGCAGCAACGTGTGCAATCCAGTGTTTCATGTTTTCTCCGGCAGCCGAGGGGCAAAGATTGCCGACGGCGAGGTGCAGTGTAGCGAGTGAAATCAGCTCGCCAGAGTAGACCGTCGACCG
>Ga0136634_10000738_pt1 | contig 13518 bp, 13 predicted proteins | sample AntDrymUQ8332106_2_FD_104654 | JGI IMG/M metagenome (GOLD analysis project Ga0136634, IMG submission 104654) | Polar desert sand microbial communities from Dry Valleys, Antarctica - metaG UQ833 (21.06) | ecosystem: Environmental > Terrestrial > Soil > Desert | place: Antarctica: Dry Valley... | reverse complement strand
TTTTGGAGATATTAAAGCCTCATCCCGCAAAACGGAAACTGTTGTCCAGTTACAAAAACAGTCACATACACTATGCTAATTCTTGCCAAGTTGATTTCCTGTAGTCACCTACAAGATATTGCTGCATAACTAAGTGAAAGCTTTCATAATCATTTTTAACCAAAACCAACAGTCATTAGAAAGTTATTTTTCCTGTTAATGGTAGTCCCATTATGTACGATTGCACAAAACAAAAACGTAGTATCGTCATCACGTTACTTTCCTAAAGGAGACAAAATACAGCAATCTGAGAAGGCATTAGCTGCTCATGCCCAAAAGTACCATAACGGTGATTTTCATTGGCGTGTGTTTACTGTCGAAACTGGTCCTGACGCGGGCGGATACATGGTTGTTGAGGGGCCTGCCTCCTGGGATGCAACCGACAAAAGAGGTGACCTTGGCAAGGTGCATATGGATGATTGGGCAGGAACTGTCCAGGTATTATTAACGGAAAAGAGCTCAAATTCCTTTTTTACATTCCGTACAGATCTCAGCACTGTTCAATTGACGGACTATTCGGATAAAGTTGCTATTAACCACGTTTATTATAAACCTGGGTATTATGGAGACGTGCAGGAATCTATAGGGAATATGAAAAAGGTCTGGGAGCAAAGCAACCAAACCATCGCTGTATATGAATCAAGTTCTTCTGGTGAATCACAATTCCTTATCGTGACCCGGTACAAACAAGGACTCAAAGAAAGAGACTCAGGTTTCCGGGAAGCGTTGCCTGTCCGTTACGTTAAGGCACATGGTGCGGAAGGGTGGAATAAATATATAGACGGATTGAAACAAATGGTCAGTAACACCTGGGCCGAAATACTATACTATAAGCCAGAACTCAGTTCCAAATAAGCTTGGAGCTATTGATGATGACAAACATTAGAAATATTAATTAAGATATTTCAAACCTTGACTTATAAATGAATAGGCATTCATATTTAAGTATATGACCGTCTATGATTAAATTAAAAATAAAGCCAGCAGAACAATGCTGGCTTTTTCTTATAATTTGGTACTGTGTCGGACGTAAAATCTACAATAGTGTATATTCCAATAAAGGATACATCTATGTTCTTTTTAGTCCTTATATCCAAATCAATGGTGATTCGCTAATCCCTATGTTTCCTATGATCCTATATGGTAGATTTTTTTACAACAGAGTTAACGTTACTGCCTAACGTTTCGATTATATATTGTACACAGAGGTCGGACGAGATACCCAATAATAAAGCGAGAAAACTTCTGTTTAATTATTTTTCCTACATTTAGGAAATAATACTCCCCCGCCAATGAAAAAATATCAACTTGGTGAATTTGAAGAAATAGTGATCCTTACCATCGCAGTTCTGCATAAAGAGGCTTATGGAGTCGCGATTAAGAAAGACATTGAAGCGAGGTTGTCGCGTAATGTGAGTATGGGAGCGCTTCATACGGCCCTGGGGAGACTGGAGGATAAGGGATATATCAAATCGTATGCGGGCGAGGCTACGGAGGAACGGGCTGGAAGACCTAAGAAGTATTTCCAAATCACAGCGCTCGGAAGAAAAGCCATGGAGTATACGAAAGATACCAGGGATCAACTGTGGCAGTCGATTCCAAAGGTTGCTTTGAAATTGAAGTAGAATAGGTGTGTATGAAAGAAAACAAACCATCGCCTCCCCGAATCTTTCTACGTTTCTTCCGGTGGTATTGCAATCCGAACCTGATGAAGTAGATAGAAGGAGATTTGCTGGAGTTATACCAGGAGCGCATAACCGAAACAGGAAAACGAAAGGCCGACATGCAATTTGTAATTGATGTCCTGTTGCTTTTCCGGCCGGGGATTATCCGGAGACGTCACCGGGATTAGCATTTAAAGCCAAACTTTATGTTCAGAAGTTATTTTAAGATCGGATGGAGAAAACTTCTCCGCAACAAGGGTTACTCTCTTATCAACATCGGCGGACTGGCAATCGGAATGACCGTGGCCATGTTCATCGGCTTATGGATCTACGATGAGTTATCATTTAATAAATACCACAAAAACTATAATCATATTGCGCAGGTCTGGGGCGGTGAAAGCGATCCGGAAACTTCGGAGATTGGCGGGTTCTACGCGATGCAGTATCCTGTGGGAACAGTCCTCAAAAACAACTACCCGCAATATTTTGAACAGGTGTTGATGGCCTGGGGAATCGGGGATTATACCATCTTATCTGACAACGAAAAAATTAGTCAAAAAGGGCAGTTTATTGAAGGAGGAGTTCTTGAAATGCTCTCGTTAAAAATGTTGAAAGGCAGTTACCGAAGCCTGGATAACATCCATTCAATTGTTCTTTCAGCGTCACTTGCTGAGTCGATCTTCGGCAATGAGAATCCGATCAACAAACGGTTGCAGATTGATAGTCGGATGGAAGTAGAAGTAACTGGGGTTTATGAAGACATCCCGAAAAACAATCGCTTTAGCGAAGTTCAATTTTTCGCGCCCTGGTCTTTGTTCCTGGCATCCAACGATTGGACAAAACAAAGCGTAAACGACTGGGACAACAGGCCTTTCAATATTTACGCACAACTGCAACCGAATACCAATTTTGAAAACGTCAACGCCGTGATCAAAGATCTATATTACAAAAATGTACCGGCTGACTTCTTCAAAACGATTGAAAGAAACAAACCGTTCGTGCAATTGGTGCCCATGAGTACGTGGCATCTTTATTCGGAATTCAAAAATGGGAAACCTGCAGAAGGGCGTATCACGTATGTCTGGTTGTTCGGGATTGTCGGCATCTTTGTTCTGCTGCTGGCGTGTATCAATTTTATCAACCTCAGTACCGCAAGGTCGCAAGAGCGTGCGAGGGAAGTAGGCGTACGAAAAGCAATTGGTTCAGGAAAAAGCGAATTGATCGCGCAGTTTTTAACTGAATCATTTCTCGTAGTGATGATAGGTTTTGTATGCAGCGTTATCCTACTCATTGTATTTCAAAGATCATTCAATGGTCTTGCTGATAAGAATATTTCGCTTCCTTTTGGTAACCCATTCTTTTGGGTTTTGGCGATCATATTTATTTTACTCACCGGCTTTTTGTCGGGCCTGTATCCTGCGTTTTATTTGTCGTCATTTCAGCCGGTAAAAGTGCTGAAGAGTGCATTACTGACAGGGCGTTTGGCTTTATTACCAAGAAAGATTTTGGTTGTAACTCAATTTACTGTTTCTATAGTGTTGATCATTGGAACTATAATAATCTATAAACAGATCCAGCATTCGCGTAATCGTGCTATTGGATATAATAGGGAAAGTTTAATAATGATGGAATTGAGCGACCCGAACTTCAAAGGCAGGCATGATGTACTAAGAAGCGAATTGCTCAACACCGGAATGGTGTCTTCGATGGCCACTTCCTCGTCTCCTTTGACTGCTGTATGGAACACGACAGGCGGATATGAATGGAAAGGAAAGAACCCCGGTTTAGATGCAGCATTTGCAATTTGTAATGTAACTCCTGAGTTTGGACAAACTATAGGTTGGCAGATTGTCCAGGGTCGCGATTTTTCAAAAGATCTTGCGACAGATTCGACCGAGTCGATTATCATCAACGAAGCAGCCGCGAAATATATGGGATTAAAAAACGCGGTTGGACAAGTACTAACCGATGTGGACGAATTCGGTAAGCCAAAATGGAACAAGACTATAATCGGGGTGGCGAAAGACCTGGTAATGGAGTCGCCGTACGAGCCGGTGAGGCAGACATTATACTACTACAATGAGGATGCATCAAACATTTTGCATGTTCGAATCAACCCAGCTATAAGCGCCAGTATAGCTTTGCCGAAAATTCAGGGTGCAATAGAAAGAGTTGCGCCCACTGCTTTATTTGATTACAAATTTGTTGATGAAGAATACTCGCGCAAATTCAGCCAGGAAGTGCGGATTGGCAAGCTGTCTGGTGTGTTCTCCGTTCTCGCAATATTCATTTCATGTCTGGGTATATTTGGCCTGGCTTCCTTTGTGGCTTCACAACGCACGAAAGAAATAGGGATCCGGAAGGTATTGGGAGCAAGTGTGACAAATCTTTGGAAAATGTTATCGAAAGACTTTGTGATTCTTGTCCTCATCTCTTGTTTGATTGCTATTCCCATTGGATATTATTTAATGAATAACTGGTTGGAAAAATTTGAATATCGCACCGAAATTTCCTGGTGGATATTTTTGGCCACCTGCATTGCTGCGGTTGTCATTACGATCCTGACGGTAAGTTTCCAGGCGATTAAGGCGGCCATGATGAATCCCGTGAAAAGTTTAAAATCGGAGTAAACGGCGTTATGCTTTTGTGTCCTTAAGCAAATTGCTGAATACAGAATCAGACGTGCAAGAATGCGGCCCCGCAAAAAGCGGGGCAGGCAGCAACGGTGCCCAATAGTTGTTCTAAGGCCGGTCATACAAACCATAGGCAACTGCCTCGCTCAGAAAGCGATTCCCAGAATAGGGTAAAGTTTCAGAAATAGTAAAATATCACCTTGACTGATGCAAGCTCAGGGCCGGGCTTTTAGAAAAATGAGAAGCATATATTTCCCCCCCATCTGGCGCAAGTATGTCCTCGTAAAATAACAAACTTTCTGGCGCAGAATGATGCGCGGCTCTTGTGCATAGCATCTTGTGCCTAATTCTACTAGGGCAATTAACCATTACTAGTGCGTTTTTTCCTTCTATTATAATGTTACAAGACATGGAAGAAAACTAAATTCCTGAATACCTTCTTCGCTGTCGTGTTTTGGATAGATCTGTTTATACGAAACGAGTATAGAAATATTTTGCTCGACTACTTACTTATAGGCAATCGTCACGTTATACGCACAGGCACAAGCTACAGGACGGGCGTAAGATGCTTTAGCTTGAAACTGCCATAGCCCTTCCTTGCGCCAGAGTTCTTCAGGGTACCTGAAAAGCCTAACTCTGGCGCGAGGTATTTAGATAATCGATGTATGTTTCAAATATTCTCATCAGGGCGATAATTTCGACCTCCACATCCTTAGAGACATACTGGCTGGTTACTCCACAGACTCCACCCTGATAAATGTGTGGTAGTCGTGCATATAAAGCCTTATTTGCCCGCCTGCTCCGGCCCTGAACTCAACATAATCGCCGGCGTTTAAACTAATAATAGCGGAAGTAGAGCTGGAAATATCATTAGATCCGGAGGGTTGGGATACTGATACAATTCCACATGTTTCGATTCCATTTTTAAAAGCGTATATCCTTGGATTTACGGTGGTGATGGCATTAAAGTATCCATTGAGCGTTACCCTGTATTTCCCAGTGAAAGGCGCTACCCATCTATTATTGGTATTATCCCAACCATAAGAAGCGCCATAGAGTGCTTTGACATTATCGGCTTTCGTGGTACCCAACCCGGTAATTTTTGCATCGGCATTGTAGGTAATCCCAGCCCCCGTTCCGTGTATCTCGGAATAAACGACAACATAACCCGTTTGCCAGGAAGCGTTTCCCGCCGCATCGGAAGCAAGCACTTTTCCCGAAGCAGCACCTGTAGCTAGCTTAAGTCCTGTACCGGAACCTCCTGTACCATTTATTTCCAGATTGTTGGTCGGAGTGGCTGTTCCGATACCGACACGGTTGTTATTTGCATCTACATTCAGCGTGGTACCATCAACGGTAAAATGACTGGTGCCGCTTGTTGCCGTGCTGCTAAATGCAAGTGCATTATTACCCAGGGCTATGCTTCGGTTAGCACTGAGGCTGCCATCTGCAGAATAAATATTGTCAGTTTTAGCCTGCACCCATGCACTACCCATCCACACATAAATTCCGGCGGGCGATAGTCCACCAGTACCTGTATTCCAAACCATCGTACCTACAGCAGTAGGCGCAATACTGATCGTCGAATTATCTGTGCTGCCGATCAGCGCTACTTCTGCCAGCTTGAGACCGGCACGTTGACCTTTTTTCTCCAGTTCCAGCAATTGACCATTACCAATAGTTGTAGGGTTGTCACCAGTTTTCAACTGCGCGTTGATCGATTGCAATGACACGAATAGAGCGAGACACAATACAAGCTTTTTCATTGAATGAGTAATTTAGGATTCGTTACTTTTTTTATAGTTGGTTAAAAGTGTAGCGGCAGCGCATAGGCAATGCCATTATCAATTATCATTTAATGATCTTTTGCAATTGGTAAAGGAGCTGGCCTTTTTCATCAATCACAGACAACAGGTAAGTACCACGTGCAAAGCCGCCAGTTTCCAGGTTCACGGTGTTCAGGCCTTTGGTAAGCACGATGCTCCGATTGAGCACTACCTCGCCCGTAATATTTCGAAGCAGCAGTGTCGCTCTTCCGTGGCGACTGGCTTGCATGATAATTTTGACATCGCCTGAACCTGGCACTACCGGGTTGGGAAACAGTTTCAGGTGATCGCGCTGTCCGCATTGACTGGTTAGTGTTACAATAGGGCTATATTTTACTTTCCCATCCCTATCTGCAATGCAAAGCCGGTAACGAACCGTGTGCTCATCCTGGTCCGCACTGTAGCTATATGTTTTACCGGTGCCATTGCCCTGAGCGGGTACATTACCCAACTGCTTCCAGTTGATACCATCGATAGTACATTGTATGATAAAATGACTGGTGTTTTCTTCTTCGGAAGTTTTCCAGGTGAGTCCAGCTATGCAGCCATTTGCTCTGCCCGAGAAGTTTTCAAGCTTCAATGGTAATACAACGGAAAGCGAGCCAATACCAAGCGCGCTAATGCCTGCCTGCCAGGAGCCTCTTAGTGAAGAACCTTCCGTATTACCATCCGCCCAGTTGCCGCCGAATGGACCCGCGCCTGCGGTGCCACTCAGATTGATCCATTCCGAACCATCCCAACCGACAAGTACCAGGTTTGATGCAAAAGCCTGCGTTGATACATCGGGAATGCTTAACGAAATAGTCAACCCATTAGCAGTGCCTCCAACAAATTGCCAGTCCCAAAAACCCTGGGGCAACACCGATACTACTCCGGTTCCTTTACTGCCACGGTTATGAGCAGTACCGTCAGTTGGATCAGTAGTGACGCCGGGATCACCGGCAAACCATGCCGTAGCGAATGTCGTGTTATTAGGGATTGTACCGCCAATGATGACTGGCCTGTAATCGGTACCATTTCCTACGGGAAAAACAAAACTGCCTGTCGTAGCAGAAGTGCCGCGATAATATTTTACATATCCATCCACAAGGTGGCTGGTACCATCTGCAGCGCCACTATAAATAGCATCGTCAACCGCTGTGAAGTATCCCGGAGTACTGCTGCGGTCTGTACTCCACACGGCATTCGGGTGGGTATTCAGTGCCAGCTCGCTGAAAATGGAAGTTTCCGAATCAGCAAACACATGCACATTCTGTGCTGAACTTCGAAAGGAAATTAAAAGTTGGGTCGTAAGAACCAGCATACACGCAGGTATCCATCTGGAATATTGGATCATATATTAGCTTTTCCGAAGGATAAACGACACGCGCCGATAGACATTGTTGTTTATAAAGGCTTTATATTATAAAATTATATTTTGGATTACTGTTTATAAGTGTAATTACTTGTTCAGGAGTGCCACCGCCAGAAATCTTGGTGATGGTACCTCCTTCACAATGCCCTCTCCTACTGCTATTCCTGCCGGTGGCAAAAGATGTTTTACCAGCTTTAGCCAGGCTGCTAAAGAAAATGCAGATTCGAGAGTGATGGCCGGTATACACTTCCGGTTTGCATGCGACGCCGGAATGGATTTGGGAAAAAATATTGGCAACTGGGTAACAAGCAATCATCTAAAACCTTTAAATAATAAATAGGATATGAAAGCGCTCAATCCGGTATTTAAGGGAAAATATTATCTAAACGACGGTGGATTGGAAACTACGCTGATCTTTCACAAGAATATTCCCTTGAATTATTTCCCCCCTCTGGCGCAAGTATGTTCATCTTCTAATGACAGAAGGCCTGGCACATTGAGGCGTAGGTTGCTTGCGTTGGCATCTTGTGCCTGACTGTACCTAGGTCAAGCCAGTGTACAGTGAAATAAGTTTGAATTGCGTGGCGGAATATTTCATGGATGCTCAGATTCCCAGCCCTAACGCAAGACTGACTTGCTGGCCTTTGCCGAGCATCTCGTGCCGGATGTAATTTGAGTTGACCCTGTAGACTGTAAGGCAAGATTTAATTAAGCAATCGAATATTCATGCATGCCTTTAGATCACCAAAGGATTCAATAAAATAACATCAATCAAACCTTTTATTCCAAGATAATCCTGGCACTACTATACAAATAATCCTCCGGTCTATCAACAATTCCTGTTTCAACTGGATTGGAATGGGTATAATCCAACTTCTGATGAGCCATCTTTGGATTCTTCAATTGTATGGGATGATTATCTTGTTGCCATAACTGAAAGTTTATGTTATTAATGTTCCCCCTTCCTGCTTTTTCCATCATCGGAAGTATCCACTCTCCTCTACTTTCAAACGGGTGCCTTCGGATAGCATCTTTTAATTGAAGCGACGTATGCCGTTTCATATCTCTCATAATGTCTTCCATATTTTTATTTTGAGCGCCAATGATCATAGCACATGACTAGTCATAATGCAAATATCCATACAGTTCCATTCCTTTGATCAATACAATATCTCCAGCTATCGATCAAAATATTTTTAGACTCGTTTCTTATAAATAAATCTATCCAGTAAACAACAGCGAAGCTTAGAAAATAGAGTTCATCCTGATCCTGAAATTTATACTTTCTGCTCATGATTTCTTTCAGCTCAATTTATTTAAGAACCTTGGTTCTTTATAAGCGATGAACACCATAAAAACGATAAAAAAAACGTTAAGTAATGGGTACTTGCCTCAAGCGGCAGCAGGCACAAGATGCTCTGCACCTGGCCCACGCCTCATCTCGCGCCAGGTTCTCTATTATTTTAAGATGGACATATTCGAGCCAGGTCAAGGGAATCCCCCGCTCTGCGCAAAGTCCTTAAAGCCGGGCTGCCAGGAAATGAACAAGTGCATATCCCGCCCGACCTTGCGGCAGATAGGACATTTTATTGTGTACAACTGCAAACAAATTGAGAACGTTTAGCTTTTACACCTGCTCCGGAACAACATAAGGTTTCCGGTAGGCTCTTCTCAACATAGCATCGGCGTCTTTGTCTTGCATAAATTTCTCACTGCTGGCGTCAAATTTCAGTTGGCGTCCTGTTCGATAAGAAATATTGGCAAGTAACGGCAATGCCGAAGATAAAAAGCCTTCTGTAATGTGACAGTGCAGGTCTTCGTCTTTCCCTGAACGTATGGCATCGATAAAATTGCCGTAGTGATCCGATCCGCCGGGTGCAGCCATAACATTTCGGTCGTCCTGGGGCTTCTGCGGATCCGCCGAACCGGCGAACGCCTCCTTTTCAGTTTTACGAAACGCCTTCCAGGTGCTGCCATCTATTTCAAGACGTCCCTCTGTACCATAAAATAAATTTCCGATTTGGATATCGAGTACGCCTTCACCATTCGTGTATCGGCCGCGGGTCTCAAATTCGAGCGTTTTACCGTCGTTGTACTTGAATAAGGAAGTTTGGGTGTTCGGCGTTTCTTGCGAACACTCTTTGGGGTCGATTCCATAGAGGCCGCCAGAGGAGTATATGAACGCGGGATGCTCGTTTTTGTTCAGGCCCCACCGGGCGATATCGAACTGGTGCGGCCCCTGGTTGCCGGTATCACCGTTGCCGGTATCCCAGTGCCAATGCCAGTTGTAATGACCTTTCTTTTCATTATACTTTCGCCATGAAGCAGGACCCAGCCACATGTCGTAATGAAGTCCCTGCGGCGGTTCACTATCGTTTGAGATGCCGAATGAATCCCGTGGTTTAAAACACAGCCCGCGGGAAAGATAAACATCCCCGATGCCGCCCTCGTGCAAAAATTTGATCGCCTGCTGTACATTCGGGATGGAGCGGTTTTGGAATCCTACCTGTACCCGCACTTTATATTTCCTGGCAGCTTCAATCATTTTGCGCCCTTCAAAAATGTTATGGCTTGCAGGTTTTTCAACATACACCTGTTTACCGGCCTGGCAGGCCCAGATCGTTCCCAGCGCATGCCAGTGGTTGGGCGTAGCAAACGAAACGGCATGAATATCTTTATCGTCGAACACTTTACGCATATCCCATTCCGTTGCAGGCCTTACTCCGCATTTATCGGTGATGGTTTTTAACGACGCTGGCCAAACATTTTCATCTGTGTCGCAGATTGTCTTTAACAGCACATTCCGCGTGTCTTTCAGTCGGCACCAGCTATTAATATGTGTTTGACCCTGCCCGCGAATGCCAATTACGGCTACATTAATTCGATCATTAGCACCCATAATGCGTCCATAAGAAGCGGCACTGAAGCCCATACTGCCGATGGCTAATCCTGTGCTGCCTTTCAGGGTGTCCTTGATAAAGTCTCGTCTGCTCTTTCCCATGTGCTTTACGATTGATGTTAAGAAATAAAACTATCCGTCAGGGAAGTTATACATTACCGTCCAGAATATAATGACTCCGGCGTGATAAATGAACTAGAACGTTTTCGGGACCGTTGCCATTTATTTTTGCTCTTAAAGCTGCTGTATGAATAGTTTTTTTGATAGTATTGACGACTGAATAATTCATATGACGGTCAGTTGAACGCTCCCCGTCAGACGAGAAGTCAGATTGCAAACGATTCGAGGGTAAACAAATCATGTCCATCGCGGAGAAATTGTTTTGGTCACTACTATTCATTGCCTGCCTCCCGGGGTGTAACCCGGATGCTAATTCTAACGAGGGGCAAAAAGATTCTTTAGCTATTCGTGCGGAATTCGCTAACTCGCCTATCCGGTCGCCGGAAGAAGCGTTGAAGACAATGCAGGTGGAGGCCGGATTTATTATTCAACTCGCAGCTGCGGAACCGCTCGTAAACACGCCAGTGGCACTCACATTTGATGAAAGGGGACGGCTATGGGTGGTCGAAATGCAGGGTTATATGCCGGATACCGCGGGAACTGGAGAAGATAGTCCCACCGGCAAGATCGTTATACTGGAAGATACCAATCGTGACGCAAGGTATGATGTTCGAAAAATATTTTTGGATTCATTGGTGTTGCCGCGCGCCATTTGTTTGATTGAAAATGGTGTATTGGTAGCCGAGCCACCCAGGCTCTGGTACGTAGAAAGAGATGGCGATAAGCCCGGTAAAAAAACATTAGTCGACGATAAATATGCCGAGGGTGGCAACGTGGAGCATCAGCCCAATGGACTACTGCGAAATATTGACAACTGGATATACAATGCAAAGTCTTCAGCACGCTATAAAAAGATAGGCGATCGATGGCTAAAGGAGAAAACGCATTTCAGGGGACAATGGGGACTGTCGAACGATGATTACGGACGCCTTTACTACAATCATAATTCTGCTAATGTATTGGGCGATTACTTTTTTCCTTCGCTGGGTTCTACAAATACCAACCAGAAAAGAGTAAGCGGCTTCAACGAAAAAATTGTCGGCGACAACAGGGTGTATCCAGTGCGCGCTACCACTGGCGTAAACAGAGGGTATTCGAAGGGCACACTTGATAGTAACCTTCGGCTGGAAAATTTTACTGCGGCATGCGGACCCCTCATTTACCGCGGCCAACTTTTTGGCGATGCCTATTATGGAAATGCCTTCGTACCCGAGCCCGCAGCCAACCTCATAAAAAGAAACATCATCAGAGAAGACGGTTATATCCTAACAGGAAGGCAGGCTTACCAGGAAAAGGAGTTCCTGGCCAGTTCAGACGAGCGTTTCCGCCCTGTAAGTATTTATGGAGGCCCCGACGGTGCTTTATATGTTGTAGATATGTATCGAGGGATCATTCAACATAAAACATTTCTAACTGATTATTTGAAAAAAGAAATTACAGACCGCCAATTGACTCAACCGTTATCCTGCGGGCGTATATACCGGATCGCTCCATCAGGCAAAGAAGCTGTATATGCACCCTTCCCGGACGACCCAATGCAACTGGCAAAACTATTCGACCATCCTAACGGGTGGGTGAGGGACAAAGCGCAGCAGATAATTATAGATAAGAAATATTTGCAGGTGATTCCGGTATTACGGAAATATATAACTACAGTGAAAAATTCCCGGACACTGATTCATGCGTTATGGACATTGAACGAGTTCGGCGAATTGAAACCGGCAGAAATACTTTCCCTGCTACAACATACCGACCGGCGTATACGTATGCAGGCGTTAAGCGTCTTGCCTGATGTGATTACCAGGAGCACATATAAACAATATTTACCTGTGTTGAATGATTTGTTGCAGCGCGATACAGTGTCTGCCCCCATAATTGTTTTTGTGGCGAATACTATCCGCCGGATTGACGAGACAGCCGGAAAATCATTGGTAGAAATGGCAGTGAAATTGTACCCCGGCAATAAATATGTAACCGATGCTGTGATCAGCAATATTCAGGGCAGGGAGGCTGCTTTTCTTCAAACCGTGAGGACGATTCATCCAGATACAAGCCTCGTTATTCATCGACAGCTGAACAAGGTACTGGCAGATATTTTCCAGGCGAAGAATAATGCCAGCTACAACGTGTTGGCGAAGAAATACCTGAAAGGTGTGGCGGTATATGAGTCAATATGCCAAACCTGTCACGGCGTCGATGGCAATGGATTGCAAGGATTAGCACCTCCATTGAACAAGTCGGAATGGGTAACGGGTGATAAAGACGCACTTGCGGCTATACTGGTATATGGATTGAGCGGACCTGTACAGGTTAAAGACAAACTGTACAAGGCGCCCGAAATCATGGACGAAATGCCGGGAATCGGTAATAATAAAGAGATGTCGGATGAAGACATCGCGGAAGTGATGAGTTTTATTCGCAATGCCTGGAACAACAGGGCCAGTGAAGCAAGCACCACGGATATTGAAAAGGTCAGGCGTAAATATGGAAACCGGCGAAAAGCATTTACCATGGAGGAATTGAAGAAAGTGAAATGAGATGAGGATCGCAAATTTTTTCACCAGTCTTAAATCGATCGAACATCGTAACTTTCTCCATAAATATTTTTTCTCATGAAAAAAGTAGTTCATTTCGAAATTCCGGCTGATGACCTGGAACGTGCCAAGAAGTTTTATAGCATTTTCGAATGGCAGATCCAGGATTGGCAGATGCCTGACGGTAGTGTTCATGTCGGCGCCAGGACGGTTGAAACCGATGAAACAACCTACCTCCCTAAAGAGCCCGGGGCTATAAACGGGATGATCGTAAGGCGTGATCAGACTTCAAAAACTCCCTGTGTTACCGTGAATGTGCCTTCTATTGATGACTACCTTGAGAAAGTAAAAAGCGCCGGCGGCAAATTGGTGAAAGATAAAGAAGTTGTCGAGGGTATGGGCTCATATGCATACGTGTCAGATACCGAGGGGAATTTATTAGGCCTTTG
>Ga0136634_10000737_pt1 | contig 13519 bp, 9 predicted proteins | sample AntDrymUQ8332106_2_FD_104654 | JGI IMG/M metagenome (GOLD analysis project Ga0136634, IMG submission 104654) | Polar desert sand microbial communities from Dry Valleys, Antarctica - metaG UQ833 (21.06) | ecosystem: Environmental > Terrestrial > Soil > Desert | place: Antarctica: Dry Valley... | reverse complement strand
CTGGGAAAGAATGGCAGCAGCAGGTGGCGGAAATAAGCCACCCACACTACTTTCGTCTCATCCTACAGATGAAGCCCGGATAGCACAGATAAAAAAATATTTGCCCGAGGCTTTGACTTATTATAAGCCAATTAGAAAGTAACATATGTCACTATAGTTTTATAAATTAAAATCCTGCCACTTTTGCAGGATTTTTTAATTTAATTGATTTTATACAGCTATGAAAGCGTAAATTTGCAATCTGTTAAATGCTACCTATAATTTTTCAGATGATTAACCTATTCATTATTTTTTTCCCCTGGTAGCTATTTCAATACATTTATAAACTAAAGTGATTATATGGCATTAGAAACTATGTTTGAAAAATTGCAACTTACAGATCAGAAAAATCTTTTACTTCAAGGCATTCCTTCCACTATTGAAAAACAGTTTGCCAAACTCTCTTTTTGTAAAAGTGTTACACCTCTATTAAGAAGTCGCAAGATTGATTTCGCATTGGTTTTTGCTGTTAGTAGAAAACAATTAACAGACATAGCTGCAGAAGTTGTACCTGCCTTAGGTGACAATAGTATGTTTTGGGTGGCCTTTCCTAAACTTACCGCTAAAATTGCAAGTGATTTATGCCGGGATGTAAACTGGGATATGATTGGATGCCATGGTTACGAGCCGGAGTGCACCGTAGTATTGGATAATGTATGGAATGCAATGAGATTTAAAAAAATGAGTCAACTTAAGCCTGTTTTAACTACACGTAGCAAAAGAAATGTTGCTGTGGCAGAAACAGTTTAATTAGCAAGACCTTTTTTTATATTGACGGTTAGCATTACTTGTATATGACCGTTCCCAATTGCTTAGTCAACAGTATTTCCATCTGTTTTAGGTGTTGATGTGTTTGTACAAAAAATATTTGTTCATCCATAGAAGTGGCCTGTTGCATTTCCTGTTGGTTTTCAATCATCATTCTCTTTATTTTGCGCAGCTTAAGATAGTTTAGGGAAGAAAAGACTTCTTCCTTAAAAAGTTCTTCTCTTGTGGGAATGTGCCCTTCATATTTTTCCTTCCAGTTGGGGCTTATGTCAGTATCGGTCTGCATAAGGTTTATTACAAGATCGGAAAGAGACCTGTCTTCATAATATAAAAAATTTTTCTCCGTAGGAGCGAGGCCTTCCTGGTACCATTTTTTATAAAGTTCTAAAATGGATAAAAGCAATTGGTTGCCAATCATTTTATCCAGTTCGTTTTCTTCTATTTCGGTAAATAAAAATTGTGCTACAGATTTTTCTTCATCCCAGGGCTTGACGCCGAATTCAAGCAGGCTGCGGATCATAGCCCTTTCATTCAGTTCATCCCTGTCAAAAAGAAGATCACTTACCTCGTCTGTAACATCACTGGTATCTACAGGCAGTTCATCTTCAGATGAGGGTTTAAAACTTTTACTTTCTTCTTTGGAAATTTTATCACGGAGTATTTTATTAACGAGGGCGTTCAACCCTGTTTCTTCAATTCTCAATATTTCCGAAACCTGTTTAATATAATCCTGCCTGCGGGTAAAATCTTCCTGCCTGTTTATTTTAGCGATGGTTTCAGCAATCTGGTTTACTACCGCCGATTTTTTACTACTGTCCGTGCCAGCTTCGCCTAAAGCAATATCAAGCTGGAAGAGTATAAAATCCTTTTTATTTTTATGTATGAATTCTTTAAATGCTTCTGCACCTATTTTATTTACATAACTATCAGGATCTTCCTTGTCTGGAATTAAAACCAGTTTTACATTTAAACGTTCTTCCAGCGCAAGATCAAGACCACGTAACGCTGCTTTAATACCAGCACTGTCTCCATCATAAATTATGGTGAGGTTGTTACAATATTTTTTTACCAATCTTAGCTGATCGGGTGTTAGTGAAGTACCACCGCTGGCTACCACATTTTCTATTCCTGCCTGGTGCAGACTCACCACATCTGTATAACCTTCTACCAGCAGGCATTCATCAGCTTTGTCAATAGCCATGCGGGCAAAATAAGAACCGTAAAGAATCTTACTTTTTATATAAATTTCATTTTCCGGAGTATTAATGTATTTAGGCGCCTTATCATTTTTCTTAATGATCCTTGCACCAAAACCTGCAATTTTTCCACCCGGGTTATGAATAGGAAAAATGATACGGCCCCGGTAATTATCCTGGTATTTATCATCCCTCTGTGTAATTAATCCGGACTTTAATAATAAAGAAGGACTGTACTGTGCAGCTAAAGCTGCATTAGTCAAACTATCCCTCGCTTCAGGGTTATAGCCAAGCTGAAACTTTTTAATAATGTCTTCTCTAAAGCCTCGTTCTTTTAAATAACTCAGGGCAATGTCCTGGCCTTCTTCTGTGTTTAAAAGTGTATTACTAAAAAACTGTTGCGCAAAGGCATTTATGATAAATAAGCTTTCTGATGTTTGTTGTTGTATTTTAAACTCAGGGCTTACAGCCGATTCTTCAATCTCAATATTATACTTATTGGCCAGCCACCTTAATGACTCCACATAACTGTACTTTTCTACATCCATTAAGAAACCAATGCTGTTGCCGCTTTTGCCACAACCAAAACATTTATAAATTTCTATGGCGGGCGATACGGTAAAGGAGGGAGATTTTTCGTTGTGAAAAGGGCAGAGGCCAAGATAATTGGCACCTCTTTTTTTCAGTTTTACATATGTGCCTACTATGTCAAGTATGTCTACCTGGCTTTGAATTTTTTGTATGGTTTCCTGGCTGATCAAATTGTTAAAATAAGTCGTAAAATTAAGAACTAAACAGCATTGTTTGCCATATAACAAATTATAAGCGTTAGTGGCACAGTTTATGGAAATAAGCATTCAAAATAATCACATAATCTAAAGAAACTAATATCTTTATATACTATAATTAAAAACGTAAACATGACAAAGATTTCTATTGCATTGCTATTCCTGTTGTTTAGTATTTCTGCCTCCTCTCAAAGCCTGGATGACATAAACACTATGATGGAGAAAAAACAATTTAAAGAAGCGAAAGCTGGTATTGATAAACATATAGCGGATCCAAAAAACAGTGGCAAAGCAGATGGTTATTATTTTAAAGGAAGAATTTATAACGCTCTTTCTTATGATAAAGCCACACCACCTGTTGAAGCGTATGATTTGAAATTACAATCTTTTGAGGCTTTCAAAAAAAACCAGGAGATGGATGCCAAAGACCTCAGGTTAAAAGTAGAAGGGTATAAATCTTACCTTGATCTTTATTATGGTTTGTATGACCTGGGCGCTACTTTTTACAACGATAAAACTTTTGATAAAGCTTTTAATGCCTTTTCAAATGCATTAACAGTAAAGGATTATATTTTGAAAAAAGATTATTCCTTCGCTGACGCCAAAATTTATCCACTAGATACTTCCCTTGTTTTAAATGCAGCTATTTCTGCTATGCAATCTAAAAATGACGAAGGCGCAGTAGAAAATTATAAAAAATTAACAGATGGAAATGTCTCCGGCGAAGCTTATATGGAAGTGTATGAGTACATGGTAGATCATTATTCTAAAAAAGGAGATGCAGACAATTTAAAAATCGTTTTGGATAAAGCCAAGATGTACTATCCTAAGAACGAATTCTGGACAAGCCTTGAGTTGGATAATGTAAGGAAGAAAGGAGATGAAGCACTACTTTTTGCTAAGTACGAAGAGATGATGGCTGCAAATCCTACTAATTTTATAGTTCCTTATAATTATGGTATCGAATTATTTAATAGTATTTACGGCAAGGATGCCAAGCACTCATCAGATGATGCGTATAAGACTAAATTGACTACAATTTTGAAAGCTGCTATAGCTAACGATAAAGGAATTGATGCCACCGTATTGCTTACAAAACATTTGTACAATATGAGTTCAGACCTTAGCATTGCATCAAATCTTGCAAAAGGAACCACACCGGAAGTGGTGAAAAAAAGAGCAAATCTTGTAGCACAAACCGGTAAACAAATGGATGAATTCCTTGTTTATGCGGTACAAGCCTCTACTTATTTTGATGCGCAACCAACCTTGAAGCCAGCTCAAAAGGGATCTTACCAGGAGTTGCTTACCAATATGAGTGAAATTTACAACTTTAAAAAAGATGTAAAAAAAGCCACTGAACTTGATAAAAAACGTGCAGGGCTTTAAAATAAAAAGACCACATAAAAAAAGGTTGCTCTGTAGGAGCAACCTTTTTTTATGTAGTTAATATCTTATCATTTTAATTACTTCTTCTTATTTGTATCTGGTTGCCTTGTCCTGCTGCACCACCCATCATGTTTCTCATTTCTTTCATAGGCTTTACATCAAAATCTTTAGGAATGTCAAATTCTTTTTCAGCTATTTCTTTTGTAAGGTCCACTTTCGTTACTTCCACAATCATGGTTCTGTTCCTGCGCATTTTTGTTTCGTAGCGCATTACAAATCCTTCAATAAGTTCCATAGGGTTTGGCGCCGCAGAAGCACCAAGAGCCATTGTAAATCCACCACCAACACTGCTGATATTTTTTACTTTAAAGTCAGGAGTAAACCAGGCAGTGGTAGTATCTTTTACCAAACCCAATAATCTTGTGCTTATGATTAGCGCTTTTTTACAGGTATAACCAGCAATTTTTTTTGTTTCGTCAGTATAAATCACCTCTACCTTTGGAAGTTCCTGTGGGCGTCTCACATTGCCGGCAGAGTCTTTAGTTCTTGCCTGCATCATACTATCCATCGACTTTCTCATGGCAGCCTGTTCATCATCTGAAGCAAAAAAGCCAGTTTTATTACCCATCATTTCTATAAGTGTAGTAGTCAATTTTGTTTCGTTATTTCTTATAATGGTACTGCGCCCCATATCAGATTTAATAACTGTTTTTACCATGTCATTTTTTACCTGTGTTACAGATTTTGTTTCTCCATCACCAAAATTTCTGAACATAGCCATACCTCCGCCTTGTCCCTGTGTTTGTATAGAAGTAACATCTTCTTCTTCTGGCGCTATAACATTGGTGGTAGTATTAATGGTGGCCTGTGTTACCAGTTTTGGCTGTGCCATCACACTACCTCCACAAACTACCAATGCAAAAAATAAAACTTCTTTCATGATTTTTTTTAATCAAAAATAGAGTCTTTAACTGATACCGGCTTTCTTTCATCCTTATTGTAATTATATTAACACTAAGTCCTATGCCATTTTTTTCTTAGCGGCCATGCACCAGTTCAGTTCCGCTATAAAACTTGCAGCTCTTTTATCGGTAGCAGCCTTATCAGTGGCATTACCATTTTCGTCAAATGATTTTTCAACGTTTGCTACAGGGAACATTGCAGGTACCGTCCAGGCTCCAATTTTCCAGAGGGCAAATTGTAAAGATGTTATCATGTTCATTCCTCCAAAAGCGCCGGCAGAAACTGTTACCAATGCAATGGGTTTGCGACGCCATTCTTCGAAGAGTACGTCAATGGCATTTTTTAAACTTGCAGGGTATCCGCCATTGTACTCAGGACTAATTAAAATAATGCCATCTGCACTTTTGATTTTATCTGCAAATTCCTGCAACCCTTCAGGCAACTCCTTTAAGAACTTAAGCCTTTCTTTAAAAATGGGAAAATCAAAAACATCAAGGTCTAACAACTCTACATCGCCAACGGCCTGCTCGGCAATATATTTTGTGAAGTATAATGCAACCCGGTCACTTTTTTTACCAGTACGTACACTGGAAGAGAGCACAATAATTTTATTCATACAATAAAAAATTTTATTAGAGTGATTATAATTTAATTACTTGAAAGTTATCATTTTTCAAGCTGCCTAACTTTAGAAGAAAGTATAATTTAAATATATCTTAATTAATTCCATACGAATGAGCGGTTGAATACAACAAGGCCTGGAACCGGAAACTTTATGGAACACATAAATACATTAAACCTCTATCACATTTAGAACAATCGGGTTCCTGTGTAGAATCTGTGTATAAAACCAGTTTGTAACAGATTAATTTGCCTGTGATTTTACTTCTATTCCGCAACATTTACAGCTTGGAAAAACTGCAGGATAAGGGTAAGTAAATAGCAGTTTTAAATACTATTTGAGCTTATCTACTTTTTCCTAACAGTGCATTTAAATCAGGCATTTTCCTGTAGGTTTGCCGTCATACTAAAATTATAGCATACTGTGCGTTTAAAGAGTTTAGAAATTAAAGGGTTTAAAAGTTTTGCCGATAAAACTGTATTAAATTTTGATGAAGGCATTACCGGCGTCATCGGGCCAAATGGTTGTGGAAAAAGTAATATTATCGATAGTATTCGCTGGGTAATTGGCGAACATAAGATAAGTAACCTGCGTAGTGAGAACCTGGAAAGTCTTGTTTTTAATGGTAGCAAAACACGCAGTGCCAGCGGACTGGCAGAAGTTAGCCTCACTTTTGAAAATACCAAAAACCTGTTACCAACGGAGTTTAACACGGTAACCGTTACCCGAAAATATTATAAAAGTGGCGAAAGTGAATATCGCCTCAATGATGTGGCTTGCCGCCTGAAAGATATCCATAATCTTTTTATGGATACGGGTATAAGTACCGATAGCTATGCTATTATAGAACTGGGAATGGTAGATGATATCATTAAGGATAAAGAGAACAGTCGTAGAAAAATGCTGGAGCAGGCTGCCGGTATAACCATTTATAAAACCAGGAAAAGGGAAGCAAAATTAAAACTGGATGCTACTGAGCAGGATCTTGCACGTATAGAAGATTTATTATTTGAAATAAACAACCAGTTAAAAAGCCTTGAAAGCCAGGCAAAAAAAGCGGAGAAATATTTTGAAATAAAAAAAGAATATAAAGAAGTAAGTATTGAGCTGGCCAAAGCTGCCCTTGAAGGATTTAACGTTACCTACAAGGACCTGAATATGCAGCAGCAACAGGAAGTAGATAAACGTATAGAACTGGAAACCGCTATTGCTACAGAAGAAGCAGGACTGGAACATGAAAAACTCGCCTTCATTGAAAAGGAAAAAGCCTTGCAGCAAATGCAGCATGCCTATAATGAAATGCTGGATAAAGTTCGTAACAAAGAGAATGAAAAGAACCTGGGAAGCCAGCGTCTACTGCATTTAAAAGAAAGAAAGGCGGGATTGGATGAATTTCTTCAAAAGTCTGAAGGGCAGATGAAAGGCCTTTCTGAAAGCATAGATTTTACCGGAACACAAATAAAAGATGAAGAAGTAAAGCTGGAAGAACTGGAAGAAAAATTACAGGATTTAAAAGATGCTGTAGAAGATAAACGCAGGGTGTTTGATGATAAGCGCAGTAGCATAGATGTGTTGCGCAGGGAAAACCAGGCCATTCAACGCAACCAGTTTGATGCAGAAAAAAAAGTAGCTATTGCAGATACTTCTATTCAGAATCTGCAGCGTACTATTGCCCAGATACAGGAAGAAAAAAGCCAGCGCCAGGCGCAATTGAAACAATTAGAAGCAGAGAAAAAAGATAAAGAGGAAGAATTAGAAAATAAAAAAACAGATCTGCAGCAATTGCAGGATCAGCACGAGTTTACAAAAGAGCAAATTTTGCAAACGCAAAATATGATGGAAGGTTTGCGCAATAGCCTTGCAGAAGAAAGCCGTAAACTGGATGCGAAGAACAATGAACATGACCTGCTAAAAAGCCTGGTTGATTCAATGGAGGGCTATCCGGAGAGTGTAAAATTTCTTCATAATAATAAAAACTGGAACCATACCGCTCCGCTGTTATCAGATATTATTTATGTAAAAGAACAGTATCGTGCTGCAGTAGAAAATGTGCTGGAACCATACCTTAATTATTACGTGGTAAATAACCTGCAGGAAGGGTTGCAGGCCGTGCATCTTTTAGATGATAATAAAAAAGGTAAAGCCAACTTTTTCCTGTTGGATAAATTTGAGGCAGGGGCTTCTCATCATCAACCTGCCGGAACTATTCCTGCATTGGATGTGGTAGAAATAGATGCACAATATGCTCACCTTGTTGCAAATTTATTAGGTAATGTTTTTATTGCAGAAGATGAAGAAGCCATACACAGCAGTAATGGTGCTGTAGTACTGGAAAAGACGGGAAAATATGTAAAAGGAAGATACCATCTTAGTGGTGGAAGCGTCGGTTTGTTTGAAGGTAAAAAAATAGGCCGTGCTAAAAACCTGGAAAAGTTACAGGAACAAATTGCAGCCCAGCACCTGGTTGTAAACCAACTAAAAGCAGAGATACAGGTGCGCCACAATGAAGTGATTGCATTCAATGAGCAATTAAAAGAAAATGCTATCAGGCAAACACAACAGGATATTAACCATTTAACCAACATGGTTTTTTCTGCACAGAATAAAATTGAAAACCTGCATCACCTGGAAAATACCAGCACACAAAGAGTAGAAGAACTGCAGGTACAATTAGAAAACAATCATGATGCTATTTCTACAACGAGAGATGAGCTGGAAAAATTTAATTTTCAGTTAGAGGAACTGGCAGATAAACTGCAGGTGATTGAAATGGATTACGCAACAGCAGAGCAGGAATATAATTTTGCTACCACTACTTTTAATGACAGCAATCTTTTATTTGCAAAGCAGCAAAGCAAACTGGTATCCTTAAAGCAGGAACTGATTTTTAAAACAAACCAGTTAACAGATCTTACCGTTCAGGTAGAAAACAGCGCCCAGCAATTAAAGGATGCGGCAGAAAATATTGATCTGACTGCCGCTAACCTGCAGGACCTGGAAGCGTTGCTGGTAACAGTTATGCAAAATAAAGATGCAGAAGAGAAAAAACTAAATGAGGCAGACCAGGAATATTATAATCTTAGAAATACGCTGACTGCAAAAGAAAGCGAACTGCGTCATAAACAAAAATCAAAAGAAGGGATTGATCATTTATTGAATGAAATAAAAGATAAACTTACCGATCTTAAATTGCAGCTGGCCGGAATGAAAGAGCGTTTAAGCGTGGAGTTTAGGGTAGACCTGGATGAAATAATTGATGAACCAAGAACAGGCGATACCCCCCTGGAAGATTTGAAAGAAAAAAATGAGCGCATGAAAAAGCGTTTGGAAAATATGGGAGAAGTAAATCCCACGGCCATTGAAGCCTATACCGAAATGAAAAAGAGGTATGAGTTTATTATGGAACAAAAAAATGACCTGGTAACCGCAAAGGATAGCCTTATGCAAACCATACAGGAGGTAGAAGCTACAGCCAACCAGCAGTTCCTGGATACTTTTAATAAAGTGAGAGAAAATTTTCAGAAAGTATTTAAAGCATTGTTTACTGATGAAGATACTGCCGACATGGTATTGGTAGATCCTGAAAATCTTGCTGAAACAGGTATCGATATTGTAGCCAAACCAAAGGGGAAACGCCCGAGTAGTATTGGACAGTTAAGTGGCGGAGAAAAAACCTTGACAGCTACGGCATTACTTTTTGCCATCTATTTAATTAAGCCAGCGCCGTTTTGTATTTTGGATGAAGTTGATGCGCCACTGGATGATGCCAACGTTGGTAAGTTTACTAACATGATTAAACAGTTCAGTGAGAATTCACAGTTTATTATTGTTACGCACAACAAACAAACCATGAGTGCTGTGGATGTAATTTATGGAGTTACTATGCAGGAAGCTGGTGTGAGTAAACTGGTACCGGTTGATTTTAGGAGTTTGAATTAATCACTAATAATTGTAAGAATTTACCCTGCCGGTTTAAAACCAGGCAGGGTTTTTTGTTGTTTGAGGAAAGGTACTGGAATAATTAATTAGCACTTTAATTGTGTAGATGAGCTCTCTATACTTGTGTAGATTATTAAACGACCTACGAACTTTTTATTTTTCTTTTTTGCTTTCCAAAAAAGAAACAAAAATAGACCCCGACAAAAGATTACATCCCTTTTGTTGGTTGGTTCCTGATTAAGCTTTTGTACTACTGTGGTGAAGAACAGCGGTTCCCTGGTGTTGTGCTTTTTTCGGGAAACTTTTATGGAGGTAAAATGAACTAACACAAAATACCAACCCCTCCTTGCTATCCTTACAAAATTTGCCTACCATATTATATCATTCTTTTTATTTTAGTAACAGGGATCATTCTTCTTTTTGTGTACCCCAATAATTCATATATGCCAATTGCACGCTCATTCTCAGCACCGGTATGCAAAAAAGGAATGTTGCCTGCCTGAAGGTTCTTATCATCCAGTAACGAAATCAACTGCTGTGCATACTTGCGTCCCTGGTGGTCTGGATGAGTAACCACTGCACTTATTTCTGTCAAGCCATTCATGCGTAATCTTTCGCCCGCCATTGCCACCAGTTTTCCCTTTTTAAAGATGCCAAAATAATCTCCCATCAGGGGAGTATCCGGCAGATAGTAACCGGGAAATACCGTGCTCACCAGGGTATACATTTCTTCCCTGTCTTTTTGCTGCAGTTGTACCAGTTGTTCGGTTATGGCTTGCTGCACCGGCCTTTCGCAAACCATCTGCTGGCATTGTATAACCGTTTCTATTTTGTAGTTATGCGGTAGTGACGGAAAATAATCAAACAGAAAAAAAGAATCGCCTGAATTAAAAACCTTGTCAAATTGTACCGTAGCATTTTTCTCTTCTACATTAAAGCCGGCAAACAATACAATACCCGGGTCGTACCGTTTTAAAGTAGCATTGCCCAAGGCAAAGCGGGCATGCGTTTCTGTTAAGGCATGCCAGGCAGGGTTGTCTAATTTTTTATATTGATCAGGCATAAAGTTATTTGAACAGATAAAGCTACAATCTATTTAATATCGTATTTTTTTGAATAAAATATAGATGTATTTTTTTTTGGTATTTGAATAACAATGCAAAGAAGAAATAATGTTAAATAAGTAAGTCAGCCAATTAATGGTGTTATTCAAGAAGAAAATTATTTTAAGTAAACAAATAAAACATTGTGTATTGGCGGAGGCTTAATAACCATCAGAATTTTTTCTTAAAATGATATTTTCTTTAAATTAAAATGCTGAAACCATATCAAACAGCTTCTTAACTAAGGGAAAAAAAATCCCTTTACTGGGATTGATTGTATGAAAAATTTCAACAGGCTAATGCCGCCTTAATGATCATAACATGAATAAAGCTGCACAATAATGACAAGGAACAACTGTTTGCATAAAAGAAAACCCCTGACCAAAAAGTCAGGGGTTTTAAATAATGATTTAATTAAACTTAATATTAATAATTCCTTACCAACATTTCTGTTCTACGATTTTTTGCACGACCTGCTGAAGTAGTATTATCTGCTACAGGTTTTAATTCGCCATAACCTGCAGACTTTAAACGGGTTTCAGCAATGCCTTTAGACACCAGGTAATTTTTTACTGCACCTGCACGATTGTCTGATAATACCTGGTTGCTTTCTTCAGATCCCTGGGCATCTGTATGACCATCAATATCAATCATTAATGATTCGTCTGCCTGAAGTAAACCTACCACACCATCCAGTGATTTGTTTGATTTAGCCAATAATGTATAACTGCCGGTAGCAAAAAATACATTTTTAGCTGCAAAATTTACTTTTTCAATAACCTCTTTAGCAATTACCGGGCAACCCTGGTTGCTGGCATCACCTGCCCGGTTGGGACATTTATCCAGTTCATCATTTACACCATCACCATCAGTATCTGGAATAGGACAGCCCTCGTATTTTGCAAAACCTGCTACAGCAGGACATTTATCCTGTTCGTCATTGATACCATCGCCATCTGTATCCGGTACCGGGCAACCCTGGTATTTTGCAGTACCTGCTGCATCCGGGCATTTATCATCTGCATCTGCAATGCCATCACCATCCCTGTCCGGGCAACCCATTAAGGAAGCAGAACCTGCAGTGTCCGGACATTTATCATCGGCATCTAATACACCATCGCCATCCCTGTCTACTACTACTGGTATTGGCGGTGGCGGCGGGGTGCCGGGAATACGTTTTCCAAACAACTTAAATTTGGCACCTGCCTGTATTTGCTGATTATATGCATCAGCATTACCAGATGCATTTTCGGCCAATCTTTTTAATCCGTGTACATATTTTGCGTAAAGAGACACACGACTTCGTGGAAAAATTTCAACACCTCCCAATACGCCAAGGGAATTGTGTTCAAATTCATCTTCATTATCTACTTCAACCGCCAATGTTTTATCAGTGGCTTTCAGCAAAAAATCTGCCTGGCCGCCTACATTAAAAGCAAGATACCTGCCTGCATGAAATTTAAAAAACAAGGGAACAGAGAGGTAGGTCAACTCCTGGTTGTAACTGGTAGTGTTACCCATTTCAAACTTTGTTCCTACACGGGAATATTGGGCCTGGGCTTCCAGTGATACAACATTTCCTAATGGAAACGTAACAAATACTCCAGGAGCATATCCCCATTTAAACTTGGTATCCGTTCCGGGAACATCATCCTTTAATCTGAATTTTGAATAGTTAGCTGCTCCCAATACACCTCCAGAAACAGTGTATTTATCCGGGGATTGAGCAAAACTGCTTGTAACGCATAATAATGACATTACAAAAAATAATAATTTTCTTTTCATATAGGTCTTTTTTGTTGTACGGTGTGTCTTGCAATGCTTGTGCCGAAGTTGCTAATTCATTGACTAATATATTTTCCAGAAGCAGTGCCATAACAGTCACTCTAGGATTTTTATCAGAAAAAGTAGTTTGTGATGGGAGAAATGATGTGAGTTAGGGTTGTGCTCCCCAATGGCAGGGTCTCCGTATTCTGAAGCAGGAGTAATGGATAAAAATTCCTCTGTATTAATTTTATTTTTTTTCTTTTTTTCAGTAAAGAGTACAAGTAGCTTTTGAACATTGATAGCCGCTACAACCTGAAACTTATTATTAATTCATTGCCCACAGTTCTAATATCTCCATGAAAAAAACTTTGCAACCAAGGTCAAAACAAAGCGGGCTGCACTTCATAGCTAAAACATATTTTATGCAAAACGTACAAGACACATTATTTTACAAATGGTTTGATGAAGTTTGGTATCAGACACTGCCTCAATTGGGTTTTACAAAATCAAAAAACATGGGTGCTACATTAAGAAGCTGTTCTTAGAAATTTTATGCTAAAAAAAAACAGGCTGAATAGTATTTTTTTCAGCCTGTTTTTCCACGTTACTTATAGTTAATCAAAGACTTTTCTGCATACATTTATTTAAGGTTATATTTTACAATGCATCTAATGCTGCATTAGCAGTTATAAAACCACTGCCTGCTGCGGAGGGTCCTGCACTCATAGGCAGAGCTACGTTTTGCAAAATTGTTTCCGCTTCTGCTGCTGTAAGTGTAGATTTTTTCTGTGCCATTAAAGCAACAATTCCTGCCACATGAGGGCAAGCCATAGATGTACCGGAAAGGTAGTAGTAAGATAATTGTCCGCTGTTTAATTGGTAAGGCCCCACCACCAATGATCCCGGAGCAGTTACATCCAGATCCTGTCCGGCAAGGCTCCTGCT
>Ga0136634_10000736_pt1 | contig 13521 bp, 14 predicted proteins | sample AntDrymUQ8332106_2_FD_104654 | JGI IMG/M metagenome (GOLD analysis project Ga0136634, IMG submission 104654) | Polar desert sand microbial communities from Dry Valleys, Antarctica - metaG UQ833 (21.06) | ecosystem: Environmental > Terrestrial > Soil > Desert | place: Antarctica: Dry Valley... | reverse complement strand
GGCTCATTATGCGGTCACTTAAGGAACCGTGATTCGTACCAATACGCATGGCAGTGCCATATTCCTTACAGATTTTTACCAGGGGCGTAAACCGTTCCCGAATTCTTTCTATCTCATCATGATAGTCACCATCTGTATATTCGATGAATTCAAACTTTTTTTTATCAACATAATTGCCAGGGTTTATTCTGACCTTCTCTACAATCCTGGCCGCTATCTCGGCCGCATTGGGCGTAAAATGGATATCGGCTACTATGGGCGTGTGATAACCCCTGCTGCGCAATTCATTTTTGATATTTAATAAATTCTCTGCTTCATTTTTACTGGGTGCCGTGATACGGATCAGTTCAGAACCGGCTTCAATACAGGAGATCGACTGCTTAACCGTAGCCATCGTATCCATCGTGTCGGTAGTGGTCATCGTTTGTACACGGATAGGATGAAAATTACCCAGCAACAGATCCCCGATCTTTACTTCCAATGTGGCCAGTCTTTTGTAATCAGTTTTAGAAAAACCCATGTTAGTGTAAAATTTGATGATTTTCTACCAATCCTTCTCTGGCTGCGAAACTCCGCGGCTTTTATTTTGTTGCATTTTTTCAAGCACCTCCTGTTCTTTTTGACGCAGCGCTTTTAAGAGCCGCTCTACTTCTTTCTTACTGAGTTTACTTTGCTGAGGTTTGGGCTTTTCCTTTTTCTTTTGTTTCTGTTCCTGCTTCGGTTCTTTTGGTTCCTCCGATGCATTTTTCTTCTTCAATTCGAGTAAAGCTTTTTGCAGGTTGATCCTTGCATCTTCATCATTCGTATTTAATCTTACTGCTTCCTTGTAGGCCTCAATGCTTTCCTCAAGTTTTTTTTGTTTTGTTAAGGCAACGCCTTTGTTATAAAAAGCCTGTTCACGCATGGCATCATCCGTAGACTTTGTAATCGTGTTTTCGAAATTTTTTTGAGCATCCTCCCATCTGTCTTTCCGAAACAGCGCATTGCCAAAATTGAATGTCGCTAAAGGATTTTCAGGATTTAACTGAACTGCCCGTTCATATTCAGCTAAAGATTTATCAAAATCGCCTTTCTTGTAAAATTGATTGCCCTTACGAATTAATGAATTCTGTGTTTGCGAAAAGGCATCCACCACAGGCAACATTCCAAATAAGAAGAATGATATTTTTAAAATTTGAATCATGTAAGTTTCCATTTTCTTTCAGGCAAAAAGAATTCAATCAATAAGAACAATATTGCCGCTGCAAGGAACCATTGGAAAAAACTTTTATAATCCTTAAATGCGCTGTCTTCCAGGGCAGTTTTTTCAATGGTGCCCAATTGTTGCAAGATTACGTTCACCGCCTGTTCGGGGTCGGTCAATCTTACATATACACCCTTGGTAGTCTGGGCAAGTTGCTGCAGTATTACTTCGTTCAATCTGGATATAACAGTATTCCCTTGCGGATCTTTTTTATAGGTACCGGTGGCAAGGTCGATAAGGGGTGCCCCTTCGGGTGATCCGATGCCAACTGTATTGATCATAATGGCATTCCCTGCTAATTCCTGGGCAATTTGCATGGAAGCTGGATCATGATCTTCACCATCTGTAATCAGAATGACGGCTTTGTATTTTTTATCATTGCTTTTAAAGGCGGAATTGCTTAACCGCAAGGCCTCGCTAAGCATCGTTCCCTGGGTCGGTACTGCTTCAGGCCCTGCATTCTGTACGTACATTTTTGCAGCTCCGTGATCTGTGGTTAATGGCATTTGAAGATATGCCCGGCCAGCGAACAATACAAGACCAATGCGATCATTCTTCAACTGGTTCATTAATTTATTCACTAACTGCTTGGCCACTTCAAGGCGATTGGGTTTATTGTCTTCAGCTAACATACTTTTACTCACATCAAGAGCAATCACAACATCAACCCCTTTTCGTTCGATGTTCTCCATCATTCCAGGTTTCTGCAAATTCATGATGCCCAGAATGATCGACGATATAGCCAGAACCACTAATATAAACTTCAGCAAGAATTTATTTGCCGAGTATCCTTTAATCAACTGGCGTACGAGCTCAAAATCGCCAATCTTTTTTATTTTATTTTTTTTGGAACGAAGAACCACCAAAAAAAGCCATATCATCAGCGGTATCACTGCAAATGCCGGAAGTAATTCGATATGTTGAAAACGGAACATGTTATTAGTGTGCTAATTAGCTGATGTGCTGATGTGCTAATACTTGCTTAAGCAATAACCAAACCATTTGTAATGTGAATGTAATACGTTCGATGTATTAAAATTAATAAGTAGGAGCGCCCCGTAACATTTAACAATTAGCACATCAGCACATTAGCTAATTAATAAATATTACTTCTTCCCTTCCATAAACCCATACTGCTTCAGTATATCCTTTAATATCTTCAGCCTTATCGGACCAATATTGAAATTTTTATCAGGATTTTCAACCTGTAATACAAAAAAATACGGGTGTTTGTTTTCTTCTATCCAGCCAATGATCCATCCCAGGGCATGGCCTTTTTCTGTAGTGCCCCATCCTGTTTTATAACTTAATGAATAATTGGAATTGTTCTCCATTTGCATCATTTGCCGTACGATCTTCTGGCTACGTTTCTGAAATGGTAGCTGATCGAAATACAATTTTTTTATCAGGCCGAGTTGTTCATCGCCGGTTATTTTTGCGGTATTATCGAGCCAGAAAGTATCCAGGTTGTTGTTGACGGTAAATTTCCCGTATCGCTGCGCATAACCCAATGTGTCTAACCAAGATTGCATAGTATCGTTGCCAATCCGGCGAGCCAGTTCCTGGTACCACGGCGGACAGGAAATCCGAAAAGCACTGTACATACTCAGATCCCGATCACATTCAACCCTGCCAGTTGGTATGCGATTCCACGCTATTATCATACTATCGTCCGTTACCTTACCGGTTTCAATTCCAATTAAGGAATTTACTATCTTAAAAGTGGATGCAGGCAAATACGCGCTATCCCGAAAACGGCCAATGTTGTACACCGTAAAACTGCCCTGCCCATTATCAAACATTCCAAAGCATCCCGCTACTTTATTTTCGTCGAAATATTTTTTTATGCTCTTGTCTTCGGTAACATTATTCGGAGAACAAGCTGAAATCAGGAGTATAAAAGCTGCCCATAGTAACCGGAACTTTTTTGATTGTGTAAACAATACATCCATCATTTAAAATAAAAATTGTTAATAAAAAGACCTTATCACTGTACATCTGAATTATACTATTCTATCATCCACCCAAAGGGAACGGTATTCCTCTTTCCATTCACGCTTCCATCTTCTATGGCTCCATAACCACATGTCGGGAAAATGCGTAATCACTTTTTCAAGATAACGCGCCAGGCGAACAGTGAGTTCACCTTCCTTCAAACTCTGTGGATTTTCTTCAGCCAATGTGAATACAATATCATAATAACCTCGTTTTGGCTTGGTGATATAACAAAAAAATACCGGGAGATTTTTAGCTGAGGCTCCTTTTTCAGGTCCTGTCACAAAGGCTGTTTTTTTATTGAAGAAATTCAACCAATAAGCCTTGGATGCATCTCCAGGACTTTGATCTACCGCCAATCCTATTAAATACTGCGTTTCGCGGTATGGATGAAAGGAGGCAACAAAATCTTTTGTCGGAGTTGCCGGCAGTAACACCGTTCCACTACGACTCCGGATTTTTTTAAACAACCGGTCTAAGGCCTGGTTTTTAACCGGCATATAAACCCCGAGAAATTTGTACAACAGCTTTTTACCGGCTATATAATTACCCCATTCCCAATTGAAGGTATGCCCCATGTGAACATGAACAGCACGCCCTGAACCATGCCAGTGATTGATAACTTCCCAATTTCCGGAAACCCGCTTTTGCAAAAATTCATCACTCGCTGAAAGCATCTTAATGGTCTCAATAGATGTATCTATGAGATTTCGATAAAACTTCCTGGCAATTTTTTTTCTTTCATTGATTGATTTTTCCGGAAAAGCAATTTGAAGGTTTTGCATTACCACGCCCATCCGGTAACCAAATAAACGATAAATAAGGAAATGTATTCCATCCGACAGCCCGTACAGAACGGGCATCGGAAGCAAAGAAATAAGATACAATGAACCGTAAATGAGATAATACATCGTGAATGGTCAATGGTGAACGGTAAAAGCGCATTCACCGGTAAAGGCTGCAAAGATAGGGATGAGAAAGATTGGTGTAGAAAAAAGCTCTTCCTTACAAATGTATCAAGGTGTATTCAATGTCCGTTTCAGTTACCGATACCAACCCATAACCAATTCGAACGGCTCATCTATCATGACCGGGCAGTTATTGATTGATCCAATTTTTTGCTTCCTGCTCAATGTGTTCCAATTCAATTTTAACTTTGAATTTATTGCGGAGATGCCTGGCTAAGGCTTCGGCTGCATATACACTTCGATGCTGCCCTCCTGTACACCCGAAATTTACCATGAGATTGCTAAAGCCTCGTTTTATATAATCCTCTACTGAAATATCAACGATTGTATAAACGCTGTTTAAAAAATCAAACATTTTTGTTCGCTGCTCAAGAAAGTCTATCACCTGTTTATCACGGCCGGTTTTGGTTTTATATTCGGCGAAACGTCCCGGATTGAGAATGCCCCGGCAATCGAAAACAAAGCCACCGCCGTTTTCACTTTTATCGACTGGCAACCCCTTCTTGTATGAAAAACTGTTGATGTGAATTACCAATGGGGTAGTTTCAGTGGCCGTGGTTGGCTGGAAACGTTGGATCACTTCGTCCTTTACAATAATATTTAAGAGCCGCTCGAATTCAGGTAAAACAATTCCAATTCTTCTATTGGAAAGAAACCATTGAAGATTGCGCAACGCCAAAGGAATACTGGTAAGAAAATGAGCCTTACGTTCAAACAATCCTCTGAAACCATAAGCGCCCAACACCTGTAATAATCGGATCAAAACATAACCATTGTATTGAGATGTAAATCGTGTCCGGTCTATCGTTGACTGAAGCAACTCTTCAACACAGTCCATATAATAGTCGAGCAAATTATTTTTCCATTCATCTGAAAGCTCGGCTTTGGCCTGCCATAGCATCGAAGCAACATCATATTGCAGGGCACCTTTCATTCCTCCCTGGTAATCTATAAAATAAGCTTGCTCATCCCTGATCATCACATTCCTACTCTGAAAATCACGAAACATAAAATATTTATGATCCACGTACGTGAGATAAGTGCTTAAGGCTTCAAAATCATCAATCAATTGCTCTTTGTCGTATGGAATTTGTAAAGTATCAAGAAAGTAATATTTAAAGTACAACAGGTCGCTGACAATGGCCTGTTTACCAAATTCCTTGCTTGTAATACACCATTGATAATCCAGATTGTTGTCTCCAAGAATTTGCAGGTGCGCCAGCTTTTTAAGACTTTGCTGAAACAAATTGTAAACATATTCCGAATGCCCATGTTCTTCAAGTTTGTTTAGCAATGAAACATCACCAAAATCTTCCTGCAGGTAAATACTTTCCTCTTCATTGACAGCATAAATTTCGGGGACAGGGCATCCGGAGGAGCGAAAATGCCTGCTGAAATTTAAAAAAGTATTGTTCTCTTTTATATTGGCATTGTACGTGGCGATACAAGACTGTTTGTCCGTAGTTATCCGGAAATAAATCCGGTTGCTGCCGCTTTGCGCCAATTTTTCAATAGACAATACGTGGTCGCTGCTGTATCGGGCAAATAAATCATTAATGGATTCTACAATGGTTTGCATGTGGGAGCGAAAATAATAGAAATAAGCCGCACTGCTTGACATTACCAACCACGAACTTTCGGAGGCATATTCTTTGCAGGCAGGCTTATAAACATTTATATGGAAAAAAGAGTACTGGGAATTATTTTATCCCTGGTTGGCGTAGCCGGGTTGATTCTGGCAGGCGTCAATTTTATGAATGGTTCGGGTTCCCGCGATATGAAGCAGATCGTTGTGTATGGTGTATTAGGCGCAATTTTCTTTTTCGCAGGTATCGGATTGATACGCAATACCCGTGACAGACCCTCTTAAACTCTCGATTTTCAGCGAAGCTCATTTTAGGCTCATTCGAATTTAATCTGCGTTACAGGATGAATTTCCCAGGCTGTAGTGGGTCTCGCACCCAGCGGACCCACCTGGCCAGCAGGATGATCTACATCGAAAAACAACGCACCTTTAATAGAAAGAATTTTAAGCGGTGTTTCAAGAAAAGTATACTTGCCGCATTTAACACCACCCGGAAAATTTTCAAAGGCCGCCCGAACACCCTTTAAAGTTTGATAAGTTTTGGCGCTATTGCCGGGCAATCCGGATAACTCTGCATTAAAGAAAAGAGTTCGATCAAAATTTGTAAGGATCAGGTGATAATCATTGTCTTTTTCTCTGGCATAAGCCAGTAGGAAAACATTTTTCACTGTTACTATTTTATCTTCCTGTATGGCCCTGTCTGCATAAGGTTTCGACAAGGCTCTTACCACCACCTTCATATCATCGTCGGGAAACAGAGCATTGAGAAATTTAGGTAGGCTGGTAAAGCTTTGTGCCTGGTTGTGTGCGAGACTCGTTTTCACCTTGCTTCTGCTCAATCCTGCAAATCGTGCATTCTTACAGGCATTTAGCCGGATGCGGTCTTTTTGCTCATCGGTAAGATTTGGATCCACCATTCTATTTCCAGTGGCTTCGAAGCCCATGGCATTTCCTTCCGAAAGTTGGTCTTTATCTTCTACCCAGGCCTCTGCCCGATCCAATATTTTAATAATAGTCAGCTTGCCAGTGGGAGATACAAGTAAATTGATTTTACCCGGCTGATAATCTTTAGTATTCCGGATACGAACAGTATCCTGCGAATAGATAAACCCAGAGAAATAAAGGATCAAAAAAAGATAAAGGAAGCTCTTGCGTTTCATAAACAGGTTTTAATGGTAAGAAGAATCAGGGTTTGAAGTAATGCAGGAGCTCTAACCAGACATGCTAAATTATTCATTGTTCCGGATAAACTGCAGAAAGCTTTCGTGTTTTTTTCCCCGGGAGGAATGCTTTTTTCTGCAAGTAGGTATCGCATTAAATTTGTATGGATGTCAGATGTACACACACCGGAGCACCGGACCTATAATATGAACCGGATTAAAGGGAAGAGTACGAAACCGGAAATGGTGGTCAGGAAGTTCTTACTTTTTTAAATATACTTTACCTTAAAATTCAGTACTCCCTGCAAGGCATTAAACTCATTATCGCCGGTTATCAAGATTGCTTTTTTAGTGATGGTTAGTGCAGCAGCAAAAGCATCAGCATAGGAAAGAGAATGAGATGCTTTAATCACAGCTGCTTCCAAGGACAACTTTAGATCTGCCTCGACCATTTGCACTGGAAATTGTTTGATTGCATCAATTGCAGTTTGGGCATTTTTAGCATTGCTTTTACGTGTGATCATATAATAGATTTCGCCAACGTTTACAGTAGTTATGTATCCCTCGGTTTCATCATTAGCCATTTTTACTAATAAATCTCTTATTATTTGATGACCAGGTTCTTCCCGGAATAATGCAATCAGGGCATAACTGTCAAAAACTATTCTTTTCATTTTTTACCCGGGGTTGATACTGCTGTTGGCTTCTCTTCCTTTGTTTTTTCTTCTTTTTTCCATGCCTTGTATTCTTTTATACTTGGAGTTTCCTTTTTTAAAATGCCGATAAACTTATTAAAGAAGCCTTCGTCCATTGGCTTTAGAATTACTCCTTCTGCTGTTTCAATAAAAGCCACTTTTACCCCAGCCTTTATGCCATACTTCGTACGCAACCGCTTAGGAATTAATAACTGACCTTTTGAGGTTAATATAGATGTCTCCATACTTTTTGCTTTAATATCACAATATATAAAAGTAACACTTAACTTAGAAGTATTACTATTTAAAAACTTACACTGTTTGAGATATTTTGAACCTGTAATACGGTGCAGCTATAAATTAAGGAAAGGGTTCAAAGATTGTTTTAAACGCAATGATTCTCACCCCGAAATCCTTTTATTCGCCGAAACACTTTCGATAAGCAATACAATCTCCGCCTTGTTTTTCGATAGTTTCTTTTCAAGTCGTTCAAGCAAGTCATCTTCCTGGCCCGGTTCATAAGCCAGGTCCTCATCAGTGAGATTGATATTCGTTTCTTTTAATTTTTCTTTTACTTCTTCCCAGGGAGCAGTGAGATTAAAGCGCTGTGTTTCCATGTAAATCTTTTTGTGATGAATAAATTTAAGAACGCAATTTTTAAGCCACGGGTGAACAGTTTCCTCGCAAGACATGCCACGCCTGAGGATGTAGGTATGTCATACCTCAGGATGGTATATCTGTTGATGATTTCATTCGGGACCTTTCGTTTTTTTTTCCTGCTCGATTCCCAGATTGTCGATAAGAATGTTTTCCGTCACTTCCACCTGTTCAAAGGCGAGTTCCATCTTTGCCCGGTCAAATTCCTTTTCATTATTTGCCAGCCACACAGTGGCTACTCCATTCCCTATAAAATTTGTTATGGATCGGGCCTCAGACATGAACCGGTCGACCCCTAACAGTAAGGCAAGACCTTCCAGAGGAATTACTTTGATAGCGGTAAGCGTTGAAGCGAGTACTACAAACCCACTTCCGGTTACGCCCGCGGCGCCTTTAGAGGTGATCATCAATATGCCTATGATTGTAAGCACCTGCATCATATCCAATGATATGTTGTACACCTGGGCTAAAAAAATAGTAGCCATTGACAAATAAATCGTTGTTCCATCGAGGTTGAAGGAATAACCGGCTGGTACAACCAGTCCTACCACCGATTTTGTACATCCCATGCGTTCCAGTTTTTCCATCAGGGAGGGTAAGCCGGCTTCGGAGGAAGAAGTGCCCAACACAATTAACAGCTCTTCACGGATGTATTTCAGAAATTTCCACAAACTGATTTTGTAATACTTCATTAACAGGCCCAGCACCACAAAAATAAAAATCGCCATCGTAACATATACAGTGATCATCAGTTTGCCCAATGGTACCAATGTTTGAAGTCCGTATTTTCCAATGGTGAATGCCATACCGCCAAATGCACCCACCGGGGCAAACAGCATGACGAAGTGAAGTGCTTTGAATATGTATTTTGAAATCCGGCTTAATACATCAATAATTCTTTGCCGACCATTGTATTTACTCAGGAAAATTCCAAAGGCAATGGAGAAAAGCAATACCTGGATCGTGAAATTGTCTTTCAGAAATTGCCACCAACTAAAAGCCGATGCATCCTTTGTATAGTTCGAAATATCGCCACCGTCGACTGCCTTTGTATTGACGCCGCTGCCGGGTTGTATAAGATTGGCCACAACAATTCCGATAATGAGCGCGAGTGTTGTTACAATCTCAAAATACAAGATGGCTTTGCCACCGACTCGTCCAACTTTTTTTAAATCACCCATGCCACTTATGCCCAGTGATATGGTAAGAAATATTATAGGGCCGATAAACAGTTTCACTATTTCTATAAATCCTTTTCCCAGGGGCTGCATTTTTACAGCAATACCCGGCGAAAAATGACCCAGCAATGCGCCGGCCGTGATGGCGGCAAGTACCCAGAACGTGAGATTTGTAAGTATTTTTTTCATTGAGTAATAATGACGGGTGTTGGCAACTGGTTGCAATGATAAGAGTTTGTTGACATTTTGCCTATGCACCGGCTCCCCAGAACTGCTGGTATAATTTTGTTGTGTTTGTGTTAAACGATTACATGAAAAAGTTTTCTTTCAAAGGTTTATGGAGGGTGTTAAAACAATCCTTTAGCGGGTTTTCAGATGATAAGGTAATGAAACTGAGCGCATCGCTAGCCTATTATACCGTGTTTTCGATGGGGCCGCTCCTTATCGTTATCATTTATCTATGCAGCTTGTTTTTTGGCAGGGAGGCCATTGAGGGATCGATCTATGGACAAATAGAAGGTTTTGTGGGCAGCGATACGGCCAAACAACTACAGGAGATCATTAAAAATGCTTCTTTAGGAGATAAGGGAAATGTTGCTGCTATTATTGGCGTGATAACTTTATTAATAGGTGCTACCACTGTTTTTGCCGAAATACAGGATTCGATCAACGGTATCTGGGGCATCAAGCCAAAACCAAAAAAAGGCTGGCTAAAAATGCTGGTGAACAGGTTACTTTCCTTTTCGGTTATCGTAAGCCTGGGGTTTTTATTATTGGTTTCTTTAGGCGTTTCGTGGCTGGTGGAGGCGTTGAGCAATAGGTTAGCCCAGGCATTTCCGGATATAACAGTTGTCGTTTTCTATATTATCAATCTTCTTATATCTCTCGCCGTGATTACGGCTCTGTTTGCCGTAATTTTCAAAGTGTTGCCAGATGCAAAAATAAAATGGCGTGATGTGATTGCGGGATCCATAGCAACCGCCCTTTTGTTTATGCTGGGCAAATTGGGTATCTCTTTTTATATTAGCAAGAGCGATATCGGTAGTACTTATGGAACAGCCGGTTCGCTGGTAGTTTTACTACTGTGGGTATACTATTCTTCCATTATTCTTTATTTTGGCGCTGAGTTTACCAAAGCTTATGCTGTTGAATTCGGTTCTGCCATTCATCCAAATGAATATGCCGTTACTACACGGGTGGTGGAAGTCGAAACAGACAATGAATCCATTCAGGAGACCGCAAAGAAAAAAGAGGAAGAAAAAGTAGTGCAAAAAGAAAAAGATTTATAGTTGCTGGATACTCGATACTAGATGTTAGAGACTGGATACCGGATCAAGTATCCACTAACTAGTATCCCGTATCTGGCATCCAGTTCTTACGTTACACGTTTTTTATTACTCGCTTTCACCCAACGATCCTTTTTGCATTTTTTGCAGGCATGATGATTTGCAACTGCTATTTTTTCAGGATAGCCACAAAATGTACAGGCATAAAAGTCAGCTGTTTTAATTGTTTTGGTTTGAAAGTTTAATGAATCCGGCATAATAGGCAACCCATACCTTACTTCATCATCAGGATAAAAAAATACGCTGATACCTCCATTGGTTTCAATAATCGCGGTTTGGACCTGCCCCAAATGTGACACACCTCTTAACCGAAGCTCTGCAAAAAACTCATCTTGTCCCAATGCTTCTTTTTGGAAATTTTCAATAGCGAAACTTCCTTCCTCAATCAACAGATCGGGTTTGCCTTCGAGAAGCGTTTCAAATTTTTTGTTTTTGCCTACAAAATAAGTAACAAGAACATAGACACTAATTACAATGATAAATACAATAAGCGCAGGTAGCAAGCCAACATCTTTATAAAACATAGGATCGCCTGCTGCAGAGCCAAGGCCAATAATAACCACCAGTTCAAAAACAGATAATTGTTTAACACCCCGCTTACCCAGTATGGTAAGGCTTGTCAATAAAATGGAGAACATGATCAATGAACGAAAAGCAGTCTCCAATAAAAAAAACCATTCTTCACTTCCCATCAATAGTTCTTTCCAGTTAAAGCCATTAGCCTGCAGAAAGTAAGTATGTAATGCATTCATGGTTTCAAGATTACCTTTCTTTTTTCTTTATTTGCTTTTATCCAAATGGTTCGCTGGCATATGCTGCAGCTCGCCATGGGTGAGGGCTTTAACGCTTCCGTATTTCCGCAATAGGTGCAAGCTAAATGTCCGGCCGTGTAATTTCTTCCTGTTTGTCATCATAGGGCCCCGGTAAAATAGGCAAGCCATATTTCTTCGGATACCGATGCTCACATATTTCGCCGATACTGTCCACCTACTTCATACAATGCATGCGTTATTTCCCCCAGCGAACAATACTTCACCGTTTCCATTAATTCTGTAAACAAATTGTCGTTATTGATCGCCGCTTGTTGCAACTTCTTTAAAGCTTCTGCACTTCGTAATTCATTGCGCCGATGAAATGCGCGAAGGTTGTTGATCTGCTGCTCCCTCTCTTCGGTAGTGCTTCGGATGACCTCAGCAGGCAATATGGTCGGACTTCCTTTTTTATTCAGGAAAGTATTGACGCCAATCAGCGGCAGCTCACCAGTATGTTTCAGGTGTTCATATTGCAGGCTCTCTTCCTGTATTTTGTTACGCTGATACATTCTTTCCATGGCTCCCAGCACGCCACCTCTTTCTGTAAGTCGATCAAATTCAGCCAGTACAGCTTCTTCTACCAAGTCTGTTAATTCTTCAATCAGGAAAGATCCCTGGTTGGGATTTTCATTTTTTGCAGTACCCAGTTCACGATTAATTATCAATTGTATCGCCATAGCCCGCCGAACACTTTCTTCAGTAGGAGTGGTGATCGCCTCATCGTAAGCGTTAGTATGTAAAGAATTGCAGTTGTCATAAATGGCGTACAACGCCTGCAACGTGGTACGGATATCGTTAAAGTCTATTTCCTGTGCATGAAGGCTGCGTCCGGATGTTTGAATATGATACTTCAGCATCTGGCTACGTTTATTGGCCTTGTATTTATATTTCATAGCCTTCGCCCAGATACGCCTCGCCACACGGCCGATCACGCTGTATTCTGCATCCATGCCATTGCTGAAGAAAAAAGAAAGGTTGGGGGCGAAATCATCAATGTTCATTCCACGGCTCAGATAATATTCAACATAAGTAAATCCATTGGATAAAGTGAATGCCAATTGTGTAACTGGATTGGCTCCCGCTTCAGCAATATGATATCCGCTAATGGATACACTATAAAAATTCCTGACTTTTTGAGTAATAAAATACTCCTGCACATCCCCCATTAATTTCAATGCAAATTCCGTGGAGAAAATGCAGGTATTTTGCGCCTGGTCTTCCTTGAGAATATCGGCTTGCACCGTTCCCCGTACCTGAGATAGAGCCTCTGCTTTGATCTTTTCATAAACTTCCGCCGGCAATACGTCATCTCCGCTAAGGCCAAGCAATTTTAATCCAAGACCGTGATTGCCTTCAGGTAAGCTGCCGGGTGAGGAAGTATTATTGTAGATGGGCCTGAGAGAAAACTTATATTTTTCATTGATCTTGTCATTCACCATGGACCATTGATCGTTCTCCTCAATCCATTTTTCACACAACTGGTCAATGGCGGCATTCATAAAAAATGCCAGCAACATGGGTGCAGGGCCATTGATGGTCATGCTTACCGATGTTTTCTGATTGCATAGATCGAAGCCACTGTACAATTTTTTTGCATCATCAACCGTGGCGATACTGACTCCGCTGTTGCCCACCTTGCCATAAATATCGGGGCGATGATCGGGGTCTTCACCATACAGGGTAACGCTATCGAATGCAGTTGATAAACGAATAGCTGGCTGACCAATACTTACATAATGAAAGCGTTTATTGGTTCGCTCCGGTCCGCCTTCACCTGCAAACATTCTCGTGGGGTCTTCGCCTTCCCGCTTTAATGGAAATACACCTGCTGTAAAAGGGAACTGTCCGGGCACGTTTTCCTGTAACTCCCAGCGCAGAATAT
>Ga0136634_10000735_pt1 | contig 13530 bp, 13 predicted proteins | sample AntDrymUQ8332106_2_FD_104654 | JGI IMG/M metagenome (GOLD analysis project Ga0136634, IMG submission 104654) | Polar desert sand microbial communities from Dry Valleys, Antarctica - metaG UQ833 (21.06) | ecosystem: Environmental > Terrestrial > Soil > Desert | place: Antarctica: Dry Valley... | reverse complement strand
GGATTGTTCAGCGGAATCGTGAACTGATCCGAGATCGGTGTCGGCTGGATTCGCGTGTTCTGTTCGTTCTTGTAAAACGACGCCTCGGCAAACAGCTGAACGTTGGGTGTCAGATCGAATCTGCCATTGGCGAAGATTCCGTAGCGCTCCGACTCGGGATACAGCGACAGCAGCGGCGACGGATCGAACCGGCACCCCTGCGAGCCGATCAAATCGAACACCGGGCTGCGTATCGCATAAGGCGCGGGGCACGCCGGGAACGATGGATTGCGAGTTCCAAACGAGCCGTCTGCCGCAGCGAAGTTGGCTGGAAACGTGTTGCCCGAGCTGGTGTCGTTTAGGTTGTCGAGATTGATGCCGGACGATGCAAACGCCCGGTCGCGTCCGAACAGCGCTTTCTCCTTCTGATAGCTGACGACTGCAAAAGCGTTGTACCGATCCTTCGCGAGATCGCCGAAGCCGAACGCCGCGCTCGCACGCCTGACCGAGCCCGAGTTGTCGCGTGCCGCGCCATACTCGGCGGTTGCTTCGAAGCCGTTGTACTCGCGCCGCAGAATGAAGTTGACCACACCGGCAATCGCGTCGGAGCCGTAGACGGCCGAAGCGCCATCTTTCAAAATCTCCACGCGATCGATCGCGGCTATTGGAATGCTGTTCACGTCGACCGAAACGTTGTCATTGGTGAATCCGTAGCCGTACGGCGACACGCGGCGGCCGTTGATAAGCACCAACGTCCTAAGCGATGACAGCCCGCGCAGTGAAATGCCGGAAAGGCCCAGTGTTGTCGCGCCCGATGCAGATGCGTTTGAAGTCGAACCCGAGCTCGAGTTGGCCGATATCGTCTGCATCAGCTGTTCGACGTTCGATGCACCGGTGCGGGCAATCTCCTCGCGCGTGATGATCTGCACCGGCAAGGCCGTCTCGGCGCCTATCCGCTTGATGCTCGACCCGGTCACTTCGACACGATCGAGTTGCTGAGTTGTCTGCGCCATTGCAGAGGGCGCGGTTCCAACAAGTGCGGTAGCGAGTGCCGCGCTGACGGCGATGCTGAGTTGCGTTCGATTGAACATCTGTCTCCCCTGAGTCGTTCAACAACTCTGGCGAGGCTATCCGCGCACGTCTCCTGGACGGGTTGCAGATATTGCTAATCACGATGGCGCAACGGAAAAAACAACACCGCACCGTTTGCCGCGCCGCAGGAAGCGCGAAGCCGAATTCGCAATATATGCACCACCTGCAGTGACATCTAAAAGCTACGATCGGGCAAGCTGCGGATTGAATGTCACGGCCGCAATACAAAGGGATGCGTTAATGTCACACACACGGTTGAAAGTTGCAGCCGCGCTGCTGGTTGCGGTGACCGCTGCCGCGCAAACGCCATCCAATGTCGCTGCGCCGCGCTGTTCGTCGGCCGAGTACCGCCAGTTCGATTTCTGGCTCGGCGAGTGGGACGTGGCGCAGGGCGACAAAACAGCGGGGCGCAACAGTATTCGCTCGATCCTGAACGGCTGCGCCATCAGCGAAGAGTGGTCCGGAACCGGCGGCTTCAGGGGCAATAGCCTGAACTTCTACAACGCCGACACGAAACGCTGGCACCAGACCTGGATCGATTCGCAGGGACAAAGCCTTGCGCTCAGCGGCCAATTCGAGGCCGGCAGCATGACGCTACAAAGCGCGCCAGCGGACACCATGCCACGCCATAAAATCAGCTGGACACCGATGCCCGACAAGTCGGTGCGTCAGTTATGGCAGGTTCAGGACGCACCTGGGGCTGATTGGAAAACGTTGTTCGATGGCAAGTATTTCGGTCCAGCCCTTTCATCGAGCGCGCCCAAGTGATTCTGCGTGAGCTACCCGATCTCCCGCCACGGCCTCTAACCCGGTCTAACGCGCAGTTCCGCGCGGACTTTTACGCGCGCTGGGGGCAGGAAAATGCAATCGTCAGCGGTCGCTCCCGCCACGCCGAATACGCATCCCTGACGCAAACGCTTTCGATCAAGATGGCGCGAGGCGGATCAGAAACGTATGAAGTGGGCAAACGCCGCTTGCGCGTGGACGATGACAGCTACCTGATACTCAATGAAGGCCAAACGTACTCGAGCGTTCTGCAAAGCGACCGCGAAGCCCATTCATTCTGCGTCTTTTTTCGACCAGGCATGGGCGACGAAGTGTTGGGAGCGCTGTCGGCTCCGCTGAGCCGAGCTGCGGACGAAGGTGCACAGTGCGCACGGCGCAAGAGTCAGTTCGCGGAGAATCTGCGTTCGCACGACCACGTCGTCACGCTGGCACTTACGCAACTGGCACGAAGCGCCTGCGCCGGAATCGATCATGCCGACGAGCTCGAAGAGGCGCTGCAAAACCTGCTGCAGCGAATGATCGGCGCTGAACACCGGCTGCACAGCGCCGAGCGCTTGATCACCTCAGTTAAGGCGGCGACCCGCGCAGAGCTGTTAAGGCGTATCAACTGGGCAGCCGATTTCATCTGCTCCAATTATGCAAACCCGATAACGCTGGATGACATGGCAGCGGCAGCGAGTCTTTCGAAGTTTCATCTAGTCCGATTGTTCCGGCAGATCCATTCGGTAAGTCCGCATCGATTCCTCATCAACAAGCGACTCGCGGCAGCCGGGCGACTGCTGGACCGTGCCGATTTCGACCTCGGCGAGGTTGCGCGCCTGGCCGGCTTCGGCACGCGGTGGTCGCTTTTCCGGCATCTGCGCAGAACCACGGGCGAAGGCGGGAAGGCGTTGCGACACACCAGAGATCCCTTAGCAGTCGTCGCCGCGGCCTCAAAGCGTGCCGCAAACAAAAAAAGGGTCCGCTAGCACGGACCCTTTCCATTCGCGTATTCGTATTACGAGCCGCTGTAACCCTTCCACTCATCGATGAACATTTTCGACCCATCCTTGGTCATCATGTCGCCCTTCATCATCATCTTGCTTTTGTCACCGGGCATTTTCTTCATCTTGGCCATCATCGCGTCGTAGCGCATGCCGGAGGCATTCATGAATTCCTGCCTGGTCATCATGCCGTCTTTGTTGGAGTCGGCCATCTTGAAAAAGTCTTCAAACTTAAATACTTCGTCGGCCATTGCGACCGGCGCAAAGGCCATACACATCGCCATTACCGGAATTGCCAACCGTGATTTTTTCATTCATCACCTCCGCGTGGTAAGGATTGCTTTCCGGCTGGATTGCACTCCCCAGGTAGTAGGACACAAAGAAACAGGCCCGCACTGCGGGCCTGATTTTTAGCGACAGCTCTACGACCCTTTGTAGGACATGAAATCAAATACCTTCCGGACGCCGTCGGGCATCATCATGTCGCCCTTCATCATCTTCGCGCTTTTCTCCGCGGGCATCTTCTTCATTTCAGCCATCACAACGTCGAAGCGCTTTCCGGCGGCATTCATGAATTCCTGCTTGGTCATCATGCCGTCTTTGTTGACGTCGGCCATCTTGAAAAAGTCGTCAAACTTGAATGTTTCATCCGCCGATGCCATTGGTGCGTACGCAAGTCCCATACACAGTGCCATTGTCGGAATTGCCAACCATGCCTTTTTCATTCGTCATCTCCACGTGGTAGAAACTGCTTTCCGGATGGATTGCACTTCCTAGGTCGTCAACCCACCCGTCCCTGATTTCGTGCAGGTGCACGAGATCGGAAGTTTAGTCGAAGCGCCGCCGGGTTACTTACACCCCCTGCGTTCGCGCAAACCCTGATGTAAATTTGGCTTTTGCGGGTGTAGTTCAATGGCAGAACGGCAGCTTCCCAAGCTGCATACGAGGGTTCGATTCCCTTCACCCGCTCCACATTTCCCGAACGAAGAACTCGATGATCGCGGTCGCAGTAAATGGAAAGAGGCGCCAGTTGCCAGGTCAGTTCACCGTCGCGCAACTGCTTGCCCAGATCGATGTGTCCGGCAAGCGTGTCGCCGTCGAGCGCAATGGCGACCTCGTTCCCAGGAGTCTGCATGCGTCTACCCTGCTTGCCGACGGCGATCGGCTGGAAATCGTTGTTGCGGTTGGGGGCGGTTGATGAGTGACGACATGCTGCAAATTGGCACACGCACTTTCAGTTCTCGCCTGCTGCTAGGCACCGGCAAATATCGGGACCTCGCGCAAACCAGGGCCGCGGTCGAAGCGAGCGGCGCGCAAATCATCACGGTTGCGATCCGACGCACCAACATCGGCCAGACGCCTGGCGAACCCAACTTGCTGGACGCGCTGCCGCCGTCAAAGTACACGCTGCTACCGAACAGCGCGGGCTGTTACACCGCAGACGACGCCATACGTACGTTGCGATTGGGGCGCGAGCTGCTCGATGGACACCCCCTGACCAAGCTCGAAGTGCTGGGCGATCCGCAAACGCTTTACCCCAACATGCCTGAAACCATCAAGGCGGCAGAAACGCTGGTGCGCGACGGTTTCGAGGTGATGGTTTACTGCAGCGACGACCCGATACAGGCACAAACGCTGCAATCGATCGGTTGCGTGGCCGTGATGCCACTCGCGTCACTGATTGGTTCCGGCATGGGAATTCTGAATCCGTGGAACATTCAATTGATCCTGGACAAGCTCACCGTGCCCGTGATTGTTGATGCAGGGGTCGGCACGGCGAGTGACGCCACGATAGCAATGGAGCTCGGCTGTGCAGGCGTTCTGATGAACACCGCGGTGGCGCAGGCCCGCGACCCGGTCTTAATGGCGAGCGCGATGCGCAAGGCAGTTGAAGCCGGGCGCGAGGCGTTCATCGCCGGGCGCATGACGAAGAAACTTTACAGTGCAAGCCCGAGCTCACCCACCGCAGGTGTAATCGCGCCGAGCAAATCGGCTTGACTACCGAGCCCGATCGACCGCATCGGCACATTCGCAGTTATGCGTTGCGTCGCGGCCGCTTCACCACGGCCCAGCAACGCGCATTCGAAGAATTGCTCCCGACATTCGGAGTGCCCTACGCGGCGGAACGGCTTGACCTGGATAAGGCATTCGGCCGTTCGGCCCCGACCGTGCTCGAGATTGGCTTCGGCATGGGAGAGACAACGGTCGCCATTGCGCAGCAGCGCCCCGACATCAACTTTCTCGGCGTCGAGGTCTTTACCGCTGGAGTGGGTGCACTACTGAAGAAAATTAATGAAACGGACGTGACCAATGTCCGCATCATCCAGCACGACGCGGTCGACGTGGTGCGCGACATGATCGCCGAAGAGTCATTAGCGGGCGTTCACGTTTACTTTCCCGATCCGTGGCCGAAGACCCGGCATCACAAGCGGCGACTGTTGACGCATCCCTTCGTGCAGGTGCTCGCAAGCCGACTTGCGCACAATGGCTACCTGCATTGCGCGACCGACTGGCACGACTATGCGCTGCAGATTCTGCATGTGTTGAGCGCCGAACCTACGCTCGCTAATTTGCACGACGGCTACGCGTTGTTACCCGAAAACCCGTTATGCAAACGTCCGGTTACGAAGTTCAATGCGCGCGGCACCAGGCTCGGGCATTCAACCTTCGATCTGGTGTTTGCTCGAAAAGCCCAAGCGTGACCCATCGGCTGTTCTACGCCGCGTCGCCCCCGGAAGCGGCACTGTCATCTGCAAAAACCGCGCGGTCAGCAGCCCACGAGCGCAGTTCGTCGATCCTCTCGGCCATGATTACGGAAAGCGGACGCGTCCGCTCGATCTCTGCCTGAATATCGGCCGGCCGCAGTGGTTCCGAGCGAGCGCGCGCCTCGAACGACGCCGACACAATCGCCTGCTCTATTTCTGCACCCGAATAGCCTTCGGACAACTTCACTAACCCTGGCACCTCGAACTGCACCGGGTCGTAGCCGCGCTTCTTCAGGTGAATGGTTGCGATCTGGGTGCGCGCCACTGCGTTCGGAAAGTCGACGAAGAAGATCTCATCGAACCGGCCCTTGCGTATCAGCTCGGGCGGCAGCTGTGAAATGTCATTCGACGTGGCAACGATGAAAACCGGCTGCGTCCGCTCAGACATCCACGTCAGCAAACTGCCAAGCACGCGCCGCGAGACGCCACCATCGCCATCGCCGCCGTCAACCGAGATCCCCTTTTCAATTTCGTCAATCCACAACACGCACGGCGACATGGCCTCTGCCGCTGCAAACGCGTTGCGCAGGTTGCGCTCTGTTTCGCCGTAATACTTGTTGTACAGCGCCCCAAAATCAAGTCGCATCAGCGGCACGCCCCATTCGCCCGCTACCGCGCGCGCTGCCAGGCTCTTTCCTCCGCCCTGAACGCCAAGTAGCACGATGCCCTTGGGTCTGTCGATGTTGACAGCGCTGGGATCAAGAAACGGTTTACGGCGCAGCGAGACCCAATGCTTGAGCTGCGCCAGACCACCGACGTCGGCGAACTTCACCTTGCTTTGCTCGTAAGCAAGCGAAGCGGCACCACCGAGCGCCTCATATTTTGTAGCAAGTACGCGGCGCAGATCGTCGTCGCTGATGGCGCCATCGTCGCGCAGCGCCTGCCGCACCAACCGCCGCACATCGTCTTGCTCCATTCCCAACAGGTGCATGATCAGCATGTCGAGCGCGTGCTTGTCGCCGCGCGGCCGCTCTCCCGTCTGCTTCTCATAGCGTTTGGCCTCTTCGTTGACCAGCACGCGGATTGCGTCGCGGTCTGGCAACTGCGGATGAAAGTGCGCCGACAGGCGCAGCACTTCGGAAGGCAATTCGTCGAGCCGTGGGCTGATGAACACCAGGGTGCGTGCTGTCTTTGAATGCGACAGCGCGATCTCGCGAATCAGCCGCATTGAAATCGGGTCCTTGAATCCGGGATGCGCATCGCACAGCACATAGATGCCGTTCTGCGCGGTCTTGTCGATGTGCTTCAACATGTCGAGCAGATCGTTCGTTTGATAGATCGCTTCATCGCGTCCAAATCGCCGGATGCCGCACGTGATGCTCCATGTCATCAGCACCTGGCTCTCGAGATTTGCCGCTTTCGCTAGTAGCTCGAGAATGCGCGGCTCTTCATGCGACTGGATAAGGATTATCGGAAAGCGCGAGCGCAGCAGCGCGCACAGCTCCTGCACTTCATCACGGTCGGGTTGCATCTTCTTCCTGAGACATCATGAAACCGCGCACGGGGAGGCGCGGGGTTGCCGCAGCCCCACCACCCGAATTCACCGCGACGACGTCGAACACCAGTTTTAGGGCGACTAGCAGCAACGCACCGAGCATTGGCATCTTCAGCATCGCGACGAGAAAACCACTGGCGATAACAGTGACGTGCAGGATGACAATGCGCCCGTAGGGTGCAAACATCAGCGCCGGAAGCGCAGCAACACTGGCCTGGCTTGTTGCCATCCACCGAAAGAAGGCGGCCGCCTGCAGCAACGTGATCCCGACTGCTGCAAACCAGGCGTCGCGATCGGCAAGCAGGTAATCAACCATGCGCGCCAGCGGGCCGACCAGTCCACTGAGTGACTCACCGAGCTCCGGTTTGCCAAATAGCATCACGACAAACACTCCGTGCACCATGGTGAACATTCCGTAGTGCACCGTAAAGAATGCCGTCAGTGCAAGCGCACCAATCAACCCAACGGCGCCTAACCGCGCGCCGCTTATCAGCATGCGCGCGATGTTGAAAATTCCGATGACGACGTTTTCCAGCCAGAAGAGCGCGATGACGACGAAAACCGACCACCCAAGCATCAGCACGCCATAGATAACCATTGCGGCCGCTACAAAGGCGAGAACAAGATCAATCCTGCGCCATGCGGTCGACTCGTTGATCATCGGACCCAGTCCACCCAGCCCGCATATGCGGTCAGCAAAATCACGGCACCAAACGCGATCCGGTACCACGCGAAAATCGTGAAATCGTGCGAGACCAGGTAGCGAATCAACCAGCGAATGCACAACAGCGCTGCCGCAAACGCAAAGATCAACCCCACCGCAAATGTGGCTGCGTCGGCGGCAACGAACTGGTCCCGTTGCTTCCACATCGAATAGATTCCGGCACCGATCAGTGTCGGGATCGCAAGGTAGAAACTGAATTCGGTGGCTGCCTTGCGGGACAGGCCAAACAACATGCCCCCGATAATCGTCGCGCCCGAGCGGCTGGTGCCCGGAATCAGCGCAGCACACTGCGCAAGGCCGATCTTTAACGCGTCAAGTGGCGACATGTCGTCTACCGTCTCCACACGCGAGATCCGCGCGCCCTGAAGATCGCGCTCGCCGAACAAGCGATGATGGCGCCGCTCGACCCACAAAATAATCAGGCCGCCGACAATAAAAGCGATTGCGACCGGCACGGCATGAAAGAGGTGCGCCTTGATCAAGCCGCCCAGAGCAAGGCCAAAGATCACCGCGGGTGCGAAGGCGATGCAAACGTTCAGAGCGAAGCGCTGCGCGCGCCGCTCGCGGAAAATGCCGGTCACCGTGGCTAGCAGCCGGGCGCGATACTCCCAGATGACGGCGAACATTGCCCCGGTTTGAATCGCGATCTCGAACGTTGCAACCTTGTCGCCCGTGAAACGCAACAATGAGCTCGCAACAATCAGATGGCCGGTTGAAGAGATCGGCAGGAATTCCGTCAGTCCCTCGACGATGCCCAGGATCGCCGCTTTTACAAGGTCCAGGAATTCCATCGGGCGCGATGTTAACGCGCCGCATGATGCGCGACCTCGGTTTCCGCGTGGCGCCTGCCGCCCTGCGACGCTGCGAATTCCAGTGCGTCGGCCAGGCGTCGCGCGAGCATCGCGGCATTGACCGCGTCGCCACCTCGTGCAGCGTGCGCTAGCGCGCTGACCAAGCCGGTACTGCCACCGCACCCATTGCTGTCCTTCACGCCCGGGGCGTTGGCATGCCGCTGCCAGGCCGCGGTCAGCCGGTGCGATTCGGCCCACAGCGCTCCCAGATTTCCCTTTTCGGCGTTTTTGCGAAGCCGTACCGCCGCACTGCTGAAGTCAGCGCGGTCTTGTTGCGTCATCGGCGCCTTGCGCTCGATCACGCGCTTTCCGATCGGCGCTGGCGGAGTCGTCGTGACTTCGGCCGAGAGATCAATGGCGACTCGGGAAAGGTCAGCTTCGAACCGCTGATTGAACTGGAACGTTATGCCGCCTCCAGCGGCGCGCGCGACCATCACGCGTGCGCCGAAGAACTCGATGCGACGGTCGGTTACGCCGCCACTCGACGCGCCGCCTGCGAACGGCTGCACAACGTATGGTTGCACCAGGATTGCGGCCTGCTCATCGCTCATTCCAGTGGCGGTTACCGAAGCCGAGAGCCGCAGCTCATGATCGTCAAGCGGAATCAGTGTCAGATGCACGATCAGTTCGCCTGCATCACACACGTGCAGCGAGTTGTCGATCAGATTGGCCAGTACGCGCCGCAACCGCGCCGCGTTACCAATCAGCGAGAGCCCTTGAAGCTCTGTGTCCTCGTAGCGGAAGCGCAAGCCTTTGCGCTCAGCCCGTGCGGCCAGACGCCGAATCGGTTCGCCGCAGATTTCCTCGACGGTGTAACCGGTGCGCGGCGCCGATTTCGTCGAAGCATCGGGTTGAATATCTCGCGCGCGTGCCAGCTCGGCGCGCAATCGACGATGCGTCGAGATGTCGCGCGCGCTGACGATGTAGCACGTTTGGTCGCCAGTCATGAATTCGGCAACCGTGACTTCCAGTGGAAACTGCCGACCATCACCGCGCTGCGCCACCAACTCCTGGCGCCGCCCGGTTGCGCGGCCGCCGGTGAGATCGCTGGCGAAACTTGCATTTTCGGGCGAGCGATGCGCCGGGGGGAGCATCACGTCGGCCAACGGCTTGCCAATGACCTCCTGCGCCGGAAATCGCAGCAGTCGCTCGGCCGCCGGATTGATATGCGTCACTGCACCGGTCTTGTCGAGCACAATCAATGCTTCGAGCGACCCGGCAAAGACGGCTTCCCAGGTTGCCGCCTTCGCCCCCAGCTCGCGACGTTCGCGGTACATCCGCTGTGAGGCGTACAGGATTTCGTCGGACAAACGCCCGAGTTCGACGGAGATGCGTTGCCGTCGGGTCTCTTCGGGCAGCCTCCCATCAACGCTGGCAGCCAGATCAGTCAGCCGACGCAGCGCGATAGAAATGCGGCGCGCGCGCAGCTCGAAGGCGAGCATTGCAAATGCCACCGCAAGGCTGAATCCTCCGACGGCCGCCATCCACAGCCGGCGATGCAAATCCATGTCACCAAAGGGGGCGAGCCAGGACTTTGAGCCGGCCATCGCGTCTCCGGCAACGACCAACGCCAGCAAAGCTGCAGCAAGCTGCAAGGCGCAGAGCAAACCCAGGGGCGCGCGGCAGACCGACATCTCCGCATGCTCGCGCATTCCCACCTGCGCCAGCAGCGGATAAAGGCGCTGCTAAGCCGCCCTATTCATAGCGCAGCGCCTCGATCGGCAGCAGCCGCGACGCCTTGCGCGCGGGATAAAAACCGAAAAAGATTCCGATTGCGCCCGAAAACCCGACCGCGAGAACGATCGCCGAGGCGGTGATTTCGGTGCGCCAGTTGGCAAATTCGCCGACCGCGAACGAGGCACCGACGCCGAGCAGGATTCCAAGTGCGCCGCCAATCATCGACAGCGTGATTGCTTCGACCAGGAACTGTTTCAGAATATCGGTGCCGCGTGCACCGACCGCCATTCTGAGTCCGATTTCGCGTGTGCGCTCGGTCACGCTGACCAGCATGATGTTCATGATGCCGATGCCGCCGACCAATAAACTGACTGAAGCCACGGCGCCGAGCAGCAACGTCAACACGCGGCTCGCCTGTTCCTGTGCCTGCAGAATCTCGGTCAGGTTGCGAATCGTGAACGGTTCGTCGGCACCGGGTTGCACTTTCATCCGCTGCCGCAGCAGCTCGCGGATTCTCTCTTCGACGCCTTTCATGTCGACACCGTCCGCGGTCTTGACCGAAATGGTGTTCACGCGACGCTGCCGGCCTTGCGTCTGACCGAGAACGCGGTTGCGCGCAGTCGCCAGTGGCAACAGCACGATGTCGTCCTGATCCTGCCCCAGTGCATTCTGACCCTTGCGCTCGAGCACGCCGATGATCGTCAGAGGTACCTTGCGCACACGAATGACCTGATCGATCGGGTCGAGGTCGCCGAACAACTGCGTTGCGGTGGTTTGCCCGATCAATGCGACCTTTCCAGCCGACGACATCTCGGCGGGCTCGAATAACCGACCGGACGCCAGCGGCCAATCGCGCGCAATCAGGTAATCGTTGTTGGTGCCGAAGTACTGCGTCGCCCAATTGGCGTTGCCCGACGAGACCTGACCCGAGCCACGCACTGACGGAGCGGCGACCACCACGCCTTCGACATCGACCGCGATGGCCTGCGCATCTTCTTCGGTCAGCGTTTGTGCGGCGCCCGTTCCCAGACGAACACCGCTTGCCGTTGTCGAACCGGGAAAAATCAGCATCAGGTTCGAGCCCAGGTTTTTCAACTGTTCGCGCACACGCTCCTGCGCTCCGCCACCAATCGCCAGCATCGCAATCACAGCGGCCACACCAATGATCATGCCGAGCATCGTCAGGCTCGAGCGGAGCTTGTTCACGCGCAGCGCCTTCAACGCCACACGCAGCACCATCAACGCGTTCATGCGGACTCCGCCGCAAGCTCGTCAAGCGCTTTGCGCGCCGAGCGCGCAACCTGCCGCGCGTCGCGGACCACCTTGCCATCGCGAAAATGCACTTCGCGCGACGCGAAGCCCGCAACATCCTGTTCATGCGTGACGACCACGATCGTCATACCCTCGGCATTCAGTTGCTGCAGCAACGCCATGATTTCAACGCTGGTTCGCGAGTCGAGCGCGCCAGTGGGCTCGTCGGCAAGAATCAACGCCGGGTTATTCACCAGAGCACGCGCGATCGCGACGCGTTGCTGCTGACCGCCTGATAACTGCGACGGCTGGTGATCGGCGCGCTCCGCGAGTCCAACCTGCGCCAGTTTTCCGAGCGCACGAGTGCGGCGGTCACCGGCAGCGACTCCCGCATACATCAGCGGCAACTCGACGTTTTCCAACGCGCTGGTTCGAGCCAGCAAATTGAACTGCTGAAACACAAACCCGATACGTCGATTGCGAACCGCGGCCAGCTGATCACTATTCATGCGCGCAACATCCTCGCCGGCCATCCAGTAACTTCCTGACGATGGACGATCAAGGCATCCGATCATGTTCATGAAGGTCGACTTGCCCGAACCGGATGGCCCCATCACCGCGACGAAGTCCGCCGCTGCAATATCGAGCGATACGCCCGCCAGCGCATGCACAACGGTGTCGCCCAATTGATAGTCCTTGCTGAGGTCGACGACGCGAATCAGCGGCTCGCCTGTTTTTGCTTCCGACGTGGCCGCCATCAGAACGGCATTCGAGGTGCGCCCTTTTGCGCCGGCGCGGTCGATGATGGCGCACCCTGCAGGCCGACGACGACTTCTGCGCCCTCAACTACTTCGGCGCCTGAAACTTCGCTCATGGCCCCATCGGACAAACCGACCCTGACCTCGATGCCGCGCGGCTTGCCCTCCTGCAGCAGATAGATACGTCCACGCGAGGTTTGCCCGGTCGCAGCGCGTCCCCCCATCTCGGTAATCAATTCCGCGTAGCGTGCTTTCTGCTCGGGCTTCAGAATCTCCTCGACACGCGCGCGCATGTCCGCTCGAATTGCTGCGCCCTGCTTTGCCCGCGCATCTTCGGGCAGGTCGCGCAAGCCCATCATCTTGTTGCGCATCTCAGCCAGTATCGGCTCGAGTCGTTGTTGCTGCTCGGCGTCGAGCTTGAGTTCGGTAACCAGGCGCTCGCGGAATTGAATCATCTGCCCTCCGGCCCCAGCGCCACCTTTCGCAGCGCCGCCGTCGGCCGCCTGCGATGCCGTCGATTTAGCATCGCCCTTCGCCTTGTCCGACGAAACACCCTCGCCCGGTGGCCGGAAACGCAGCGCGGCGTTCGGCGCCTTTAAGACGGCCTCGCGTGTGTCGGTGACGATGCGCACGTTCGCCGTCATCCCCGGCAACAGCTCACCGCGCTCGTTGTTGGCTGACACGATCGCGATGTAGGTCACGACGTTCTGCACGCTCTGCGCGGCCTTGCGCACGCTGCGCACCTCGCCCGCGAACTGGCGGCCCGGAAACGCATCGACGGTGAACGTTGCGCGCAGCCCGATCTTGATGCGGCCCACGTCGGCCTCGTCGATCGACGTATCGACCTGCATGTCGCGCAAATCCTTGGCGATGACGAACAGCTCCGGCGCCTGCAGGCTCGCGGCCACCGTTTGCCCGACGTCGACGCTGCGTTTGATCACCACACCGTCGACCGGCGCGCGAATCTCGGTACGCGACAGATCGACGCGCGCGGTCGCGACCTGCGCGGCGCGCTGCTGAACCACCGCCTGCGCGGTGCGAACTTCGGCCGCGGGGAGATCGAACGTCCATTGGGCACGATCGAGCTCAGCCGGCGAAACGAAGTTGCGCGCCACCAGCTCCTTGGTGCGCGCCAGGTCGCGATTCGCGATCACCTGCGCAACCTGCGC
>Ga0136634_10000734_pt1 | contig 13544 bp, 12 predicted proteins | sample AntDrymUQ8332106_2_FD_104654 | JGI IMG/M metagenome (GOLD analysis project Ga0136634, IMG submission 104654) | Polar desert sand microbial communities from Dry Valleys, Antarctica - metaG UQ833 (21.06) | ecosystem: Environmental > Terrestrial > Soil > Desert | place: Antarctica: Dry Valley... | reverse complement strand
TTCTTCTGGTCGGACGACCCCACCGGCACGACTGCACTCGTCCTCACGGTGGGTCTGCTCGCCCTCATCGGCTACTACCTGTACCACACCGGCAAGAAGATCGGCTCGCGTCCGGAGGACCGCAAGGACGGCGAGATCGAAGACGCGGCTGGCGAGTACGGGTTCTTCAGCCCGCACAGCGTCTGGCCGCTCGCCGTGGGCGCATCGGCTGCAGTCGCCGTGTTCGGTGTGGTGATCGGCCCGTGGCTCGTGATCATCGCTGTGGCGGTGCTGTCGATGACAGTCTGCGGGTTCGTCTTCGAGTACTACCGAGGCGTGTACGAGGGCTGAGGTCAGTGCGGAGCCGCAACTCCGGCGTCGACATATCCTCCCTCGTGTGACCTCCCGCCACGCCGTGCGCCTGCTCCTGGCTCTCGCGGTCGGCGCCTCGGTGACGTCATGCGCCACTGCGAGCGAACGGCTCAACGCCGAGGCGAGCCCGACGCCGGTCGTGAGCGTGACGCCGTCGGCTTCGAGCGCTCAGCTCAGCGTCGTACCGGCGGCAGGGGCGACTGACGTCTTCCCCGACGAGCCGGTGACCGTCACGGCTGTCGGCGGGAAGATCCAGTCGGTGGTCCTGTCCGGGCCGGCGGGTGAGGTCGACGGCCAGCTCGGTCAGGACGGGACGTCGTGGACCTCGACCGATGTTCTGGGCACCGGCACCGCGTACACCCTGACCGCGACCGCGGTCGACCGCTTCGGCCTGGCACAGACGCTGACGTCGGCCTTTACGACGCTTATCCCGCCGGAGGGCGCGAACGTCCGGGCTCGCGTGTCACCGTTGGACGGCGAGACAGTAGGCGTCGGCATGCCGATCGTGCTCTACCTCACCGCGCCGGTGGAGGATCGCGCCGCCGTGGAACGACGGTTGAGCGTCGTGTCGCAGCCCGCAGTCGAAGGGGCGTGGCACTGGCTCAACGACGAGGAGCTGCACTGGCGGCCGAAGGACCTCTGGCCGGCCGGATCCCAGGTGACCGTCAACATCCCCCTGAACGGCGTGCATGCCGGGGAAGACCTGTGGGGTGACGAGGACCGTGTCATCAGCTTCTTCATCGCCGACCACGCGGTCGAGAGCATCGTGGACCTCACCGCGAAGAACATGCAGGTCATGCAAGACGGGCAGCTGCTGCGAACGCTGCCGATCAGCGCGGGAAAGCCCGGTTGGGAGACGCGCAACGGCATCAAGGTCATCCTGAGCAAGGAAACCGAGCGGGTCATGGATGCCGCCACGGTTGGCATCGACCCCTCAGATCCCGAGTACTACTCCGTCAATGTCGAGTTCGCGATGCGCATGACGTTGAGCGGTGAGTTCGTGCACGCCGCGCCGTGGTCCGAAGGCTCACAGGGCGAGGCCAACGTCAGTCATGGCTGCGTGGGGCTCTCGACCGCCGACGCGGCCTGGCTCTTCGACCTCACCACCCGCGGGGACATCGTGCGGGTGATCGGCTCGCCCCGCGCGCTCGAGGTCGGCAACGGCTACACCGACTGGAACGTCGACTGGCCGGACTGGGTGGCGGGCGGCGCGCTCGCGAGCGCATCGCCGGTCCCCTCGCCGACTTCCTGACCTCTTCCACACCTCGCGCCCTCATTCGGGGGTTGCGGCGCGTAGCGCCGGGTACGCGTGTATCGCGAGGGGACGCGAGCTTTGCCGCGAACGTCGGCGGCCATCATCGAAGGAGCGTCATGACCACCAAGGTCGAGAAGTCCATCCTGGTCAACGTGCCGGTCGGCACCGTGTACAACCAGTGGACCCAGTTCGAGGAGTTCCCGCAGTTCATGAGCGGGATCAAGAGCATCACCCAGATCGACGACCGCACGCTGCACTGGGTCGCGGAGATCGCGGGCGTCAAGCGCGAATGGGAAGCGACGATTCTCGAGCAGGTAGCCGACGAGAAGGTTGCGTGGGCCGCAACGAGCGGCGCCACCAATGCCGGTGCGGTGTACTTCGAGGCGGTGAGCACGGAGCAGACCTCTGTCCGGCTGTCGCTCGAGTACGAGCCCGAAGGTGTCGTCGAGAAGATCGGCGACCGGCTGAGTATCGTCGAGAAGCAGGCAGAGTCCGACCTTCAGAAGTTCAAGGAGTTCATCGAGAGCGAGGGGTACGCCACCGGTGCGTGGCGTGGCTCGGTCAACGAAGGCATCGGGGTGGGCACGCCCGGTGTCGAGTCTGCGGCTGCGTCTGAGGGCGACAGCGGCAAGTCCGGATTCTCCGCCAAGGCGGTTCTGGCCACCGCGGCCGTGGCCGGCGTCGCAGCAGCGGCAGCCGCCAAGAGCAAGTCGAGTGACAGCACGGACGACACGACCGAGGCGACGGTTTCCTACGAGACCACCCCGGTCGTGGACACCGTCGCCCCCGCGCCGGTCGCCGCTCCAGCTGTCGTAGCCCCTGTCGATGTGGACATGCCGCTGACCGGTGACTCGGCTGCGGGGGCGACTTACGCCGCAGATGTCGACGGGATTCCGACGAGCGGGGTCGCTCCGGTCGTTGGCACTCCTGGTTTGTCGGGCCTGACCGGAACGCCGGGGGCGGCCAACCCCTACGCGGCAGACGACGACGGCGTCACCGAGTTCGGTGAGCGTCACGGAGATGAGAACGACCGGATGACCCGGTAACACTCAGCACATTGAGGGGAGGCACCCGCTGGGTGCCTCCCCTCAATCGTGTACGCGGCTCCGGCGCGTATGCGGGTGGCTATTGCCGGGGCACCCGGACCGTTCCTCCGGTGTGCCCCACCTGCCCTGCGTGGTGGGTCCCGTCGGGTTCGGTGACCCCGCCCTCGCCTGTGCCGATGGCGGCGTGGTCACCGTGACCGTTGTGGGAGTGCGCGGCCTCGATCTCGGCACGCGTTGGGGTCGCGACGAAGTCGCCGAAGTACCACTGCGACAGACGGCTGCGGATCTTCGACACGGGCGTGACGCGTCGCGCCACGCCGTTGCCGTCGACCGTGGCTCCGTCGAGGAGCGGGCGGCTCTCCTCGTGCTGGGTGAGCATGTACGCCCGCTCCTCGGACACCGGCGCATGCACCTCGATGAACTCGCCGTGGGGCAAGCGCCGGATGATGCCGGTCTCCCGCCCGTGAAGAACAGTGTTGCGGTCGCGACGCTGCAACCCGAGGCAGATCCGCTTGGTGACCATGAACGCGATGATCGGCAGGAGGATGATCGAGCCTCGGAAGACCCGGGTGAGCAGGGCGCTGGACAGCTCGAAGTAGTCGGCGATGATGTCGTTGGCGGCGGCGAGCCAGGCGATGCCGTAGAACGTCATGACCGCGACGCCGATGCCGGTGCGAACCGGGGCATTGCGCGGCCGATCGAGCACATGGTGCTCGCGCCGGTCGCCGGTGATCCACTGTTCGAAGAACGGGTAGAGCGGGATGAGCGTGTAGAAGGCGCCCATCGCGACCAAGCCCGGGAAGATGATGTTCCAGCCGATGGTGTAGCCGAAGATGTGCGTTTCCCAGCCGGGGAAGATCCGCAGCATCCCGTCCAGCCAGCCGACGTACCAGTCAGGTTGGGTTCCCGCACTGACGACTGACGGGTCGTACGGCCCGTAGAGCCAGACCGGGTTGATCTGGACCAGCCCGCCGAGCAGTGTCGTCACGCCGAAGACGATGAAGAAGAACCCGCCCGCCTTGGCGGTGTACACGGGAAACAGCGGAAAGCCGACGACGTTCTTCTCGGTGCGGCCTGGCCCGGGGAACTGGGTGTGCTTCTGGTAGAAGACGAGCATCAGGTGTGCCGTGACCAGGGCAAGGATGATGCCCGGCACGATCAGGATGTGGACGGTGTAGAACCGCGCCACGATGTCGTCGCCGGGGTAGGCCCCGCCGAACAGGAAGTACGACAGGTAGGTGCCTACAACCGGGACGGACTGGGTGATGCCCTGAGCAATGCGAAGACCGGTGCCGGAGAGGAGGTCGTCCAGCAGGGAGTAGCCGGTGAACCCGTTCACGAAGCCGAGCAGGAACAGCACGCTGCCGATGACCCAGTTGAGCTCCCGGGGCTTGCGGAACGCACCGGTGAAGAAGATGCGCAGCATGTGCACGGACATGGACGCGAGGAAGAGCAGCGCCGCCCAGTGGTGCACCTGGCGCATGAGCAGCCCGCCGCGGATCTCGAAGCTCAGCTCCAGTGTCGACGCGTACGCCTCGGACATCTGGACGCCGACGAGCAGGTCGTACGGCCCGTCGTAGACCACCTCGACCATGGACGGCTTGAAGAACAGCGCCAGGAAGGTGCCCGTGAGCAACAGGATGATGAAGCTGTACAGCGCGATCTCGCCCAACATGAACGACCAGTGGTCGGGGAAGACCTTGGCCATGTTCTTGCGGAGGAACTTCGCCGGGGCCAGCCGCTCGTCGACCCAGACTGCGGTCTTGCTCACGGCGGGCGGAGCGGCGCTTGTTCTGGTCCGCGGTGTCGCACTCGAGTTGCTGCTCATGTCCCGCGCTCCCAGAAGCTCGGGCCGACAGCTTCCTGGAACCCGGCACGAGCGATGAGGTATCCCTCGTCGTCCACGTCGAGGGGGAGCTGCGGCAGGTGTCGCGCTGCGGGCCCGAAGATCACCCGGGCGGCGTCGGCGAGGTCGAAGGTGGACTGGTGGCAGGGGCACAGCAGGTGGTGCGTGCGGCGCTCGTACAGGTTGATCGGGCAACCGATGTGGGTGCAGATCTTCGAGAAGCACAGGATGCCTGAGTAGTCCCAGTTGTCACCCTGCTGGGAGCGAATCTCGGCAGGGGCCATACGCACGACGATGACCGGGTCGGTGGCGCGGGAGTTGATGCGCGCGGGTCCCTCGTGCTCGAGTTGTTCAAAGCCGGCGGGCATGGCGTTGATCAGGGTCCCGACCGGGATGTCCGCTGCCCGAAGGGGGCGCATCGTGACGTCGCTGACCACGCGCTCGCCGGCCTTCCACATGGTCTCCGACGGGGCCGATCCAGGGAGCGGCCCGAGGTCGGCGAGTATGACGACGGCGGGCAGACCGAGCAGGCCGAGCGAGCCCAGCATGGTGTTCCGGATCATGGTCCGGCGGCCGAAGCCGGAACCCGCGGCGCCGGCGTTGAACACCTCGACGACGGCCGCGCGCTCCTCCGGCGGGGAGCGCATCGGATGGCGCTCCTGGACCAGCTCGACGTCGGGCATGAGCTTCTTGGCCCAGTGGATCGCCGCCGCTCCGATGCAGAAGAGGGCGACTCCCAACGTCAGACCGAGGGCGGCGTTCTGTGCCCCGACGCCGACGATCTCGTCGTCGGCGTCGATGGCGAAGTACGCGACCACAAAGGCGATCGTCGCGAGGGCGGAGAGGCCGAAGAGGCCGCTGACCTGGCGCTCGGCGCGACGCTCGGCGGAGGGGTCGATATCGGCGCGTCGGTGCTCGTGCGCCGGCAGGCCAGGGTCGTCCAGCGGACGCTGGGCCACGCTGTCATTCGGTCGCTGGTCGAAGTCCAACGGCCCGCCGCGCGCGTACGCCTCGTCGTCACCGGGTCGGCCGGTGCGAGGGTCGAGTGGTCCGTCCACCGTGCCGTTCATCTGACCTCACTCATCGACTCGACCACCGTGCCAGTCACCGTGCCAGTCACCGGGATTTGGCACCGATCCACACCGCAACTCCCACCAACGAGCCCATGCCGAGAATCCAGCCCCACAGACCCTCCGACACCGGCCCGATGCGACCGATGCCTGCGCCACCGGTGTCCGGCGAAGCTTCCAGCGTCTTGATGTAGTTGATGACCGCTTGCTTGTCCTCGACTGTCAGCGTCGAGTCGGAGAAAACCGGCATCGACTGCGGGCCGGTCAACATCGCCTCCACGATGTACTTCGGGTCGGTGTCCACGATTGGAGGCGCGTACTTCGCGTCGGTCAAGGCGCCGCCCTGCCCGGCGAAGTTGTGGCACGACGCGCAGTTGGTGCGGAACAGCTCGCCGCCTTCCGCGGCGTCGCCGTCGGTGTACGCGTATTGCTCTTCGGTGGGGATCGCGGGTCCGGGGCCGAGTGATGCCACATAAGCGGCCAGCTGATCTATCTCGGCGTCGTTGTAGACCACGGGCTTGTCCGGTGCCTGGGCTGCCTGCTGCGCGAGCGGCATGCGACCGGTGCCGACCTGGAAGTCCACGGCCGCCGCGCCTACGCCGATGAGCGGCGGACCGGCAATCGTCTGTCCGGCCTGCCCGCCCTCGCCATTGAGGCCGTGACAGGACGAGCAGCCGACTTGGAAGAGCTCGCGCCCCTCCTCCACGGCGAGCGACGCCTCAGTCGACGCCTGCGCGTCCTGGGAGGGTGCGACGGCGGCGTACCCGAGACCGCAGGCGACGAGGCCGACGCACATGACCGCGAAAGCCGCCAGCGGATGCCGGCGTCCCGTCCTGGGCTGATCAGCGCCGGCGGCCGCCGCCTCGAGAGGCGCCCGCGAGAGTCTTCTCACCATTGCTGCGTCCCCGCCCTGCCGCTATTTGATCAGGTAGATCGTGCCGAACAGCGCGATCCAGACCACGTCGACGAAGTGCCAGTAGTACGACACGACGATGGCCGAAATCGCCTGGTTGTGCGTGAACCTCTTTGCGAGGAAGGTCCGGCCGAGCACGAGCAGGAACGCGAGCAGCCCACCGGTGACGTGCAGGCCATGGAAGCCGGTGGCGATGTAGAACGCCGAACCGTACGGGTGCGCCGACAGCGTCATGCCCTCTTCAACGAGCGCGACGTACTCGTACACCTGGCCGGAGACGAACACGGCACCCATGATGAAGGTGACCGTGAACCAGAACCGCAGCTTCTTGACGTCCCCACGCTCCGCGGCGAACACGCCGAGCTGGCAGGTGACTGACGACAGCACGAGGATCAGCGTGTTCGTCCCCGAGAAGGGCAGGTTGAGGTTGACGTCACTCGGCGGCCAGACCTCGGTCACCGAGCGCAGCGTGAAGTAGATCGCGAACAACGCCGCGAAGAACATCAGCTCAGAGCCGAGCCACACGATCGTCCCGACGCTGACCAGGTTGGGGCGGTCCGCCGGAGCGACGTGCGACGTCTGGCCAGCGGTCCGGTCCACTGCTTCAGTCGCCACGAGCGTCATTATGACCGTGACCTGTGACGGTTGGCACCGGACCCCCGAGCAGCGCGCGTGTCGCAGGGCGCGCGAGCGCCGTGACCGGTGCCGCGCCCGGCATAGCCTGTCGCTGTGATGGCTCAGACGCTCTTGGCGCACGCCGGGCCGGGGGACCTGCCGCCGCCGTTCACGTGGTTGCGCCTGTTCACGCAGTGGACCCTGGATCCGCTCGTCGCGATCGTCGTCCTGATCGTCGCGGCGGCGTACGTGTCGGGCGTCGTCATGCTGCAACGGCGAGGGGACGCCTGGCCGATCGGTCGTACGGTCGCCTTCGTCGGAGTAGGCATCGGCAGCGTCGTCGTGGCCACCCAGTCGGCCCTCGCGACGTACGACACCGTCCTCGTCAGCGTGCACATGGTGCAGCACATGGTGCTGACCATGGTGGCGCCGGTCTTTCTCGCGCTGGGGGCGCCGGTGACGCTTGCGCTGCGAACACTGCCTGACGCGCCGAGACGGGCGTTGCTGCGGGTGCTCCACAGCCGGCTCGCGAAGGTGCTGTCATTCCCGGTGGTGACAGGCGCGATCTTCGTCGTGAACCCGTGGGTTCTGTACTTCACCCCGTTGTACGAGGCGTCGCTGCGCAACCCGCTCATCCACGAGCTGCAGCACGGTCACTTCCTGCTGATCGGCTGCCTGTTCTTCTGGCCGCTGCTCGGCATCGACCCGGTCCCGGGCCGGGTCGACTACCCGATCCGGCTGGTCGCCATCTTCCTCACGCTGCCGTTCCATGCCTTCCTCGGCATCACGATCATGGGCCAGGGGACGCTGCTCGCGCGGGACTGGTACGCGGAGCTGGACCGCGGGTGGCCGCCCGGCCCGTGGCACGACCAGGAATGGGCGGGCGGCATCCTCTGGGCGAGCGGCGACCTCATCGGGCTGCTGATCTTCATCGTGCTGTTCTTCCAGTGGCTGCGGAGCTCGCGGCGGGAGGCGGAGCGTGAGGACCGGCGCCTGGACCGTCTCGATGAGCTACGGGCGGCGGCCGGGAAACGCGTCGGTACCATCGGGCACACCCCCCTGGCACAGTCCGGCGCGTCGATCTCCAACACCCCGGTGTCGAGTGTTCCTGTGTCGAGGCCGCACGGCCCCGCACCCCACCAGCAGAGCGAAGGCAGATGACGAGCACCTCAGGCGGCACCTCGGGTGGCACCCCGCGCGGCAGCGACCTGGCGTACGCGACGAGCGTGCCGGCCAGCTCGTACGAGCCCGCATCGAGCGTGCCGCAGACCCCCCGCAAGGTGCTCGTCTACAGCGACGACGTCAACACCCGGGCTCAGGTCCTGCTCGCAGTGGGGGTGCGACCGGCTTCGGACCTGCCCTCGATCGAGTACATCGAGACCGCGACCGAGCCGGCCACGATCGCTCGGCTCGACGTCGGCGACATCGATGTGGCCGTGCTCGACGGCGAGGCGGTGCCGGCCGGAGGGATGGGGATCTGCCGCCAACTCAAGGACGAGATCTACGACTGCCCACCGGTGCTGATCCTCATCGGCCGTCCGCACGACGGCTGGCTTGCGACCTGGTCGCGGGCTGACGCGGTCGCCTCGCATCCGCTCGACCCGATGGTGGTCGCGGAGGAGCTCACCCGGCTGCTACGCCAGCGCATGACGCGCCCGGCCGTCACCTCCTGACGCCTCCGTCGTCATGAGCGCGCCCGCGGTAACCGCCCGATCGTGGCCGGGCATGATCAGCGCGCTGCTGGCCGGCACCGACCTCGACAGCGACTCCGCCCGCTGGGCGATGGACCAGGTGATGGCCGGCGCGGCCACCCCGGTGCAGATCGCCGGGTTCGTCGTCGCTTTGCGCGCCAAGGGAGAGACGCCCGCGGAGGTGACGGGCCTCGTTCGGGCGATGCTCGACGCCGCGATCCGGATCGAGGTGCCGGCTCCGGCCGTCGACACCTGCGGCACCGGCGGCGACCGCGCCCACACGGTCAACATCTCGACCATGGCGGCCTTTGTCGTCGCGGGCGCGGGCGTACGAGTGGTCAAGCACGGCAACCGGGCGGCGTCGTCGGCGTGCGGATCGGCGGACCTGCTCGAGGAGCTCGGCGTCGCGGTCGACCTGTCGCCGCTGCTGCTGCCCGCCTGCATCGAGCAGGCCGGGGTCGGGTTCTGCTTCGCGCCGCTGTTCCACCCTGCGCTGCGGCACGCTTCCGCCACCCGCCGTGAGCTCGGTGTCGCCACGGTGTTCAACTTCCTCGGTCCGCTCGCCAACCCGGCGCAACCGGTGGCGCAAGCCGTCGGTGTGGCCGACCTACGGATGGCCGGCGTGAGCGCTCAGGTCCTGGCGGACCGGGGCACGAGCTCGCTCGTCTTCCGGGGCGCCGACGGTCTGGACGAGCTCACCGTCACCGGCACCTCCGCGATCTGGGAGGTGAACGGCGGCACGGTGGCCGAGAGCGTCCTCGACCCCCGGGACCTGGGAATCGCGCGGGCGACGGCGGCGGACCTCCGGGGCGGTGACGCCGCCACCAACGCGGGTGCGGCCCGACGGCTGCTGGCCGGCGAGCCGGGGCCCGTGCGCGACGCCGTCCTGCTCAACGCCGCTGCCGCGCTGGTGGCAGTCGATGCCGTGGGGGCGAGCGGTCCGGACCCCGACACGCTCGTGAGCCGGCTCGGCGAGGCGCTCGCTCGAGCGGCGGACTCCCTCGACTCGGGCGCGGCCGCGCGGTCGTTGCAGCGCTGGGTCGACACGAGTCAGGCGCTCGCGCACCCGTCGGGCGACCGCTAGCCCGACTCCTCGACGCCCAGCGAGAACGCGGCCTCCAGGTCGTGCTGGGAGTACGCCTGGAAGGCGATGTGTGTCTCGGTCGCGAGGATGCCGGGGACCCGGTTGATGCCAGCGGGCACGACGAGGGCGACCTGGTCGTGGGAGCGCACCCGTACGAGCGCGATGAGGTCGATCTCACCGGTCACGGAGTAGACCTCGCTGACGCCCTGGATCGCAGCCACTGCCTCGGCGACCTCGGGAATGCGGGCCACGTCGGCACGGATGAAGACGATGGCAGTGATCATCGAATTGCAGTGATCATCGAGCGGCCTCCAGGGAGCGGTTACGGGGCGGCGCGGCGAGCCTAACTGCCCCCGCAATTGACACGAAGTGGCTGCCCGTACCGGCGTGTCGGCAGCCACTTCGTGTCAATTGCGGTTAGGTGCGGCGGTGGGCCGCGTAGCGAGTTTCGAGCGCTCAGGACTGACGTTCCCGGTCCGTGACGAGGGGCCGGCCGATGGCGAGCCGGTGGTCCTGCTGCACGGCTGGCCGCAGGATCCGTCGGCCTTCGATGCCGTCGCGGCCCGACTGCACGAGCATGGTCTGCGGACCATCGCGCCGAGCCAGCGCGGCTATGCGGCGTCGGCCAGACCACGCGAGCGGCGGGCGTACGCGACGCCCGAGACCGTTGCCGATGTGCTGGCACTCCTTGCTGCCGCAGGCTTGGACAGGGCACACATCGTCGGCCACGACTGGGGTGGCTCGCAGGCGTGGGCAACCGCCTGCTGGCACCCTGACCGGGTCACGTCGCTCACCGTGCTGTCCACGCCACACACAGGCGCCTTGGGCGAGGCCATTAAGTCGAGCAACCAGGGTCCGAGGCTGTGGTACATGGCGCTCTTCCAGGTTCCCGGCGTGTCGGAGCTGCTCGTACGGCGCCGGCTGCGGGCGATCCTCGCCGGCAGCGGCCTGCCCGCCGAGCAGGTCGATCGCTACTGCCGGGCGATGGCCGAGCCGGGAGCGCTGACCGGCGCACTGAGCTGGTACCGCGGCATCCCGTTCTCCGCCCGACCCGGCGTGGGCCGGGTCCGCGTGCCGACGACGTACGTGTGGGGCCGCCACGACTTCGCTCTCGGCAGGGTCGCGGCCGAGCGAACCGCCGAGTGGGTCGACGCGCCGTACCGGTTCGTCGAGCTGGATGCCGGTCACTGGTTGCCGGAGACTCGCCCCGACGAGGTTGCCGCCGCCATCGTCGACCGCGTGCACGCCTGACGGGCCGCCCCTGACCGCGAGGCCCGTGGGCGACAGAGAGCTGTCAACCGGCCGGACGCAGGCCCCGACGGTCGCCGAACGGGTCGAGCGCGTCGCGCCCTTCGGAGATGCGGTCGAGCCAGCCGCGCTGGGCTCCGGCCCCGTGGGCGGGGGAGAGCCACGGCTCGGTTGCCTCGACGAGGCGGACGGAGGGCTGCTCCAGCCAGCGCAGGACGCACTCCACCTCCTCCGCCTCGCACGCGGGCAGCGGCCCCGGTCGCGGGATTACCGTCTCAGCACTCGCGACCAGAGCGTCGGCGTACGGACGCGGATGGGCGCCAGGCGGAGACACGCTGGCCGCGACCAGGCGACCGTGCCGGATGACGTGCAACTCCCACCCGCCCGCTGCTGTCGGCGCCGCCGCGACGATCTCGGCGATCGCGGTCAGCCCGCGGATGCGCTGGAGGCGTGCGGCGGCGCGCAGGAGGGCGGCTAGCCGGTCGCGATGAGCAGCAGCCTCCTCGAAGCGCTGCTCGATGGACAGCCGGTCGATGCGCCGCTGCACAGCGTGCGAGACCCGCGTGGCGTCGGACTCCATCGCCTCGCGGACCGCCCGGACATGCAGCGCGTACGCGTCCACCGACTCGCTGCCGTCGCAGGGTGCGTTGCACCGGCCCATCTCGGCCAGGGCGCACGCCGTACGGAACCGGCGCGTCGACAGAACAGGGGTGCACTGCCGGATGCGGAACGCCTCGTGCAGCGCGGTCATGGCCCGCTCGGCGGCGTGGCGGCTCCCGAACGGACCGAGGTAGGAGGCACCGTCGTCGCGGAGCTGCGTCACCATCGACAGCCGCGGAAACGCCTCGATGGTGAGCTTCAGCCAGGTCGCCCGCTCCGGGTGCCGGGAGCGGGAGTTGTAGCGCGGCTTGTGCTCTGCGATCAGCCGGAGCTCGCGGACCTCCGCCTCGAGGGCAGTCGCGCACACGATCGGTGTCACGACCGCGGCGAGCCGCACCATCTCGCCGATGCGCCGGCGCGTCTCCGAGCCGGTGAAGTAGGACCGCACGCGGGTGCGGAGGTCCTTGCTCTTGCCGACGTACAACACCTCTCCACCGGGGCCCTTGAAGACGTACACCCCCGGTGCGTGCGGCAGCGCCTCGGCGAGATGGCGCTTCTTGCGCGTGGCGGGGCTGACCCGGGAGCTGAACGTCGTGAGCTCGTCGAGCGACTGCACGCCGAGGTTGCCGAGGCGGTCGAGCAGGCCGTGGAGGACGTCGACGGTCGCGCGGGCGTCCTGAAGGGCCCGGTGGTTGGGTGTCGTACCCGATCGGAACAGCGCCGCAAGCGTCGACAGCCGGCAGTTGGGCGCCTCGTCGCGAGCGAGCGCGCGCCGAGCGAGCCGAGCCGTGTCGACGACGGGGTACGCCGGCCAGCCGATGCCTGAAACGGCGTACGCCCGCCGCAGGAACCCCACGTCGAACGGTGCGTTGTGGGCGACGAGCACTGCTCCCCGGGCGAACTCGACGAAGCTGGGCACAACCGTCGCGATCACCGGCGCCGGCCTGACCATCGAGTCGGTGATCCCGGTGAGAACGGCGATGAAGGCCGGGATCGGCTCACCAGGGTTGACCAGGGTCTGGAACTCACCGAGCACCTGACCGCCGCGCACCTTGACGGCGCCCACCTCGGTGATGCCACAGGTGTGCGGGCTTCCGCCGGTCGTCTCGAGGTCGACGACGACGAACGTCACGTCCCGCAGCGGTGTGCCCAGCTCGTCGAACGTCGCCTGCACCGCGACCGGTGCGGACGCAGACGAGGCCGACGCGTGCATGGCCGTGACCGTAGGTGCGACCTCCGACGAAAACGTTCCGCGACCCGCGGAGACCTAGCGCGCTCACCCCCAGCGCCTCGCCCCGCGCCCTCGCGCAATTGACACGAAGTGCCTGCGGAAGGCGGCGTGTCGACAGCCACTTCGTATCAATTGCGGGGGTGGGGGTGGTGGTGGGTGCGGCCGACATAGCGTCGGGACGCGTACGAGTCGCACGGGTCGGGGGACACTTGCCTGGTGAAGGGTGCACACGGCGACGGCGATGGCGCCGCTGCGCCGGTCCGTACCGAGTCCGGACCGGCGGAGCGGTCTGCGGTGAGCCTGCCGGACGCGGCGCGCACCCGTGCCATCTCCGTTGCTGCCGACGTGCTCGGCGGGCTCGCGCCGACCGATGTCCCAGTGCAGCTGCGGCGGGTCGCCCAGTTCGCCCCTGCCCGTCGGGCTCGGTTGGGCAGCTCGGCCATCGCCGCCGCGCTCGCATCGGACGTGGCCTTCCGGCAACGCGCCGGTGAGCTCGCCGCAGCACGGTGGCCCGCGGTGGCCGCGCTCGCCCGAGACGGCGGAGACCCGCACGCCGCAGACCCGGTCGAGCTCGCCACAGTCGCGTACCTGCTG
>Ga0136634_10000733_pt1 | contig 13547 bp, 12 predicted proteins | sample AntDrymUQ8332106_2_FD_104654 | JGI IMG/M metagenome (GOLD analysis project Ga0136634, IMG submission 104654) | Polar desert sand microbial communities from Dry Valleys, Antarctica - metaG UQ833 (21.06) | ecosystem: Environmental > Terrestrial > Soil > Desert | place: Antarctica: Dry Valley... | reverse complement strand
GTCGTTGTGACGTGCTCAGTGTGGGGTATCGGTTCGCGAACTGGCGGGTTCGGTGGTGAAGTCGTCCAGCTCGGGGTGGTTTCTCGTGCTGGCGTAGTGCTCGGCGGTGGCGATGGTGACGCCGAAGAAGTCGCAGATGCGGCGCGGGTCGCCGCCGGCGTGGACCTCGGCCAGGATGCGGTCTTGGCGCAGCGTGTTGGCGGACATGCCGAGCTTGTCTGTGAGCCAGGGGACGCGGACTTGCTCGAGTGTGGTTGCCGACCTGGTGTGGACGAGGAAGTGCGGGTTGATGCTGGCGGGCCACTGCTGTCGCCGGTAAGCGAGGTAGGCGTCGAGCCTGGCCTTGGTCGCGGGTGCGAGCAGAATAATCCGGTCGGGGAGGGCGACGCGGTTGTCGCGGACGTCGACCAGTTGCAGCGCGCCGGCTTCGCGGGGCCTCAGGCCGTGGATGCCGATGAGCGCAGTGATGGCCGCGGTGGTGGGGTCGTCGGAGTCGAACCCGGCACGGATGCGGGCGGTGTCGATGGGCATCGGGACGCGCCGCTCGAGGTTCCCGATCCGCATGCGTGCCAGGGGGTTGACGAACAGCATGCGGTGACGTTTGAGAGTGGTGAAGATCGACCGCAGCGCGGCGCCCAGCTTGACTCTGGGTGTCCCTTCGGCGGGCAGCACGGCGAGGATGTCCTCGCGGGTGATCTCACGCAGGGACCGGTGTCCGGCTTCGGCCCAGGCACGCAGGGTGGGCATCGCCCACAGCGTCCGGGTCTTGATGGTGACGTCGTGGCGCGGTCGGCTGCGCGGCGGCGTTGTGCTGCCGTGGTGCAGGATCTCGTACCAGGTCGCCAGCTCGCCGGCCATGGGCTCGGGCAAGCCGGCGAGCTGGCGGGGGAACCAGGTGTGCAGCGGCGGGACCCGGTCGTCGAGGAGAAGGTCGTTGTCGTCCAAGACGGCCAGCACCAGCCGGATGTGCAGGCCGTAGGTGCTCAGTTCGAGCACGTCGCTGGCCTTGATCGGCGGCGCTTGGATGCGGTGTCTGGCTTGCAGGACCCGCAGCGTGATCCGGGTCCGCGTCCTCTGGCGCTCGGTCCAGCCATACCGCTCGGCGTGGTCGAGGACATGCTGGTCGAGCATCGCCGCGAACCGGCCGCTGGGCGGCTCCCCGAAGCCGAACCGACGCGCCGGGTCCTCGATACGGTCGTAGGCGAACAGGTCGAGCTGGTTGGGATCATGGTGCGCACGCCCGCCAGCCGTTCCTTCGGCACCGGTGCCGTCGTTGGGTGGGCGGGCCCGGTCGGTGGGTCGTCGGTAGTCCCGCCGAGGGTGTGGCCGGTAGCCGTTGCGGAAGCTGGACATGTTGGCGAACCACAGCTGCTGCCCGCCCCGGTTGACCGCCAGCACGTCGCGGGGCATGCCGATCTGGGCTTGATGGAAGGAGGTCTGCAACCAGCACAGCCGACAGGCTTTGTGTTCGTTGACTGCCAGATCGCGGCGGCAGCAGATGCACTCACTCGTGCCGGGATGCAGATGCCGCCAGCTCACGCAGGCCACGCACAGCCACTTCAGGGTCCGCGTCGCACCCCAGGCAAGGCAGTCGCGGCAGGAGTCGGGAAGCTGCGGCGCGAACGGGTGGCAGCGTCGGCACAGCCCTTCGGACCAGTAGTCGCCGGTGGCGCCGCAGCGGCGGCACGGCAGCGGCCTGCCCTTGCTGCCGGGTTTGCAGTCGTAGCACCAGCGGCGGCGGTGGTAGCCCTGGGGTTTGCGGCCGCAGGCTTCGCACATCTTCGGTGCGGTCACGCCGGCGGTTTGCTCCGGCTCCGCCCCGGCGGACGCCGCGGCGCACGTGACGCGTTCTTGGTTGATTGTTCTGCGGCCAGCTTCTTGGCCGGCTTGCGCGCGGCCACCACTTCGGGCTCGCAGATCAGCAGATCGGCGGGCGTGCAGCCCAGCACGGAACAGATCACGTCGAGGTCGTCGAGCCGGATCGTGGTCGGTGTGCCGGTCCACAGACCCGACATCTTCCCCGCGCTGATCTCCAGCCCGGCCTCGGCCAACCTCCGTCGCAGCTCGGTCGACTTCCACATCCCCGCCTCAGCGGCCTTCATCCGCATGTTCCAACGCATCGACTCACACCTGCTTCTGGTCGCCGGTTGTGCCGAGGCGTTCCAGGGCTCGCTCGTTGGCGGCCGCCCAGGAGGTCTCGATGTGGGTGGAGTGGACGTGGATGTACTGCGTGGTGGTCGACAGCCAGCTGTGGCCCATCAGCTCCTGAATCGCCTTCAGCGTCATGCCCTGCTCGTAGAGGTGAGACGCGCAGAAGTGGCGCAGCACATGAGGGCTGAGCCGTCCGGCCCACACCGGGAGCCACACCCCGACCGCTTCGCCCAGGCCGGTGCGCAGCGCCTCGGCGCCGATGCGGGTGCAGTACCCAGTCATCGGGTCACGCCGTTCGCTGGGAAACAGCGGTGCGTTCGGGTCGTCGTAGTCGTCCCCGAACTGGTGCCGCACGTCGCTCAGCCACCACTGCAACAGCATGTCGACCTCGTCGATGGCCGGAACGATGCGGACCTTCGCACCCCGCCCGCGGCTGCCCTTGCCGTGGCGCACATGCACCTTGCCGTGATTGCCGAGCTCGGGGTGCCAGTCGCCGACGTCGAGCATCACCGTCTCGGTGATCCGCAAACCGAGTCGCCGCCACAGCGAAGCCGCCAGGTAGTCCCGTGCCGCCGGCAGGTACTTGCGGGCCTCCGGCAGCGACTCTGCCCAGCCGTCGAACAGGGCCCGGACCTCCCCGACCCGGGGCGGTATCCGGGCCGGGGTCGCAGCCGCGACCGCACGCGGCCGGTTGAACTCGTCGATCGGCTGGGACACGACCTGGTCGAACAACGCGTGGATGTCGCCCTGGTAGCGGGCGATCACGAACTCGTAGAACCTCGCCAACGCCGCTGCCTTACCGGCCACCGTCGACTTCGCCAGCCCACGCTCCCGACGTGCCGCCCGCAGGTACCTGTCAGCGTCCTCAACCTGCGCCGTCCACAACGGGCGACCCAGCCAGTGCGCGAACTCGAACACCACCGAACGCTCCGCCGCCGCGGACTTGTCGTTGATCCCTACCGCGCTCAACGCCAGCGAGTACTGGTCGATCAGCTCCTGCTCGAACTCCTCCACATCGACGCTGCCGCGCAGGCTCCGCGCGGAGTCCGCCGACCGGACCACAGCAAGAGCCACCGAACCACCGCTTCACGAACCAACACTGAATGTCGAGAACCTAGCAGCGGATTCACAAATCCTGAAACACCGTCACGGTTCGTCCACCATCCGATCCGGCCCGATCACAGCAGGTCACAGCCGTGGCACGGCAAACAGCCCCGAAACGAACCGGATGGAACTGAGACAGACGTCAACGTCGACGAAGGGCACGACCTCTCCGACGTCGACGCTTGGTCGAGCGGGAGGACCCCTCTATTCCCCTGCAGCGGCTCCTGCGTGGGCGACCACCGCATCGCGCTCGAACGCGGGCATGCGGCGTGGTCGGGCAACGAGAACGAAGGCGAGCAGCGCCAGGATCGCGGACACGAGCATCACCGCCGCCATCGGCACCGCGGTCGCGGTGCCGAGCTGACCGACGATCGGGGCGCTGAAGGCGCCGACGCCGAAGTTGGTCGCGCCCAGCAGCGCCGCCGTGGTGCCGGCAGACTCGCCGTGGCTTACGAGAGCGAGGCCCGCGACGTTCGGCAGTGACAAGCCGACCATCGAGAGCAGGACGAAAAGCGGGACGACGATGCCGAGGACGCCGACATCCGGTAGGGCGGCGCCGAGCACGAGGACAGCGGCTGCGGCCGCGGCGATGGCGAGGGCGACGGTCAGGATGTGTTGCGGCTCGAACCTCCCGACGAGGCGGGCGTTGAGCTGGGTGGCCGCGATGAGGCCGACGGAGTTCAGCCCGAAGAGCACGCCGTACTGCTGCGGGCTCAGCCCGTACACCCCCTGGAGCACGAACGACGAGCCGGCGATGTAGGAGAACAGCCCGGCCATCACCAGGCCGCCGGTGAGCACGAGACCGACGAGCGAGCGGTCGCGAAGCAGCGTTGCGTACGTCCGCAGGGTCGCCCGGAGACCGAGCGGGATGCGGCGCTCGACAGGCAGGGTCTCCCGCATCCCGACGATGACGACGACCGTGAGGACGGCGCCGATCCCGGACAGGAGCCAGAAGACGCCCCGCCAATCGGTGAGCGTGAGGATGAAGCCGCCGAGCGTCGGGGCGAGCACGGGCGCGACGCCCATCACGAGCATCAACCGCGAGAGCATCTGAACCCCGCGCAGGCCGGCGAAGTGATCACGGATCACAGCCATCGCGATCACCGAGCCCGCGGCGGCGGCCATGCCCTGGAGCACGCGGAGGGCGCCGAGTGCGGTGACGTTCGGCGCGATGGCGCAGGCGGCGGACGCAAGCACGTACGCGGCGGCGCCGCCGAGGAGCGGGCGCCTGCGGCCGATCGCGTCGGACAGCGGCCCGATGAGCACCTGGCCGAGCGCCATGCCGATGAGCGTCCCGGTGAGGGTCAGCTGGACGGCCGCCTCCGTCGTGAGCAGGTCGTCGGTGATGGCCGGAAAAGCCGGCAGGTACAGGTCGATCGTGAGCGGGCCGAGCGCGGTCAAGGCGCCCAGCAGGAGGATGAGCGGCAGGACGCGCGGCGACGGTGGTGCGGCCGCACGCTCGGGGTGGACGGGCTCGACGTCGAGATGGTCGAGCTCGGCGGTGCGGGGCGACACAGGTGTTCCTCGTTTCGGCGGAGGCGGGTGGGGCCTTGCGCGCGGTGGGGCCTTGCGCGCGGTGGGGCCTTGCGCGGGGTGGCCTTGCGCGGGGTGGGGCCCTGCGCAGATGGGAAGGCGACCGTGGTGATCGGTTCGCCGTCCATGTAGGGCAAGGGCGCCACGGCTGCGGGCATTCCCGATGCTGCGCCGGGAGGAGCAGGGTTTACCCAGCGTTCACACCCGCACATGACATGCAGAAGCCCCGGTCGCGGTGTGCGACCGGGGCTGCTGACGTGCTGGTCAGCTGGTGATCAGCTCTTGAACGCGTCCTTGACCTTCTCGCCCGCCTGCTTGAGGTCGGCTTCGCTCTGCTCGGCCTGGCCCTCGGCCTGCATGCTCTTGTCGTCGGTGGCGTCGCCGAGCTTCTCCTTGGCGCCTCCCATGGCGTCCTGGGCGGCGTTCTTGATCTTGTCGGTGGCACTCATTTGCGGCTCCTCTGATCGATGTGTGGTGCTACGCCGAGTAATACCCGCCGAGCCTCGCTTCAATCCTGCGAGGTTTCAGTCCTGTTACGTGGGCCGAGCGCGGGCACCCCGTCGGCGGGGACGGTCGATGTCTAGCTTGTCGGTGCGGCGGCACGGAGGTGGATGCGCTGGCCTGGTCGCAGCTGCCCGGCCAGGTCGAGGTCACGGTCGCGCACCACGGCGATGACGGGGTAGCCGCCGGTGACCGGGTGATCCACGAGCAGCATGGTCGGCCGGCCGGACGGAGGCACCTGGATCGCGCCGGGAAGGAGGCCGGCGCTGGGCAGCTCACGCGGCAGCTCACTTGACAGCTCACTGGGCAGCTCGTCGTCGACGGACCGATCCAGCTGCGGTCCCGCAAGCCGCAGCCCGACCCGGTTGCTGTCGTTCGTCACGGTCCAGGTCGACGTCACCAGTCGCCGTACGGCCCCAGGCGTGAACCAGTCGTCGTGCGGGCCGAGGATGATCCGCACCCGGACGTCGGCCCCGCTCGCCGCAGGACCGGGCGCGACATCGACGGGCGTCCAGTCGTACGAGCGCGTGCCGACAGGGAGCACGTCCGAAGGCTTCAGCGGGCGGGGACCGAGACCGGCGAGCAGGTCGGTCGAGCGGGATCCCAGCACGGGAGCGACGGCTATGCCGCCGTGGACGGCGAGGTAGGTGCGGGCACCCGAGTGCGGCACGCCGACCCGCAGGATCGCCCCGTCCCACAGGGGGAACGCGGTGTCCATCGCGGTCGGGCTGCCGTCCACGTCGACCGGTCCGGCCGCGCCGGTGAGCGCGACGACGAGCCGGCCGTGCGCGCGTACGGCGAGTCCCCCGAAGGTGAGCTCGACCCCGGCCGCGCCCTCGGGGTTGCCGGCCAGCCGGTTGGCACGGCGCAGCGCCGCCCGGTCGCAGGCTCCGGACGTGCCGACACCGAGATGCGCCTGGCCCGGCCGGCCGAGATCCTGCACGGTGGCGAGCGGGCCCGACGCGAGCACCTCGAGCGACCCAGCACGCGGCTGCACGAGTCCTTCGGCGAGGGTGGTCATGCTCAGGTGCTCACGTCGGTGTGCACGAACTGCACCCGTACGCCGGGCCGCAGCAGCGCCGGCGGGTCGCGGTCGAGATCCCAGAGGGCGGCGTCCGTACGCCCGATGAGCTGCCAGCCGCCCGGGGACTCGCGCGGGTAGACGCCGGTGAACTCGCCGGCAAGAGCAACGGACCCGGCGGGCACGACCGTCCGGGACTCCCCCCGTCGCGGGACGTGCAGGCGGGGGTCGCCGCCCGCGCAGTAGGCGAAGCCCGGTGCGAAGCCGCAGAATCCGACGATCCACGGTCGGGCGATGTGCGCAGCAATCACCCCGCGCGGCCCGAGCCCGGTCAGGCGACCCACCTCGTCGAGGTCCGGACCGTCGTACTGGACGGCGATCTCAACGAGCGCCTGCGACGTCGGGTCGGGCGGAGCGGGCTCGATCGCCCGCACCGCGCGGGCCACCGCAGCCACGTCCGTACGCGTCGGGTCGAGGCGCACGAGCACTGTCTGCGCCGCTGGGACCACGTCGACGACGCCTGCAATGCCCGCAGCGGCGATGGCGGGTGCCAGGGACGACACGGCCTCGAGGTCGTCGAGCTCGACGAGCAGGCCGGTGTCGCCGTACGGCCTCAGTCGGCGGTCTGTCACGGCGCCACGAACGCCGACACCCGACCGCCGGCGTCCTCGATCGCCGCTAGGGCGGCACGCGCCAGCAGCACCGCCCCGGGGGTGTCGCCGTGCACGCAGACCGACTCCGCGACGACGGTCACGAAGGAGCCCTCGGCGGTTCGGACCCGGCCGTGGCGCACCAGTTCGGCGCAGCGGACGGCGACGGTGCCCGCGTCCGTGATAACCGCGCCGGGCTCGGTGCGCGGGACGAGCGCCCCGGCCGCGGTGTAAGCGCGGTCGGCGAAGAACTCGCGGATCGTGCGGAGCCCCGCGTCGGCGGCGTGTCGCAGCAGCGCCGATCCGGGCAGACCCAGGAGCGGCAGGCCGGCGTGCCTGATGACGGCTTCGACGACGGCTGCCGCCTGCGCCTCGTGCGTGACCGTGGCGTTGTACAGCGCGCCGTGCGGCTTGACGTACGCCACCCGCGTCCCGGCCGCCCGTGCCAGGGCGTCGAGGGCGCCGATCTGATAGAGCACGTCGTTGGTCAGGTCGTACGGCGCGACGTCGACGAACCGGCGCCCGAAGCCGGCCAGATCGCGGTAGCCGACCTGTGCCCCCACGGTCACTCCGCGCTCAGCCGCGAGCTCGCAGGTGTGGCGCAGGAGGGTGGGGTCGCCGGCGTGGAAGCCGCAGGCGACGTTGGCGCTGGTCACGACGTCGAGGAGGGCCTCGTCGTCGCCGAGTCGCCAGCGCCCGAAGCCCTCGCCCACGTCGGCGTTGAGGTCCACTGGGCTATTCAAGCCGGAGCAGCCGCTGCTTCTAGCTGCTGCCGTCGTGATCGGGGGGCGTTCGTGGCCTCGACACGCCGGGCGCCGGGGTCACCGGTGCCCCATGATCGCCGCCGGGGCGGAGCCGCGGGCGCACCGGGCCGAGCGCGCTGATGGGTTCGGCCGCGCGGGAGGCGGCTCAGCGGGGGTACGCGACGGCGCCTTCATCCGAGGGATAGCGCGTCTGCCACCACTCGCTCCACCGCTGCTCGAGGTCTGCGAACCGCGCGTCGTCCAGCCCGTACGTCGTGAGGATCGCCATCGCGGAACCGTGCGGTTGGTTCGCGGCGTCGGGTGCGGCGGCGACGACGAGCAGGCCGTCGCCCCACTCGTCGACGCTGAGGCCGAGCTGGCGCTCGGAGCGGAACCACAGCTGACCGCCCACGCGCTCGCCCACCACCGTGTCGTCGTACCGGCTGCCGGCCGGGCCGTCGGCGATGTCGCGCAGGCTGAGCTCGTCGCGGAGGTCTCCCGCGCCGGTCGAGGCGCCCGCGAGATAGAGCGTGCGGCGCTCCTCGTCAGGGTGGCGCTCGAGCGCGAACCGCAGCTGCTGCACGAAAGTGAGCCAGCCCTCGTTGATCTGCTCGTAGTACGCGTCCCACTCCGAGGTGGGATCGCGCGGCGCGCGGGTCAGCCGTACGAGCGTCTGCTCGGCGTGGGCGTGCAGGGTGACGGTGTCGCCGCCATTGAGCTGCACCCGGTGCTTCTCGGGCCACTCCTTCGTGTCGGTGATGTAGATGAATTCGATCTCGGCGTCGTTGCCCTCGGCGTCCCAGCCGTGCCAGTGGCGGATGCGGGCCGGCTCCCGCAGCTCGCGCCAGACGGTGTCGACCGGCGCGGCGATCGTCACCTCGAGCGGAGCACTCTGGTCGTACGACGTCTCGGTCACGGCAGCTCCTCATGTCGATGTCGGGTCCTGACCAGCGCTGGCCGCGGTCCGGGTGCCCATCCTGCTCGCCGCAGCACGCCCCCCCACCGCCGGTCCCCCACCGCCACGCCCCGTTGACCACGTATCGGGGGCGCAGTGTGGTCGTACGTGGCGTCTGCGCCACGTAACACCACCCGCCGCCACCGATACGTGGTCAAGAGCGGGGGCTCACGACGGGGAACGACGAGGAGGGGAGGAGGGGTCGGGGAAGGGAAGACCACGCGCGGGCGGAGGGGCGGGACGAGGTGGTAGACGTCCGGCGGGCGCACGGTGTGGGGCGGCTCCTATCCCTCCCGCAGGGGAGGATGGGTGCGGTCGACGTACGACCGCGACGACGAAGGGACCACTCATGGCACCTCTCGACCCGGCCACGCTGCTTGCCGAGCTGGAGCCCACCGTCGCCGAGAACCTCGACCGGCACCTCGATGTGGCGAAGGAGTGGATGCCGCACGAGTACGTGCCGTGGAGCGAGGGGCGCAACTTCGCGCTGCTCGACGGGGAGCCCTGGTCGCTCGAGCAGTCGTCGCTCTCGTCGCTCGCGCGCGTCGCTATGGAGGTCAACCTCCTCACGGAGGACAACCTGCCGAGCTACCACCGCGAGGTCGAGCGCGCGTTCGGCCGCGACAGCGCCTGGGGCACGTGGGTGCACCGCTGGACCGCGGAGGAAGGCCGGCACGCCTTCTGCATCCGCGACTACCTGCTCGTCACCCGCGGCGTCGACCCGGACGAGCTCGAGCGGGCGCGTATGCAGACGATGGAGACGGGCTACGACACGGGCGACAAGGCGCTGCTCAACGTCTGCGCGTATGTGTCGTTCCAGGAGCTCGCGACCCGGGTCTCGCACCGCAACACCGGCCGCTACACCGAGGACCCCGTCGCCGAGAAGCTCCTTGCGCGCGTGGCGATGGACGAGAACCTGCACATGATCTTCTATCGCAACATCGTGCAAGCCGCGCTCGAGCTGACGCCGGACGCGACGATGCGGGCGATCACCGAGGAGGTTCTGGACTTCGCGATGCCCGGTGCCGTGATCCCCGGCTTCACCCGCAAGGCCGTGCAGATCGCGAAGGCCGGCATCTACGACCTGCGCATCCACCACGACGACGTCGTCATGCCGTTGCTGCGGCAGTGGGGAATCTTCGACCTCGAGGGTCTCGGCCCGGACGGGGAGTCGGCGCGTACGGAGCTGGTCTCGTTCCTGGGAGATCTCGACGCGCAGGCGGCCCGATTCGTCGCTCAGCGCGAGGAAGCCGCGGCGAAGAAGGCTGCCCGGCTCTCCAGCAACTGACACAGCTCTCCGCGGCTACCCCCCTCCGCAATTGACACGAAGTGGCTGTCAGCCCAGGCGTGTCGCCGGCCACTTCGCGGCAATTGCGGAGACGGGGGCGGGGAGTCCTGGGCGTGCGCGCGTGCGTCAGGTGAGCCGCTTGGACGCCAGCCGCAGCAGCTCCACCACCTCGGCGTCGGTCGTCTGGGCGAAGTCGAGGTACGCCGCACCCACCGCGAAGAACGGCGAGGGGGAGCGCGCGCAGATCACGTCGTCGGCCAATGCGGCCAGCTCGGAACGGGTCGACCGAGGCGCCGCCGGCACGGTGACGACGACCCGCGACGGCGCGTGCTGCCGGGCCGACTCCAACGCCGCCCGCATGCTCGCCCCCGTCGCGAGGCCGTCATCGACGAGCAGGACCGTGCGCCCGTCGAGTGGCGGCGGCGGGCGACCACCCCGGTACGCCGTCTCGCGCCGCGCCAGCTCCGCGCGCTCGCGTTCCGCGATCCGTGTCACCTCGTCTGGGGTGATGTCGTGCCGGCGAACCACGCCGTCGTTGAGCACGATCACCCCGCCGCTTGCGACCGCGCCGAGCGCCAGCTCCTCTTGGTGCGGAACGCCCAGCTTGCGGACGAGGAACACGTCGAGCGGGGCATCGAGGGCTAGTGCCACCTCGTACGCGACCGGGACCCCGCCGCGCGGCAGAGCCAGCACGACGACGTCCCCCCGACCGCTGTAGGCGCCGCACAGACCGGCCAGGACGCGGCCCGCGTGCCGGCGATCGCGGAACGGCGCCACCTCAGCCAGTCCTCACGGTGTCGACGGTCGATCCTCAGGGGGCGAGCATCGTCGCCCGTACGCGTGAACCGTCCAGGTCGCCCCGGATCGTCGCTACCGAGTCCGGAGTCGCGGCGTTCCAGTGGATGTGCAGCGTGCCTGCAGCCGCCCCCGCAACGGTCACGTCGGCGCTGACACGACCGCCGGCCCGTCGCCAGTCGACCGAGCCGGTCACCTCCAGATCGTTGGCCAGCTCGTAGTCGGTCAGTCTCAGACGTACGACGTGGTAGCCGCCCCCGGTCCACTCCCCGCCGCGGAGCCCGCGCCCGCCGGTTTCGTACGACTGCCACCAGCGGGCCAGTGCGTCGGCGACGGTGGCAGTGGCGACGCTCGCCGCGCGGAGACTGTCGGCGTCGGCAGCGAGACTTCCCTTGGGCATCGCCGGGTCGGCCTCGGCAACGGTCGCCCAGAAGGGCGGCGCTGCGTGCACCGGCGGCTGCGACGCGGCGCAGGACGTGTCGCCGACCGCGGCGTTCGCCACGAACGCGCGCACGATCCCGCTCGCGCACCCGTTCAGATCGCCGAGCGCGGTGACGTGCAACGCGTTCGCGACCTCGATGAACGTCGCGGTCGGGAACTGCGCGGCGACCAGCTCGCCCTCCGCGGCCGTCGTGATCGTGTCGAGCTCGCCGGACAGCACGAGCACGGGCACGACGGGGTATGAGCCCGACGGCGGCTCGGGCGGTGCCGGCGCGTAGGCAGGTGGCGGCACCGGCCAACCCGTGCACCAGTCGATCGTCAGCCACTCCGAGTCGACCTGCTCGCGCACGGTGAACGGCGCGTAGACCAGGGGATCGGACGCCTCCTTGGCTGTGATCGCGGCCTCGAGCTGCTCCTCGCGTACGTCCGGAGGGGCCATCAGGTCGAAAACCTGCGGGTAGTCCCGGCAGCTCACCGCCGCGTCGAGACCCTCGCTGTACGCGCGCGGGGACGGGATGGCACCGCCGGGGTAGTTCGCCTCGGCCAGCAAGCGCAGCAGCGGGAGCCAGTCGCCGTCGAGAGCGGCGCGCAGCCCGGCGTCGAGCTCGCGATACGTCGTGGGGACGTACGTCCCGGCGTACGCGACAAATGCCAGCGTGGGCGCGTCGAGGCGGACCCGGTGGACCAACCCGTCCGCCGCCGGGGCGACTCCGTCGATCGGGCCCTCGGCGCGGAGCAGCTCGACCACTTGCTCTAGGCGCGCCGATGACCCGCCATCCGGGCACCACGCGCTGCGCTCGCAGACCGCGTCGAGCGCGCGGTTGAGCGCCGGCGCCTGGGTGTCGTACCACGCGTCCTCGCCGTACGTCGGGTACGCCGCGTCGAGCGTGACCGTCCGGACGAGGTCGGGGTGGCGGCCGGTGAAGACCTGGGCGAAGAAGGTGCCGTACGAGTCGCCGTACAGGTCGACCGGCGCTACGCCGAGCGACTCGATCACGGCGGCCATGTCGTCGGCGGCGAGGTCAGTGCCGTACAGGTGGGCGTGATCACCGAGCCGCTCGCCGCAGATCGCAGCCGCGTCGGCGTACTCCCCGACGAGGTCCTGCAGCTCCGGGCAGTCGATCGGCTCCGAGCGCCCGGTGCCGCGCTGGTCGACGACGAGCAGGTTGCGCCGCCCGAGCAGCGGACCCATGAGCTCGATGTACGAGGGGGAGCTGCGGCTGGCGGCGTAACCAGGCCCGCCCTCGTGCGCGACGATCGTGCCGAGCGGCGGTTGGGACGTGTCGGTGGCTGGCCAGAAGATGAAGCCGACGCCGAGCTTGCCGGGAACCTCTCCGGTGGGGTCCCAGGCGCGTGGCAGGTTGCCGCATTCGGCGCCCTGCCCCCACCGCGGGCACAGTCGCCGCTCGGTCCGGTCGCCGCCGGCCGCCCCTGCTCCAGCCGCCGCGGGCGGTGAGGCGAGCGAACCTCCGGTCGGGCCGACCGAGGCGTCGCTGACCGCCGGAGGGAGTGCGAGGGCGAGCGTGGCGACGATCGTGGCGTGCAGCCCGGCCCTCGTACCGCTCATCGCTGATCTCCTCGGCTCGTCTACCGGCGACGCTCGAGGCTGAGCCTTGCACCGCGACGCGTCCTGCGCCACGATCCGCATGCTCGGGGATCAGAACAGTCGTGATGGGTGTCGAGGACATGGTGCGCGCGGTCCGGTTCTGGACACGGGCGCTGGGTTTACGTCGCCCCCCCGCCTCAGGCGTACGGGCAACGCTCTCCAGCCCGGACGGCACCGGGTGGCCCCGTGCCATAAGGAATAGCACGGGGCCACCCCGTGCCAATCGACGAATGGCACGACGCCACCCACGCCGCTCTTGCGTGCGTTCTGATCCGGGATTGGACACCAGGCGGCGGCGCGTACGGGCGGCCGGCTCAGCCGAGGTGCGTCAGCTTCGGCCAAGCCTTGGCCCAGGACATCTGGCGGTCGCGGCAGACGTAGACGGGCGCGCCCTGCTCGTCGTTGTCGAGCCCGATGCCGTTGTCGATGCGGGCCGCTGCCCGTACGTCCCCAAACACGCCCTCGAGCTGCCCGACGCCGATGCCCACCGCGACCACCGTGCCGGTGGACTCCGGGGGCGGGCCCCACAGCCCGTACGCGTTGTGGCCGCTGAAGACCGGCGGCAACCCGAGCGCCGGGCCGTAGCGGTCAAGCGCGCCGGCCTCGCCGTAGTTGCCGGTCAGGAGCACGGCGTCAGCCTGCTCCGCGAGCGGCAGCGCCTCGTACACCTCGGCCACGGTTGCGGTGAAGCGCGGCCAGCCGACGGTCTCGCCGGCGTCGTAGTTCACGTCGACGATCGGGGTCGAGCCGAGCGCGGTG